>OIZR01001372.1_pt1 | contig 10992 bp, 7 predicted proteins | sample 1588591 | NCBI WGS metagenome assembly OIZR01 (sample SAMN03283249) | human gut metagenome | biome: human-associated habitat; material: feces | host: Homo sapiens | place: USA | collected 2013 | reverse complement strand
TGGGAACCAGCCAGCCGGCTACCGAGGTTATGGTTGAGACCTTCCGCGGAACACCATACGACACCGGTTATGATCAGAACTTACTGGCAGAAATCGCCGACCACTTCCAGCCGATCCGTGAGGAAGCGCTTAAGAGCGGCCGTTTAAACCCGAAGGTTCTGGGTGTCAATATCAAGACCTTACAGTATCAGGTACCTGGCGGCATGCTTTCCAACCTGGTAAGCCAGTTAAAGGAAGCAGGACAGGAAGACAAATACAGACAGGTTCTGGAGGAAGTCCCGAGAGTAAGAAAAGACTTCGGCGAGCCGCCGCTTGTTACTCCGTCCTCTCAGATCGTAGGTACTCAGGCCGTATTAAATGTAATCAGCGGCGAGCGCTACAAGATGGTAACAAAAGAGTCCAAGAAGATCCTTATGGGCGAGTTCGGACAGACGGTTAAACCGTTTAATGCGGAAGTCCAGAAGAAGATCATCGGCGACGAGACACCGATCACCTGCCGTCCGGCAGACTTAATTGCTCCGCAGCTTCCTCAGTTTGAGAAGGAATGCGCGCAGTGGAAGCAGCAGGATGAGGATGTGTTATCCTACGCGCTGTTCCCGGCTGTAGCGAAGGAATTCTTCGAGTACAGAGCAGCCCAGCAGACCGGTGTGGATTCTGCAGTGGCGGATAAGGGAAGCAAGGCTTATCCGGTATAATGTAAAATAGAAAAGGATTGTGTTTTTAATCGTTCTGATTAAGAACACAGTCCTTTTAAAAATTACCGGTTCAGACACAGGACAGAGAGATTGACAGGAAATGATGACCCGCACGCACTGCGTACGAGTCATTGCAGTGATGAGAAGGCGGGGGTGCGTATCCCGCCTTTTCTATAAAATGGAGAAGGAATAATAATGTACAGATTGATTATTGTGGATGATGAATGGGAAGCCCTTAAGGGGATGAGGGATACTCTGCCATGGGAACAATGGGGATTTGAAGTAACGGGAGCAGCATCGAGTGGAGAAGAAGCCTGGACGCTCGTCGAGGCTGACATTCCGGATGTGCTGCTGACAGATATTCGGATGGATGAAATGAGCGGAATTCAGCTGATCGACCGTGTCCATCAGAAGTATCCGGAGATACGGTCCGTGATTATTAGTGGATACAGTGATATTGAATATTACAGAAAGGCATTGGAATATAAGGTCTTTGATTACATATTAAAACCGTCACGCGAGGAAGACTTTTCGAAGATTTTCAGTAATCTGAGGGCTCTTCTGGATCAGGAACGGAGCAAGGAAGAACAGTACCATTATTTTAAGGAACACTGGAACAAAAACAGAGAAGCGCTGCTGGAAAGTTTTTTCTGTGATCTGGCCGAGGGGGCATACCGGGAGACCGGGGCGATTGAGGAGAAGGCGTCTGAGTACGGTATCTCACTGCCGCGAAATGCGTATGTGGTGGAAATCGGCTGGCGCAGAGATAATGCTGAGGAAAATGATAAGGACAGAATAAAGATAAGAAGCTGTGTGCAGAAGTATTTTCGAAGCAGCGATGGTTTTGTCTTTGTGAATAAAAGACAACTGATAACTGTGATTGTATCCGGCACTCTGGGGGAGGCACAGCTGGAGAGAAAAATTCGGGAATTGATGAGAGAAGTGTGGGCGGAGTGGGGGATCGGTCTTTGCTTCGGAATCAGTTCCATGACTGACATTACAGAGACGGCAGAGGGAATGAAGGAAGCAGATATTGCACTGCATCAGATGATTTTTGTGGAATCAGAACAGATATTCAGCTATCAGGATCTTATTTTTGATGAGGACTGTACGGTGGTTCAGTTTCCGGCGGAGCCGGTGATCAATGGAGTTTTCCTAAATGGGGAAGCAGACTGGGAGAGGGAACTGGAACGCTTTTTCAGTTATTTTAAGAGAAAGTACATCTACGATTACCGTCATCTGGATTTTTTATGTATCCAGATGTATCTGGAGCTTCTCCGCTATGCGGATAAGCGGGGAATTCCTGTGTTGGAGACGTGTTCCAGGGCTGAATTTGCAGAAGAACTGGCGGATATATATACCCTGAGCGGAAAACAGGCGCTTATGACTGCAAAAATAAGCCAGATGGCTAAATCAGTCACGGGAACGGAGGTAAAGTCAAGGCTGGTACGGGATATTGAACAGATTATCAGAGAGGATTATTCCAGTTTTAATATGTCATTGAACTATATCGCGGAAAAAACCGGGCGGACGGTGAATTATTTGTCAGCTGTTTATAAGAATGAGACCGGTAAAAATATTAATGATGAGATCGTGCGATGCCGTATGGAAAAGGCAAAACGTCTGGTGGGAGAAGGGCAGATGAAGATGTACCGTATCGCAGAGTCTATCGGATATACGGACAGTTCATATTTTGCCAAGCTTTTTAAACGTTATACGGGACTCAGTCCTGCAGGTTACAGGGAGACTGTTGCCAGGCAGAAAGAGGAGAAGCTCTATGATTAGGAAATGGACGCTGAAACGTAATCTTGTCGTAGTAAATGTCATTCTACTGACGGTCGCTTTGCTGTACAGTTCCATTATGCTGATCCGTTACAGTGGTGAGGTATCCATGAAGAATCTGATTAACAGCTCTTATGACATGCTGACCTATGTATGCAGAAGCGTAGATGATTTTATTACGACTGAGGTAAAGATCAGTACGGAGGTCATGCAGAGCGATTCGGATTTAAAGGAGCATCTGGAACAAAAACCGGAGGATTATGAAAACCAGCATGAAAAACTGGTTGATATCTATCTGATGAACCGTTATTTAACCCGAAGAAATTCATATTCCAGAGTGAGCGGAGGTCTGGCAGGAATTATCAATAAGAATGGAGTGGTCTACAATCTCCAGTATCCCATGGATATGGCAGAAGAAGCGGAAGCATTTGCTGAGTCGCTGATGAAAGATAAGAAGCGTCTGGAATACGGCTATGACTGGTATCCTCTCCAGAAGAACTGCTTTGCGCCTGAAACGGGAAATCTTCGGAATGACAGCATGATTCCTGTGCTCAAAAATCTTTTACTGGATGGCGGCGGATATCAGGGAACTCTGATTTACAGTCTCAGCGAGGAACAGATATACGAACAATACAAAAAGTCTAAGCTTTTGGAAGAAGGATATCTGTATATTGTCGACAGAGAAGGACGGTTAATCTCTCACAGTGATGAATCCATGCTTCTCCATCCGGAGGAAGTTGTAAACCTGGCATATACAAAGAAAGCGATGGAAGGCACTGGAAACTATTTTATTGAAAACAGGGAAGTGGTAATGTCACAACGTCTCAATGACGGTAATTGGACAGCGATAGCAGTAATTCCACTGAATAATATGATTGGTGAAGTGATCGGGATCTATAAGAGGTTTATCTTTGTGATTGCCGTCATTCTGATTATCTCTGTGTCGGTATCGGTTTTGCTGTCGAGAGAGGCCATAAAGCCTCTGGAAACCATGATTGCATCCATGGAAAGAGTGGAAAACGGTGACTTTTCTGTTCGGGTGGAAGAGAAGGGGCCCTACGACATTGCGCGACTGATTCATCATTACAATACCATGCTGGAAAATACTGAGCGATATATCAGAGAAGAGTATCAGATAAAGCGTATGAAAAAAGCCGCTGAGCTGGACGCACTTGTGGCACAGATTAATCCTCATTTTCTTTATAATACACTGGAATCCATTGTGTGGCAGGCGAGAGCTGCCGGTGCATATAAAATCAGCGATATGGCCTATTCTCTGGGAAAAATGTTTAATATTATGGTGAATAAGGGACACAGCATGCTGACTGTGGAAAAGGAGCTGGAACATGTAAAACTCTATGTACATCTTCAAAATAACCGCTATAACGACAGATTTGACTTAAAAATCGATCTGGATGATGAGGATCTGCTGCAGTTGCGTACTTTAAAGCTGATTCTTCAGCCGATTGTTGAGAACATAATTCTTCATGGTTTTACGAAAGAACAGGAGGACTGTACGATTCGCATCGGAGTTTATATCAGCCATGGCATGTTGGTATACGACGTGGAGGATAATGGGATCGGTATTCCAAAGGACGAACTGGACAGCATCCGGGAAAGTCTGAAGGAACAGAATGTAATTGAATATGATGAACAGAACGCAAAACTCAGAAGGAACAGCGGAAGAGGGATCGGCCTTCAGAATGTCCATCAGCGAATCGGCCTTTATTATGGAAATCAGTATGGTCTGGAGATATTCAGCAGAGAAGGGGAGGGGACGGAAGTAATCATCCGAATACCGACGGGAAAATCGTAAAAATCTACCGGAAATCGTAGTTCTTTTTTATGGCTGCAGTCCTGACCCAATGCTATACTTGAGCCATAAAGAAAGAGAGGGGTAACTACCATGAAGAAAAGATTGAGTATTGTATTGGCGTTTGCCATGGCTGTTTCCATGATGGGCGGCTGCAAGGGGGCAGATACGGCACAGAGTGCATCCGGTCAGACTTCCGCAACAAAGGAAGGGGGAACAAAAGCGTCTGAGAACAGGGAAACGGAAAAAGAACAGCAGGCCAGTGAGCAGCCGGGGGAAAAAGTTCACTTAAAATGGGCGGTGAAAGCCAGTGAGGCTGGACGTGCGGAATTTGAAGAGATGGCGGCCATGGCGGAAGAAGCCTGCAATGTGGATATAGAGATTATTGCTCTTCCCGATCCGGGGGCGGGAGAAGCGAATAAGCTTCTGATCAGCCTGATGGCAGGAGACGAGTTTGATATCGTAGAGGATGCCTATTCTAATATGAAGCAGTTTTATGAGGCCGGAGTGATCGAGGAACTGGGCCCCCTGGCGGAAGCAGCAGGATATGATGTGGAAAAGATTTTCGGTGATTATCCAGCGGCATTTGACGGGAAAATCTATGGGCTTCCAGCTTATGTGGATAAAGCGATTACAATCTACAATAAAGACGTGTTTGATCAGGCAGGTGTGTCTTATCCGGAGGCAGACGATTGGACATGGGAGAAATTCATTGAAATCGGAAAGAAGCTGACAGATGAAAAGGCCGGGATCTATGGTGCGTACAACCCGGACTGGGTTCATTATAATTATATGTATGCCATGCAGAAGGGGTTCAGCCATTATAAAGAGGATGGTTCCTCCAATTATGATGATCCGCTGTTTAAAGAGAGTGTGAAATGGTATTACGATCTGGGAAATACTGAAAAAATTCAGCCTTCCTATCTGGTACAAAAGAGCAAACAGATGCCGGTAGATTATTTTACCACAGGCAGGGTAGGTATGAGTGTCTGCGGCGGCTGGACAACGAACTGGATTATTGATAAAGAAAAATATCCGAGAGACTGGAAAGCAGGGGTACTGCCCATGCCTCATCCGGAGGGAGAAGATCCATCTGTCAGTGTTGTAGTAAGTAATGTATGGATTCCTGCCACATCAAAGAATAAGGAGAAGGCATTTGACGTGGTGAAACTGTTTGCGGAAAAACAGTATACACTGGGATATGGACGTATTCCGGCCAGAATTGATCTGACTGACGATGAAATTCAGGATTATATCAGAGACCAGATTTTGCCGGCATTGGAACCGGATGGAATTACAGTAGAAGACATCCAGGCCATGTGGTTTGATCCGGATGTAAATATTTTTGATGAAAAACCGGTAGGAACAGCGAGTACGGAGATCAAGAATATCATTGTCGATGAGTGCGGACTTTATGGAATCGGTGAGCAGTCGCTGGATGATACCGTGGCACATATCAAGACAAAAGCGGACGCGGCTATTGAAACCGCCAGCAAGTAAAAGAATAGAGTGGAAAGGGATGATAATACGTGACTTCTTCCTTACGTAAAAAAGAGGCGCGCATTGCATGGCTGTTTATTACGCCATACTTGATTGGATTTACCTTGTTTCATTTTCTGCCTGTTCTGCTGTCCGCGGTGCTCAGCCTTACTGACATGAGATACATCAGTATGATTGACAAGACACATTTTATTGGACTGGGCAACTACTATGAGATGAGCCGGGATCCGGAATTCTGGAACGCATTTTGCAACAGCATCGTTTATTCGATCTGTTTTGTACCGTTTGTCATGGCTGCCGGCCTTCTGCTGGCAGTCCTGGTAAATCAGAAGATTCATTTCCGCAATGGAATACGGGCGATGATTTTTATGCCATACGTATCCAACATGGTAGCAATCGCCATTGTATGGTCTATTCTTTTGGACCCGGTCGATGGAATTGTGAATCAGACCCTGCGTGCATTGGGGGTCAATCAGGCGCCAATGTGGCTGATGGGATCGAAAACGGCTCTTTATTCGGTGGTGATGATCGCTGTGTGGAGAGAAGTGGGGCTGCAGTTTGTGACGTATTTAGCTGCTTTGCAGGAGGTCCCGACAGAACTGAAGGAGGCGGCACAGATTGACGGAGCCGGCAGGTTCCAGCAGTTCTTTTACGTAACGCTGCCGCTCATAAGAAACACTACATTTTTGCTGACGATTACCTCTATTATCACTTCGCTTAAGAATTTTACGATCATTCAGGTACTCACTGCCGGAGGTCCGGGGAATTCGACTACGGTACTGCCTCTTAACATTGTGGATACGGCTTTTTCTTCTGCGCGGATGGGATATGCCAGTGCTCAGGCCATGGTTATGTTTGTTCTGGTTATGGGTGTTACTGTTATCCAGTGGGTCGGTAAAAACCGCAGCGAAATATATTAGGAGAGGGTATCGCTATGAAGCAAAATAAAAAAAGGGTTGGAAAGATGGTGATGACGGCGGTTCTCCTGATTTTGGGGGCAGCAAATATATTCCCGTTTATCTTTATGCTGTCCGCTTCTTTCAAACCATTGAACGAAATATTTGTTTATCCGGTGAAGCTGATACCGGAACACTTTATTACAAGCAATTATAAAGAAGTTTTTTCAGCCCAGTACAGCTTTGTACGCTGGTATTTTAATACGTTTGTTATGGTTGGAACCATACTGGTGCTGAAGGTTGGCATAGTTACCCTGACGGCATATGCGTTTGCCAGACTGCGTTTTAAAGGAAGGGATATCCTCTTTGTCGTACTGCTTTCATCCATGATGATTCCGCCGGATGCGGTTATTATACCGAAGTACGTGATCTTTAAAGCGTTTGGGATCACGGACTCCATGTGGAGTATCGTTCTTCCGTCTATCTTTGATGTATTTTTTGTCTTTATGGTACGCCAGTTTTTTCTGGGAATACCGGAGACACTGAGTGAAGCGGCAATTATCGATGGCTGCGGTCACTTGAAAATTTATTCACAGATTGTCCTTCCGCTTGCCAAACCGGCAGTTATTACGATGATTCTTTTTACTTTTATCTGGGCATGGAACGATTATATGGGGCCGTATATATTTATAACCACACCAGCCAAACAGATGCTGTCTGTCGGAATTAAGATGTTCCAGGTGAATAATTCCGTGGATTACGGGCTCCAGATGGCCGCGGCTACGATGGTGCTGATTCCGATTATCGTGATGTTCCTGTTCTCGCAGAGATATTTTATTGAGGGAATCGCGACCAGCGGAATGAAAAATTAGCAGGAGGCCAAAATGAACTATATATTACGCGCAGTGATTCATGAGGATCAATGGAAGCGTCAACTGGAAGATATTGTTTGGGTGTGCCATGAAGCTGGAATTGAAGAGGTTTATTTAAAGGAACAGTGCCATCAGATTCTGATGTCTCCATTTCCTTTGGAAAAGCATCGCAGGATGGCAGAAATCTACGGTAAAATGGCAGAGAGGCTGAAGGAAGAGAAGATTACATACAGCATCAATCTGGCTACCAGTGTGGGGCATGTAGACTGCAGACTGGAAAAGAAAGATATCCTTCCATATAGTAAATTTACAGGGGAAAGCCTTCAACCGGCAGATTCTGTATACTGTATTCTGGATGAAGGGTGGCAGAAATATATCGCAGACGTGTGTACCGTTTATGCGCGCACCCATCCTGCTGTTCTGATGGTGGATGACGATTTTCGAAGTCTGAATCATTCGGATGCCTTTGGATGCTTCTGCTCACTCCATGCGCGGGCTGTATCGGAAAAACTGGGGAGAGAGATTGACAGTAGTCAGCTTTTGGAGGCGGTAACACGCAACACAGAGGAAGGAAGAGCGGTGAGAAAAGCCTGGCTGGAAGTGAATTTTGAAGGCCAAAGCAAGGCGGCAGCCAGAATTGAGCAGGCGGTACACAGCGTCGATCCTGCGGTAAGGATTGGATTGATGAACAGTGGGGAGGCAGCCCATGCGCTGCAGGGAAGAGATATGGAATCGCTTCTGCGTACATTTGCAGGAGCAAACAGACCTCTTTCGAGGCCTCTTGGAGGAGCATACTCCGACTGTCTGCATCAGGATCTGATTGCAGTCCATCAGGGAATGGCGCTTAGTATGGCACAGCTTTCATCTGAGGTGGAAATTATCAGCGAAGTGGAAAACTGGCCTCATACGAGATTTACAAAGAGTCTGAATATGACCGGACTGCAGATGAAGCTTCATGTGCTGGCGGGGGCGGACAAAATATCCATGAATGTTTTTGATTTTATGGGGACGCCTTATGCGCAGGAGATGCCCATGGTTGAGCTGATCAGAGACAAGAAGCCGGAACTTCTTAAGATGGACGGGCTGCGCAGGGGAAAAGAGCAGGATGGGCTTGGTGTGTTATGGTATCCAGGGCAGGAAAATCTGCTGGAGACACCAGGAGGACGGCTGGAAGAGCTGGTTTTAAAAAGGGAGTTTGACACACTTTTTCCGCTGCTTGGTATTCCTGTATGTTTCCGGGAGAGGGAAGTAAATCTGCTGTCCGGTGTCAATGCGCTCTGCTGCAGCCGTGAGGAACTTATGAGGCTGTTGGAAAAAGGACTGATTCTGGATGGAGCAGCGGCCGGGTATTTATGCAGACGCGGGCTGGGAAGATATATCGGGTGTGAAGATGTGGGAGCTGAACTGAGGTCGCCGTCTGCAGAACTTCTGTGCGGAGAAGAATTTCATGGATCATTCTCCGGGAATCTGCTGCCGACTGACTGGATGAGACTGGAATACAAAAAAATCAGAATTCCTCTGTTTCAGTATGATCCCGACTGCGAAGTTCTGACCGTATATGTCGATAAAGACCGGAAGGTCCTGGGACAGGGAATTGTATTGTACGAGAACAGACTGGGGGGAAGAGTCTGCGTGATTCCCGGTTATATAGGGACGTGGCAGTTTGCATACCGGAGCAGAAGCTGGCAGATGATGCGTATCGTGGAATGGCTGTCAAAGGGGGCCTTTCCCGTACTTGTGGAAGACAGTCCCAATATTGCGCCGTTCTATTATTCAGACAGAGAGACGGGGGAAGGCCTTCTTGCACTGTTAAATACGGGACTGGATGTGCAAACGGCATGCCTTCGCAGGAATGCTAACCTATGCATGTATGAAGAAGGTATGGAGGAGAATGCGTACAGTCTGGAACCTCTGGAACTGCGTGTGATCAGAGTTGGGTATAAAAGAAACGAAAAGGAGAATGCGTCATGAAAAGGCCTAATCTGCTTGTCGTATTCGCAGATCAATGGAGAAATACAGCAAGGGGAATTCATGATCCACAGATTGTAACTCCCAATATGGATCAATTTGCTGAGGAGGCATTTAGTACGGATCAGGCTGTCAGCGGCTGCCCGTTGTGTTCACCTTACCGAAGTGAACTGCTTACCGGGCGCCGTGCCGTTCATACAGGAGTCTTTGGAAACTGCATGACCGGATATGATATGTGTCTGTCACCGGATGAATTATGCATCAGCCAGGTTTTAAAGGAGTATGGATACCGGACCGGCTACATTGGAAAATGGCATTTGGACAGTCCTGAACTTAACTCCGTCAGTCATCCGGTGTCTGGAGCGGAAGGCTGGGATGCATATACGCCTCCGGGAAAGATGCGGCATGGGTTCGAGTATTGGCATGCCTATAACGCATGGAACGACCATTTGCAGATGCATTACTGGGAAGACAGCAGTGAAAAAATCTATGCGGATGCCTGGTCACCGGTTCATGAGACGGATAAGGCACTGGAATTTATGGGAAGTGTGAAGGAGCAGCCTTTTGCCCTGTTCCTTTCCTGGAATCCGCCGCATCCTCCCTTTGAGAAGGTTCCGAAAGAGTATTATAACCGTTACCGTACCTTAGAACCGGATTTACCACCCAATGTCGAAGGGGAACGCTTTGACAATCAGACGGGAGAACCGGGATTCGGGAGCCGCGAGGAACTGGCTGAGGCAGTCCGCTGCTATTATGCGGCGATTACGGGACTGGATGAGCAGTTCGGAAGAATCGTTTCATGGCTGAAGGAGATGGAGCTTTACGATCAGACCATCGTTCTTTTGACTGCTGACCACGGGGAACATCTGGGAGCACATGGGTATGTGGGGAAACATACCTGGTATGAGGAATCCATTAACATCCCTTTCCTGATGAGATATCCGGAAAAACTGCCTGCGGGCCGTAATGATATTTCGGTGGAAACTGTGGATATAGTTCCTACCCTGCTGGGACTCCTGGACATTGCGATACCTCCATCGGCAGAGGGAAGATGTCTGGCAGACTGGATTATGTGCGGTAAAAAGCCGGAAAATGAGGCTGTATACTCTTCTGCCTATATCAGCCGTGACATTTTTTTAGAAGCTTATAAGGAGAAGGGGCTGGATCCAAAAAGAAGCGGCTGGCGCTGTATCAGAACACCGGAATACAAATATGTGATTGAGAAGGGCTATATGCCGGAACAAATACCAAGATTCCTGTTGTTTGACAGAATTGCAGATCCATATGAAATGAGTCCGCTGATATGCAGGTCTCCCTGGGAGCAGCCCGTGATGGCACGGCTGCATAGTCGGTTGATGAAACATATGGAAGAGACTGGGGATCTTGTCGATTGTGTTATCCCAAGAGTTTAAAGATTTTCTTACAAATACTGCCAATTGTGTGAACTTTTCGTGTTGAGGTTGACA
>OIZR01001357.1_pt1 | contig 11115 bp, 6 predicted proteins | sample 1588591 | NCBI WGS metagenome assembly OIZR01 (sample SAMN03283249) | human gut metagenome | biome: human-associated habitat; material: feces | host: Homo sapiens | place: USA | collected 2013 | reverse complement strand
GCGTATTCCGGCGTTAACGGATTTCGAGCGGACAGCATTCGCTGTCAAGGAGGGTGGCACCGCCAATGATACCTTGGTCCCTTTGTGTGGGGACGAAGGCTTTTTTTATGGAAAAATGTCCCTCTGGTATCCGAAAAAACAGAAAGATTTTCATAGAGGAGGAAACACCAATGGCAAAAGAAAAGAAATTTGTAGAATCCATCACCGATATGGAGCTGGATTTCCCCCAGTGGTATACGGACGTTGTAAAAAAAGCTGACCTGACAGAATATTCTTCTCTGAAGGGCTGCATGATCATCCGTCCCTATGGCTACGCAATCTGGGAACTGATCCAGAAACAGCTGGATGAACGCTTCAAAGCAACAGGACATGAAAACGTATACATGCCCATGTTCATCCCCGAAAGCCTGCTGCAGAAAGAAAAAGACCATGTAGAAGGCTTCGCACCCGAAGTTGCTTGGGTAACCCACGGCGGCGACAAAAAACTGGAAGAACGTATCTGCGTTCGCCCTACTTCCGAAACACTGTTCTGCGAACACTACGCAAACATCATCCAGTCCTACCGCGACCTGCCTAAACTGTACAACCAGTGGTGCTCCGTTGTACGTTGGGAAAAAACCACACGTCCTTTCCTGCGTACTATGGAATTTTTGTGGCAGGAAGGTCACACAGCTCACGCTACTGCGGAAGAAGCACAAGAAGAAACTCTGAGAATGCTGAACGTATATGCTGATTTCTGCCGTGACGTACTGGCTATTCCTGTTATCAAAGGCGAAAAAACAGAAAAAGAACGTTTCGCAGGTGCTGCACACACATTCACCATTGAAAGCTTGATGCATGACGGTAAAGCACTTCAGTCCGGTACCAGCCACAACTTTGGCGATGGTTTCGCAAAAGCATTTGGCATCCAGTACACAGACAAAGACAACAAACTGCAGTATGTTCATCAGACCAGCTGGGGCATGACCACCAGACTGATCGGTGCCATCATCATGGTACACGGCGACAACAGCGGTCTGGTACTGCCTCCTATGATCGCACCCACACAGGTTGTGATCATCCCCATCGCCCAGCATAAAGAAGGCGTACTGGAAAAAGCTGGCGAACTGAAAGACAGACTTTCTTCCATCTGCCGCATCAAACTGGACGACTCCGACAAATCCGCTGGCTGGAAATTCAGCGAATACGAAATGAAAGGCGTGCCTCTGCGTCTGGAAATCGGCCCTAAAGATATGGAAAAGAACCAGGCTGTTCTGGCAAGACGTGACACAGGCGAAAAGATCTTTGTTTCTCTGGATGAACTGGAAACAAAGATCCCTGAACTGCTGAAAGACATTCAGGCAAACCTGCTGCAGAAAGCAACAGAACGCCGTGACTCCAAAACATACGTTGCACACAACATGGAAGAATTTGAAAAAGAAATTAACGAAACACCTGGTTTCATCAAAGCTATGTGGTGCGGCAATCAGGCATGTGAAGATGCCATCAAAGAAAAAACAGCTGCAACCAGCAGATGCATTCCTTTCGAACAGGAAGAAATCGACTCCGTTTGCGTATGCTGCGGCAAACCTGCAAAACACATGGTTTACTGGGGCAGAGCATATTAATTTCTGAATTATATAAAAATTTCAAAGGCATGGGATCATTACAAATCCCATGCCTTTTCTATCAGCATAAAAAGCCTGAATCAAAAGCAGATTCCTATTCAGAAACCATCGCTTTTTGTTGATCTCTGATTGGAAACGGCGACAACTGTATTCATAAGAAAAATTTCAACTAAAAAAAGATAGCCGGAACCCTCTTTTATCCTAAGGATTCCAGCTATCTTTATTTTGTTATGAAGATGTCCCTAATACTTCATTTTTGTTCCTATTATTTTGTTGTCAAACTGAAATTTACATGGGGCACTTTTTCACTCGTATTATTGTATCCAAAACGTGTAAAAGTAAAGCTATATGTGCCATCACCATTATCCATCAGGTTGGATTCCCCTGTATCACAGCTCAATGTAGGCACAACACCATTAGTCGCTTTCACTGTGAAGACAACAGTTTTCTTCTTTACAACATTCGTAGATGTTTCGATTTTTACAGTTTCATTTTTGTCAATTGTGATCGCTTCACCACCATCAACAGAACATGTCACAGATTCAATGCCTGCATCGGCATCTGCGTAAGTGAAGCTGTAATCACGTCTGCCGGCACCTTCTTCCGCGGGTTCACTTTTTACCAAATTTACAACGTTATTTTCTGTACCAATGGTAATCCCCTGACCACCAACAACTTTGTAGCCATCTGTTTCCAGATCTTCTACTTTCAATTCTGTACCAAACACAACGTTACGGGTTTCTGTATTTACCAAAGCACCACCATACTGTCCGTCATTATTATTGGTGTAGTAGTTGATGGTCAACAGATACTCATTGGCAGAATATTTTGCTTCCAGTTTGATTTTATTGTCTTCGTTTGCGGAAACAATCATGTCCTCTGTCAGAGAACCTTCAACTTTTTCGCCATTCAGATACCAGCCTTCAAATGTATAGCCTTCTTTGTCAGCAGGATCGCTCAGTGTAATGCTTTCACCCACTTTAGCTACACCGATTTCGTTACCATTTTCATCTACAAAGTGATATGTAATTTTTTCTGCTCCCAGATAAAAGGCAACATCTTTGCCAAAGCACCATGCTTCCGCGCCTTTATCTGTAAAGCTGAATTCATAGTCACCGTTACCATTTTTTCTAAAATCATTTTCTACGACATTTTTCCCAGTGAGAGATGTCAGTTCATAACCGGGAGCCACATCTACGGTAAAAGTTGTCACGTTTGTGTAGCTGTCTCTCCAAACAATGGTACCTGTCTGTGTAGTTGTTGTTTCCCCTACCTGCAATGTTTCCAAGGATGCTGTGCCATTTGTATCGCTGCATGTAACAGACTCGATGCCTTCTGTACCTGCTTCATAAGTAAAGTGATACTTTGCAGGCGCACCATCTTTCCAGTTCAATGCATAGGCACTAGGTGCCATAACCGCTGATGCCAAAGAAATGACTACCGCACTTGTCAAAACTTGTTTTTTGTTCATATTGCTATTCCCCTTTGCATAATATTTTAGCATATTTTACTATATTATATAAAATTTGTCAAATTATATTATGCAATTCATATATTAACTATAATATTTTTCGTGAAGTATTTGTATGTTTCATTATTCTTCTGTTTTTCTTTTTTATGCTGATTTTTTCATTGTCACTCATATATTCCGAAATTTTTTTCTTATTTTCCAGACAAAATATTAAAAAATAAACGCCGCCCTATTTTTTCGCAAAACAAACCCCCCATTGCAAGTCCATCCAAAAGATCAACTTGTAATGGGGGTATCGCTTTATTATTCTTCTGTTTTTGTGTCTTCCTCCAGACATACATTAGGTCTGTCAGGGAAAATGATCATACCAAAGCCATTGATACCAACCATCTTCTGCAGTAATGCTTCGCCGCCTTCCTGCTGTTTGAAATCAATTTCTTCTTTATACAGAGGCAGCAGCGCGTACAGATTGATAAGTGTACCATCTTTCGCATGGAACATGCTGATGGCTTCGTTCAACGCGGAAATCATAACACCGCACAGTTTTGTACTTGCTTCGTCATAGGATACATATTTATCGGAGTTTGGAACTGTATGTCCCCAACCCAGCCAGCTTTTGTATTCATGAGGGAATCTTGCCAGATACTGCAACAGATCCACAGGCCACCAGAAGGTATTGTTATATGTTTCTCCTTCCGCGGGTTCAGGCAGCTGCCATTCCGCAGGCAACAGGGCGATGAGTTCTGCCCTCTCCAGCATCTGATAATCAGGATAAAATTCATCAGGCAGTTTCATGGGCAATGCGCTCATACCAACGGTATAGAGTACATGGAAGTCCTGTTTTGTAGGTGCTTCCAGAATATGAATATCTACCTGCAAATAATCATTCAGTTTATCAAAGAAAACCCTTTCTGTGCGTCCGGGGAAGCATTTGTTCATATGCTTCTGGATTTCCTGACTATAAGGTGTGGTATGCACAGGACGCTGTTTTTCATTCTTTTTGGGTTCCTGATGGCGTACCACCGTTGTTTCTTCATTCTGCAAATTCTTTTCTTCCATTTTTCTGTCCTCTCTTATGCTTCTTCACCAAACAACGCTTTGGCAAAATCTTCTGCGTGGAATTTCTGCAAATCTTCGATGCCTTCCCCAACGCCGATATAACGTACAGGGATTTTCAGTTCACTCTTAATGGCAACAACGATACCACCCTTTGCGGTACCATCCAGTTTTGTCAGAATAATGCCTGTGATGTCTGCCACTTCCATGAATACTTTCGCCTGCTGCAAAGCATTCTGACCTGTGGTCGCATCCAGTACCAGATAAGTTTCTTTATGTGCCGCAGGGTATTCCCGTTCAATGACACGGGAGATTTTCCGCAGTTCTTCCATAAGGTTCTTTTTGTTATGGAGACGTCCCGCTGTATCGCAAATGAGCAGGTCTGTTTTGCGGTTTCTTGCCGCATGGACTGCGTCAAACACAACTGCCGCAGGGTCTGCGTTTTCTTCGTGTTTGATGACTTCGATACCGGCACGCTGTCCCCAAACTTCCAGCTGATCGATGGCTGCCGCACGGAAAGTATCCGCTGCTGCCAGCAATACAGATTTTCCTTTGTTTTTGAAGTTATGAGAAAGTTTGCCGATGGTTGTGGTCTTACCAACACCATTGACACCGATGACCAGCATCACAGTGGGAGATGGCAGATTTTCTTCTTCCTCTACCCCATCCTGCAAAATCGCTGTAATTTCATCAATGAGCATATCTTTGATAACCGCAGGGTCTGTGGCACGTTCTTTTTTCACGCGCTGACGCAGGTTTTCCACGATATCCATGGTAGTCTGTACGCCCATATCCGCCATAATGAGAGCTTCTTCCAGTTCTTCAAACAAATCCTCATCAATCTTGGTAAAGCTGCCCAGAACGGTGTCTACACCGCCCAGAATATTCTTTCTGGTTTTATCCAGACCTTCTTTCAGACGGGCAAAAAAGCCTTTTTTCTCTTTCACAGGTTCCTGTACAGGAGCTTCTTCGGGAACAGCTTCAGGTTCAGCTGCTGTTTCTTCCACAGCTTCTTCTTCCTGCTCCGCTTCCAATTCTTCTGCCACAAAATCTGCCAGTTCTTCCACAAACTGCTGACCTTCTGCCTCAGTTTCTTCCACGAATTTTTCTTCAGCTGTTTCCACCTGCAATTCTCTTTCGCTTTCCGCTGCCGCTTCCAGACCTTCTTCCACCAGCTCTGTCAGTTCTTCTGTAAAGGCTTCCGCGTCTTCCGGTACAATGGTTTCCTCTGTGGTCAATTCGATTTCCACTTCGGGTTCTTCTTCCGCTGCGGCAATATCATCATTTTCCTGATACAGTGTGCCGCCGGCTTTTTCATGGAACTCAATTTCTTCTTCGTCCATCACCTCATGGACTGCCTGATTAATTGCGGTTGTTGTTCCCAGATTTTCATTGACATTCAGAACAATGTCTTCTTCTTTATCAGAAGCAGTGTTTACCTCAATGCCGGCAATCTCCACTACATCTTTTTCTTCTGTCTGTTCCACCACAGGCTGTTCCTGCGGTTTTTTCTTCAAAAAATCAAAAAATCCCATATTATCACCTCAAATTAAACTACATCTTCCTGTGCCTTAGAAAAGTCCACAGAAATCAATTTTGAAACACCTTTTTCCTGCATGGTGACACCGTACATGACATCGGCATATTCCATGGTACCCTTACGATGGGTAATGACAATAAACTGGGTTTCCCTGGAAAACCGTGTCAAATACTGGGCATAGCGTCTGACATTGGCATCGTCCAGCGCCGCCTCGATTTCGTCCAGAATACAGAAAGGTGACGGCTTCATTTTCAAAATGGAAAACAAAATGGCAATGGCAGTTAACGCACGTTCCCCACCGGAAAGCAGCTGCATATTCTGCAAACTTTTGCCGGGCGGCTGTGCCACAATATCAATGGATGATTCCAAGGCGTTGGCAACATCAGAAAGTTTCAGATAAGCTTTCCCGCCGCCGAACATTTCCTGGAATACTTCGCTGAAGTTCTTGGAAATCACCGCAAACTGTTCCCGGAACTGTTTTTCCATGAGCTCTGTCAATTCCGCGATGATCTGGCGGAGTTTTTCTTCCGCTTCCAGAATATCCGCTCGCTGATTTGTTAAAAAGTCAAAACGCTCTTTCACTTCCCGATACTGGTCGATGGCGCCTACATTGACATTCCCAAGGGCACGCATATCATTTTTCCATTCTTTGGATAAGCGTTTTAATTCACCATAAGGTCGTTTTTCTTCTTTCGACGCTTCTTTTGCCGCACCAATGGTGATTTCATATTCTTCCCACATACGGTCAAAGATGCGCTGTTTTTCTTCATTGATCTTTTCCTGTTTCGTTTCAAGACGGAACAGCTCATTTTCCAGCTTGGTGGCTGTATCAGCCGCTGTCTGAACAGCTTCCTCCAGTTCTGCCGTATCTGCCGTCAGGGAGACAATGAGGGCATTGGTTTCCTCCAACTGCTGGCGCAGAGTTTCTTCCTGCTGTTCCAGCTTTTCCCGTTCCGCATGAAGGGCTTCCTGAGTTTCTCCCCGTTTATCGCCGCTTTCTCTCAAAAGCTCCATTTGCTGATGAAGCTGACGGGTTTCTTTTTGCAGATTTTCTGCTTCCTGCTGCAAGCGCAGTACCGTTTCTTCTGCGGCATAAATCTGCTGTCCACTATTTGAAATACGGATTTTCACCTGAGTGATTTCTTCCATCAGGTGATCTCGCTGTTCTTTTTCCTCTGCCAGATTTTCCTGGAAAGCGGACAAGGATTCATTTGCTTGTGCCATAGCAGCTTCACTTTGCGCCAAGGTTTCTTTGCTCTTTGCAATATCCCCTTCAGCCCGCGACAACTGGTCTGCAAGCTGTCTTTCTTCCAGTTCCAGCAGTTTCAAACGGGAATTGGTTTCGGCGATTTCGCTTTCCATTTTCGCCATTTCGCCTTTGCCTGTCTGGATGGTCACTGTCAGCTTTTGCAGTTCCAGTTTCTTTTCCATAATCTGCTCTGCGATTTCCTGCAAATCTTCTTCCGCAAGTTGCAAAGCTTCTTCCAGAGATGCGGTCTGTTTGCCTGCATCTTCCAATTCTTTCTGCAAAGTATGGATTTCTCTGGTTCTGCCAAAGATATTGGTTGTTTTCTTTGCCTGAGAACCGCCAGTCATGGCACCGCCGGGATTCATGATATCCCCTTCCAGGGTTACCATCTTATACTGATGGCGATATTTCTTCGCTAATCTTACGGCCTCATCCAGATCTTCCACAATAAGGATTCTCCCCAGCAGATAGGTCATGATACCGCGGTATTCTTCCGCAAAAGTCACCAGCATATCTGCTGTGCCAATGACGCCCCGTTCTTCCAAAATAGCAGGACGACCTTCCAAACCTCTGCCCTTCACCGCTGTGATAGGCAAGAAGGTTGCACGGCCCAAACGGCGCTGTTTCAGATACTGGATAGCGTTTTTGGCATCTTCTTCTGTCTTGGTGACAACGTTCTGCATAGCACCGCCCAACGCCGCTTCAATGGCTGTTTCATAGGCTTCTTCCACCTGCAAAAGTTGCCCAACGGCACCGCAGATACCACGCTCTTTCTGGTCAGACAGATTCAAAAGGCTTTTAACGCTGTTGTAAAAACCTTCATGCTCCCGCTCCAATTCAGACAGCAAACGCAAACGGGACTTTTTCTCAGAAACCACTCTTTCCTGCTGTGCCAGCGCACGTTCTGCCTTGGCTTTGGTTTCTGATGCATGACGGCTGTCCTGCTCCAGAGCATCCAGTTCCTGTTCCAGAAAATCTGCTGTTTCCTGCTGTTCCTGTGCCTTCTTCTCCAGCACTTTTTGATGGACTTCCTGATGCTCCAAACGGCTCTGGGTATGGGCAATTTCTGTTTCCAGCTGCTCTTTTCTGCTGGAGAACTGCTCCATCATAGCCTCTCGTTTGGCAATTTCCCCTTTGGCTTCTGTACCAATACGAATCTGCTCAAAAATTTCGTCCTTAAAGCTTTCCGCACGGCTTTCATGCAGCTGCAATGTACTGCTCAAGTTTTCATAAGATGCTTCCAGGGTATCCAGCTGTTCCTGTTCCCGATCCATGGTCATTTTCAGGGCTGTGATGCGGCTGCGGCAGACTTCTGTTTCCTGCTGTTTTTCCGCCTGCTGTTTTTCTTTGGCAGCGACTTCTTTTTCCATACGAGTCAGGTTTGCAGCATCGTTCTGGCTCTGCTCTTCCGCCAAACGAATACGACCTTCTGTTTTTTCAATATCTGCCTTTACCTGTGCGATAGTATCATTCAATGTCTGCAAAGCAGCATTTTTTTCTTCATTCTGTTGTTTCTTTTCGGCAATCTGCGCTTTGGCAGTATTGCCTTCTTTCTGGGCTGCTGCCTGTTGTTCCGCAGCCAACGCCATTTGCTCTGTCAAGCGGTCAAACTCCTGCTCCATCTGTTCCGCTTCTGTGCAGAACATAGCAATTTCCGCCTGTTTCAGCTGTTCCCGCAGAGAAAGGAACTGTCTTGCCGTTTCGCTCTGTTCTTCCAACGGCGCAAGCTGTCCCTCCAGCTCCGAAATGATGTCTTCCACACGGAGCAGATTCTGCTGTTCTTTTTCCAGTTTATTGGTTGCTTCTATTTTACGGGTCTTATACTTGACAATCCCTGTGGCTTCCTCGAAAATTCGCCGGCGTTCTTCCCCTTTGGCATTGAGAATCTCATCAATTCTGCCCTGCCCAACGATGGAATATCCTTCTCTGCCAACACCTGTATCCATAAACAGTTCCTGAATATCTTTCAAGCGGCAGGCAGCGCCGTTAATGCGGTATTCACTTTCGCCGGAACGAAATACCCGACGAGTTACCTGCACTTCCGTAAACTCCACTGGCATACGCCCATCCTGATTGTCAATGACAATGGTAACTTCCGCAAACCCCTGAGGCTTGCGGCTTTCGGTACCGGCAAAAATAACATCCTCCATTTTATCCCCACGGAGGCTTTTTGCACGCTGTTCTCCAAGCACCCAACGAACAGCGTCGGAAACATTGCTTTTGCCGCTGCCGTTAGGGCCTACCACTGCCGTAATACCCGGATTAAATTCCAGTTTGACTTTTTCAGGGAAAGATTTAAAACCCTGTAAATCCAATCTTTTTAAATACATGTTACACCTCGTTTTTGGCTTTCTTCACAAAAGCCTTACGATACAATTTTTCCGCCAACGATGGTATAAACCACTCTGCCTTTGACTTCCTGTCCGGCAAAAGGCGAAAATTTTGCTTTCGACGCAAAAAGTTCTGGTTCGATGATCTGGGTACCTTTTGTTTCAATGACGATTAAATCGGCGTCTTTGCCCACAGCAATCTCGCCTTTCTGCTCCAGCTTCAAAATTTCTGCCGGTTTTTTGGACATGAGTTCCACCAGACGTGCCAGAGAAATGATGCCCGTTTCCACCAGTCTGGTAAAACTGATGGAAAAAGCTGTTTCCAGTGCAGAAATGCCATATGCTGCATTGCCGAATTCTTTATCTTTATCTGTCCGACTTGTAGGGCTATGTCCAGAGGCAATGGCATCAATGGTACCATCGACAATACCTTCCAGAATAACTTCCACATCTTCCTGTGTTCTCAAAGGCGGATTAACTTTCGCGAATGTATTATAATCCTCCACTGCCTCTTCTGTCAGCGCAAAATAATGAGGACATGTTTCGCAAGTCACCTGCAAACCACGTTTTTTCGCGTCCCTAACCATGCGCACAGAACCGCCTGTGCTCACATGGGCAATATGCAGTCTGGCACCTGTGATCTCCGCCAGCAAAATATTTCTTGCCACTTGGAGTTCCTCTGCTTCTCTGGGCATACCAGACAGACCCAGACAACTTGCCGTATAACCTTCATTCATAACCCCTTTGCCTGAAAGGCTCCGATCTTCGCAATGGGTCATAATAGGCAAGTCAAACATGCGGCTGTAACGCATAACGTTCCGCATAAGTGCCGCGCTATCAATAAATTCGTCGCCATCAGAGATGGCAACCACGCCAGCTTCGTACATTTCACCGATTTCCGCAATGGCTGTTCCTTCGCATCCCATGGACATACTGCCATAAGGATAAATATTCACAGAAGCCTGCGCTTTGGATTTAGAAATGATGTATTCCACAACGGTTTTATTATCAATCACTGGTTTTGTATTAGGTTCACAGGTAATGGATGTAAAACCGCCTCTTGCGGCACTGCGGGAAACGGTGGAAATATCTTCGATATTTTCAAACCCTGGTTCACAAATATTACAATGCATGTCAATAAAACCGGGCAATACCACATGACCGTCCAAATCCAGTTCTTTTGCATCTTCTACATGAAGGTTTTCGCCAATATCCGCAATGAGCCCGCCTTCAATGAAAATATCATACAGTTTTTCTTCAGAAAAAGGCGGTGTAATGAGTTTACAATTTTTCAGAATGGTTTTCATGCCAAAGCGCCTCCCATCTGTGACAGAATATAGAACATAGCCATACGCACCGCTACACTGTTGGCAATCTGGTCATTGATGATACACTGAGGGCTATCGATAACGCCGTCAGAAATCTCAATACCACGCTGAATGGGGCCGGGATGCATGACAATGGCATCTTCTTTGGCATAACGCAGTAGATTATGGTCAATACGGAAGAACCGCTTATATTCATCCAGAGAAGGCAGGAATGTTTTATCCTGGGCTTCCATACGCATACGGGTTGTCAGGATAACATCTGCCTGATTTACTGCTTCCCGCACATCATAATGCACCTGCACACCAAATTTTTCGATACCCGGCAAAAGAAGTGTCGGCGGCCCAGATACACAGACTTCTGCACCAAGTTTCGTCAATCCCCAGATATTGCTTTTTGATACACGACTATGGAGCAAGTCACCAATGATAGCAACTTTCAGGCCTTCAAAGCTGCCTTTGCGTTCTTTGATGGTCAGTAAATCCAGTAAAGACTGCCCGGGATTTTCGTTGTAACCATCTCCGGCATTGATATCA
>OIZR01001348.1_pt1 | contig 11194 bp, 12 predicted proteins | sample 1588591 | NCBI WGS metagenome assembly OIZR01 (sample SAMN03283249) | human gut metagenome | biome: human-associated habitat; material: feces | host: Homo sapiens | place: USA | collected 2013 | reverse complement strand
CTCTGTTTGCGATATTTGCAACGAACGAGCCTCTCTGCGTAAATAGGCGATTTTGGTGGCTTTTTGAAAACGCTGATAGTCAGTTATTTGAATTTTATTGACACCGACTGGAGTCCGAAACCGGGCCTGAAATGGGCCAAACGGGCTTGCAAAAGAGGGTGTGTCAAAATTGATACACTCTCTTTTTTTCCTTTCTCTATTATACTTTTTTGTTTCCTCCCTTACGCTGCAGCTTTTGTCTCATTTCTTCCACAATAATTCTAACAAAGCCATAAAAGCGTGTAAATGGCATGTGCAAGGTCTGTCAGGGGGGCGTTCTGAGCATAACCCGAGTCGGCAACAGTGGTGGAGGAGGGAAGAGGCAGTAATAGCGGTGAAGAGAAGGGGTCATAAAAAGGATTATTGCTGTCTGGTAAACCTTTTGCCGCACAGCATATTACAAAAACTTTGGAAAATAAAAAGCCCTGGCTTGAGAATGTCAGGGCTTTGTGCAAAAAAAGAGGATGTGCCTGTTTTGACACACCCCCTTGGTATTTGTAAAAATAAAAGTAAATATCAAATAATATTTATAAGATTACGTTTATTAGATATGAAACTATTTGTAATAAGACTATTATATTCTCTATATTGTGCAGAAAGATGGAGTTATCGCATCCCGATGCGAATACTTGGACCTTTTACCAATCGTGTATGCAAACGGCTATATTTTTGGAATCCGTTTGGCTATATTCAGGAAAATAATCCAACGTTGGAGCACTATATAAGAAATGTGTATAAAACGCTGGAAGTCGTTTTTTATGATATAAATATAGGAATAGGTATTGCGCGTGCAGAAGGAACATTAGCTTTTATGTTTGTTCCTTATGAAATGCTTATTCTGTCAGTTTTCAAGAAACTTAGAATACTTCCTATTCAGAATTCCCATTTCCTTATATTTCTTATAATCACTTGTGGTGTCTCTTTACTGTTTACCCACTTCTTGGGTCAAAAAAATGAGGAATATATAGGCTATTTCCATAAATTTGAAAGTCATAAGAATAATGCAGTTTGGCATGTTATTTCTTCTATATTTTTCATTGGCGCAATTTGTGCAGGTATAATCAGCATTATGTGGTGGAATGAAAGTTAAAGCAGGATCTGAGAATATGAAAAAATGTTTTATTTCAATAGCTGCTTTTATTATGCTGTCTTGCATGGCCTCTTCGCCTCAACAGAGTCTGCAGTCCCGATTATTTGGTTTTTGGGCGCCGGCGGATTCAACAAGCAAGTGCAAATTTAGGCAATCTTTCCATAAAAGCATTGAGTCGGTGATGCAAACTTCAATTTTTTTCTTGGTCTCATATTAATCTTATGCATGATTTTTGTTATTTTCTGATGTGATTAAATCCATAATAAGATTATAGCTGTAAAACAAATAGCATATAATTATACCCTAAAAAGAAAATCTATATAGGAATTAACATAATAATAAACATGGCATTTGTCACTAAAATATTGGCATAAAATTTGTAAGAAGGAAAAGAAAATGAATAAAATAAAGAATTATGGCATATACATTGAAATTAGACATGTATTACTTTAGTCTTAAAAAGATTACAGGGACATTTGAAAGAAAGACAAGAGGGGGGAAACGGATAGGATTTCATACAGAAGAAACTCCATGTTTATTTCAAGATTTTGTGAATTCACTATCTTTGAAAGAAAATGGTAAATATATGGAAGTTCTATTAACTGATTTTATTAATGGTTTTAATGCATCATTTAAGTCAAATAAGGACAATACAAAAGCGGTTAGTATAACAACGGATTTATTCCACGGAGTTAGTAAGACTGAATATACTGCATGGGGCGTATTTAAAGGTGGGTCAACAGGTATAAATCGTGAAATTTATAAATCTGATAATGCTACTACATTGAAAGGAACGATAGATGATGATAATGTAACATCCCTTTTGTATTTCTATAAACTATGGTTACCACAGGATTCTAATGTTGGCATATTAATGGTGCAAAGTTATACTTCTATGGGGTGTACAGCATTATTCAAAGAGCAATTAGAGGATTATTTTATAAGCAAAGGCTATAAACCGTATTGGAATAAATGCGTTCCTAAAAGTTATATTGAAAAATACCTTAAAGATGGCTATATCAATGAAATACGAGTTGTGCATAGCAAAAGAGATTATAAAAAACCACTTGATCCAATATTTGGACCATTTATAAAAGCAACTAAAAAAACTATCTTTAACAAATTCAATATTCCATTAGGTGATTTTTTATCAATGCTAAATTATAAAAATGTATTAATTTCTCAAATACAAGCTGTTGATGCGGAGTATGATAAATCCGCAGATATGATTAAACTATTTTATACTAATAACGGTAAAAAGGCGCATGCTTCATTGGCAAATATTGAAGACATTCTTCCAGTTATAACTTTAGATGATTCATTGAAAGATGAAAAAACGCAACAACCAGTATGGGAAGATTTACATAAATTTACTAAGGGTATATTGGATAATTTAAAATTACAAATATCTTATACGCCCAAGGTACTAACAATATAGTATATATGTTTAGTCAAATTATTAGAATAATTAATAATGGAATTATGTCTTTATTCTGTAATATAGATGGAGAAAAGAACTCAATATTTAAGATTTGCATTTCATTTATTATTATTCCACTTATTGTCGCTATATATTTTAAGAATAGAGATATGAAGGATATTATTGATATCCTAATAAATTGTCTAAGTATTTTCACAGCATTGATATTTAGTGCACTATTTATAGTTCCCGATAAGTTATCGCAAAGAATAAAATGTTTACAAGAAAAAAGAGATGATAGTAAAAATAACTACCTGATTAGATTCTTAAACTTCTCAAAAATTTTCGTGAAGCAAGTTTCATTTATTATCGTACTTTGTATGGTATTGATAGTATTGCTAATATTACAGAAAATACAAACTTGTTCAATACTTGTTTTTGCAAATTCTTTTTTATTTACTGTTCTGATAATGTATTTACTTTTAATTTTGTCAAATATATATATATTATTAATGGACGATATTGACAAAAGTGCTAAAGATATAAAATAATATGATTTAAACCTATGTAAAGCATTTATATTACACTAATTTTATATCAAAAAATTTAGGGTATTGTCGTATATAGTCACCTTAAATTAAACAGTTATGGTAAAATTTAAAGTTATCGAGCGACTGATGAAGATTGGTCCGCTCAAGGGTAAAAAAGGTTATGGTGCTGCGCCTAAGGCACAGGAGAAGTTTTCGCAAAGTTGGCTTATACAGCGCATTGTACGCGAAACCTCACTAAGCGAGGGCGATGTGCGCAACGTGCTTATAACGCTGCGCAACATTATTATCGAGGTGGTGACGTTGGGCGATGCGCTCGACCTTGGCGACATCTTCTCGCTGCGCGTCTCTATGCCCTCGACGTTTATCGAGAAAGAGGAAGACGTTACTTCAAAAGTATTGAAGAAGCCGGGCATTATCGTAACGTGGAAAAACAACATCCGGCAAGCACTGAAAGGCATAGAGGTTGAGGTGGATAATCCGAAGCGGAAAGGAAAGAAAGAAGGCTAAGCCAAAGCCTTAGAAAGGTGAAAAATGAAAGGGTGAAAAGATGCTGATGCTACACTGCAGGCATACTTTTTACCCTTTTTACTTACAATGAACTTCCCTTGAAAGTTGACTCAGCTTTCAAGGAAAGTTTGTTTTTAGGAATACCCGGCAGATATGTCATCTCATGTAATCCTTTTCCAATAGTCCCTCCAAGTCCGAAGCCTTATAGAGTATCTTTCCTGCAAACTGCGTGTAGGGAATAGTCCTCCTGTCCCGATAGTCCTGCAAGGTACGGGGACTGATATACAGCCGCTCGCACACTTCCTTACCCGTGAGGAAAAGTTCGCCTGCAAAGAGTGGTTTGTGCGTCTGCGCCACTTCCACAATCCGTTTTCCTACACCTCTCAATGCCGAGACAACCAGCTGCATCTCGTCCGTCTCCATGTTCAAGTCTCTTACTGTTTCCATCATATCTGTCTGTTTTTAGGTTTGTTAGACTTCGTAAGAAGCAATGCTTCCACATCCTCGCGCTTGTAATAGCACTGTGCCCGATTTGCGTAAACGGCAGCACACCCGTATCACGATAATGCTGCAAGGTGCGCTTGCTGATGTTCAACAGCCGGCACACATCTCCGTTGTGCAGCCAGTCCGTGTGCTTACTCTTTTCTCCGAATGCCTTGTGGCAGCATTCTGCAAGGCTCAAAATTTCATCTCGAAGCTTTGCCCAATTGGTTTCTGTAATGATGTAATAGTTCATAATTTTATATTGTTATTGTTTGTTGTTTCAAATCTTTCCAGTTTCCATCGGCAAAGATAATGGCGTGCGTACACCTCTCAAAGCCATGGGGAACAGCAGGGAAGTATCGGGAACAATCGGGAAAAGAGCAATCCGTTTCATCAGTTCACATTTGCATTTTCCTGTCCCGTCTTTTTTCTTTCATTGCAAAATTAATATCGGGCATTTCTTTATTCCATCACTTTTCATTCAAGTGGCAGCTTGTGGCGTCGTAATGGAATAGGTTGGCACAGTAATCCGACATAAATATGCTCCAGTCAATAGTTTGTAGATAGTTGGAGCAAAAGACTGCATCTGAAAGCAAACAACGACATCCATATTTCCTGCTTACTCTTCGTTCGTATTATCCGATTTTGCTTAATGAGACGATAAATGCTCTTTTTGACAGCCTGTTTCCCTAAGAATTTTGCAGCGGACGAGCGCAACATTATGCAAGAAGGTTCTGAATGCTTGGAAGTTACGCATTCTCACCCTAACTTCACTCTTGGAAACCAATTCAAGGGAATAATGAAAAAGAACGCAGATGCAGGCAACATAGACAACAGAAGAAATCCTCATCGCAGGGGTAGCTCATCCAAGAACGCAGAGATAGAAAACTACCTCTCCACACACTACGATTTTAGATACAATACAGTATTGGGTAGAACCGAATATTGCAGTAAGGGTAATAATCGTTTTGTAAAAGTCGGTCGCTATGAAATCAATACGTTTCGCAGGGAACTTGATTGCGATGAAAGCATAGCGACTTCTGCCGAGAACCTTTATTCCATCATCGAGAGCAGCTTCTCTCCCCGTATCAATCCCGTGCAGGAGTATTTCAAAGAGTTGCCATTGATAGATATAGGTAATAGCAGTAGTTGTGATGATGACGGTTGCAGGGATAGTAATGTATCTTCTTTTTCACCAAAAGCAATTTTCGATTTGGCAAGCTGCGTTGTTGTCCGCAACAATGAAAAGTGGTTGCCGTACCTTACCAAGTGGCTTGTGGCGGTGGTCGCCAACGCAATGGACGACCGCGAGTGCCGTAACCACACCTGTCTCGTACTGACAGGTGAGCAGGGAAAGTTCAAGACAACGTTTCTCGATTTACTCTGTCCACCTAAACTGCACGGTTACAGCTATACGGGCAAGATATACCCACAGGAGAAAGATACACTCACCTATATCGGTCAGAATCTTATCGTAAACATAGACGACCAACTAAAAGCCCTCAATAAGCGGGACGAGAACGAACTGAAAAACCTCATCACCTGTCCGATGGTCAAGTACCGCATGCCCTACGACAAGTACATGGAAGAGCATCCCCACTTGGCAAGCTTCGTAGCATCGGTGAACGGCAACGACTTTCTTACCGACCCGACAGGCTGCAGACGGTTCCTGCCCTTTGAAGTTCTTTCCATAGACATAGAGAAAGCCAAGCGTATTTCAATGGACAATGTCTATGCTGAAGCCAAAGCTCTGTTAAAGTCAGGTTTTCGCTATTGGTTTGATGATGATGAGATAGCCGAGCTATACAGGGAGAGTGAAGACTTTCAAGTACAGACCGCAGAGATGGAACTTTTGTTGCGTTGCTTCGAGAAACCAGCGGAGGATGAAAGCTATTCGTTAATGACCACTACGGAGATACTCACCTATTTGGATATTTATACCCACCAGCCACTTGTTGCCAAGCGTATGGGCGAAGCCTTGAAGAAAACAGGATATATAAAGGTGAGCAAACGAAGAAACGGAGGTAGCCCCATCTATGTCTACAAGATTAGAAAAATCTTGCCCTGCCCACTCCTTCAAACTTGTAGTAGCCAAATGTAGTAGAATGTGTAGTATCGTCCTATATCACAAAGTACTACTGATTATCAATTACTTATCACAAAATAGTATGTAGTAAGAAGAAAGATGAAAAAGTTTGGAGGGGAAAACTTTGGAAACGGTAAAACTATAAAACAGACAAACATAAATAATTATCATTCAACCCATTAAAGTATCAAAACAATGAAAGAAGAAGATTTATCACTTATCAAGCGATATTCCATCGTGGAGTATCTCGAAAGGAAAGGTATCAGACCTGTCCACAAGACACCGACCTATGCAATGTACCGTTCACCGCTCAGGGAGGAAACACATCCGAGTTTCAAGGTGGATATGGAAAAGAACCTTTGGATAGACTATGCCGAAAGCAGGGGCGGAAGCATCATTGACCTTTGTATGCGTTTGGAAGGCTGTACGCTCTCGGAAGCCATCTGCCGTTTGGGGCAGAACGCTTTAGAGCATATAGCGCACAGCTATTCAAAGACTGAACCCCGTATTGGGCTCAACCAGACAACTACAAGACAAGTAAGCGGTACAAGGAGACTGATATGCCTATCAGACACCTTGCCGCCATACCTGCAAGAGTATCTCAAAAAGGAACGCTGTATTGATTTAGAAAAGGCAACACCCTTTCTCAAATGTATCAGTTACGAGGTAAGAGGAAGAAGATATGAAGCCATCGGCTTTGCCAATTCTTCGGGTGGGTATGAGCTTCGTGATGATAAGACTTTCAAGGGAACGGTTGCCCCGAAGGACATTACCTCGATATTTGAGAACAAGGCAAAACCAGTCTGTTTGTTTGAGGGCTTTATGGACTTTCTTTCTTTTCTTTCAATGAAAGAGAAAGTAGCCAACCAATGCCTCGTGATGAACTCTGTGAGCAACATTGGAAGAAGCATTCACTACCTGAACGAGAGGAATATAACCTCCGTTCGTGCTTTTCTTGACAATGACGATGCAGGGCGAAAAGCAGTGCAGGAATTTGTAAATGCAGGTTTTAAGGTAGAAGATATGGCAGTGTATTATAAAGACTTCAAAGACCTCAACGATTTTCATGTCAGCCGTGTCCGTGAGCAGCATAAATCTCAAACAACAAGTAATAAAATAAAACAAGTCAAACTTAAAATAAGATAGAGTGATGAACAAGGAAAAAAGAAACATGGAAGAAATAGATCGTTTCATAGGAAAAACTTTTGGTATCAGTCAAGCTGAAAATTCAAGTGAACAAACTGTCTCTGAATTCTGGGCAAGGGGAATGAAACTTATTCAAGGGCAAAAGGAACAAGAAGCAGAATATGCCATAGAGCATGCCACGCCATCCGAGCCTGCACTGCATACAGAGAACACAACTGTTCAAAGACGCATCAGTGCCAAGATGAGAAAAGAAACACTCGAAGCATACAAGCAAGCGTTCCTCGTTCCGACAAAGCTAAGCGAGAGAAAAGCGGTCTATCTGAGCAGAGAGACACAGGAGCGTGCCGACTTCATTGTCCGTAGGTTGGGTGATAAGGGAGCCAACGTGTCGAGCTTCATCGAAAACCTTGTGCGTATCCATTTAGAGGAATACGGTGAGGATATAGAAAAATGGAGGAAGTTGTGAACCGCAATAAAAAAGTCGAGGGTTTTCAGAAAAAGGATGTCCCTTTCATCCAAAACCCTCGACACTTTTCAGAGAGTAAGGCAACGAACTTTTGCTAAAAATACAGAATGGTGGGAACGCCACGAACGCAGTTAGATACTGAATGCACGGCATTCATTTTTGGACGACAAAACGCTTTATGCGTAAACGGAACGTTAGCTGACATTGCAAGACGTCAGTTTGTACCCACAAACTGCGCTTGCTCCCCTCGTCAGACTATCGGGGAGATTAGACCGTAATCACTCTGTTCTCATCGGTCAGTGTTCTCAAATTAAGCAACAACAAATCATCTAATGATTAACTCTCAAAGGAACTTATATGAACAGATACAAAGGAAAGACTGCCAAGTCGCAGCAACAAAATAAGGAAGAACAGCGGATGAACAAGACGGAGTTCATCAAGGTAAGATGTACTTTAGAGGAAAAGCAGCGTATCAAGTCAAAGGCGGAAAGCACAGGACGGAAGTTCTCAGACTACTGCCGTGAGATACTTCTTAATGGAGAAGTAATAGCTGTTCCCAAAATGACCACCAATGAAAAGGAAGCCATCGAAGTACTCAGACGAACAGCCTATTTCTTCTCACACATTTCCAACCTTATCAAGATAAAGGATGATGCGTGGGTACTGGTTACTCAAAGTCTTTCTTATTTGGCAAGGGAAGCATTTAAGCGTTTCTTTAATCCCAAATACCGTATTGAAGAAAGGGCAATTAAACTCTTAAATTTGATGGAGAATGATAGGAAAATGTAAGGCGATAGCACACGGAAGTACGGCTTTAGACTATATTTTCAGAGAGGGAAAGCTTGGCAGTCGGCTTGTCTTCCATAATCTTTGCAGCAGAGAACCGAAGGCTATCTACGAGGAAATGAAGATGGTCAGCGATTACAACACACGATGCAGAAACAAGTTCCTCCGCATCGAAATCGGTATAGCACCACAGGATGAAAGAAAGCTACCTGTGTCAGAACTCATGCGGATAGCTCATCTGTTTGCCAAACAAATGGGACTTGACAACCACCAATGGGTCGCAGTAACGCACAAGGATACCGACAACAGGCATATCCATATTATTGCCAACCGCATCAGCCTTTACGGAGAGGTCTATGATACCACTTTTGTGAGCAACAGGGCGGCAAGAGTGGCGGAGGAAATCAGCCGCTCGAAAGGCTTGACCATTGCAAAGGAAGTAAAGGTGGAAAGGATGTATCAGAAAGCAAAGGCCAATCCTACGAGAGAGCAAACAAAGCAGCAGGTACAAAAGATTTGTTATGCCTTGTTGGATAAATATAAAGGCGGTGGCATATCAGGGCACTCCATGTTTCTCTACGAATTGAATAAGAGCAACATTATCATAGAGCGCATGAAAAACAAGCAGGGAAAAGTCTATGGTTTGAAGTTCTCCTTTGGTGGACAAAGTTTCAAGGCTTCCGAAATCGGCAGGGAGTTCGGCTACCACTCTTTGCAAAAGAACTTTGAGATAGCTAATAAAGCCGAATTAAAGGAGATGATAACAAAAACTCCCGCAATGACGCACGAGACCGCAAAGAATAAAACTCAACCGGATACAGGCTATCAACTTGTTCCTCCCAGCCGTTCGTACACACCGCCGAAAAATACAAATGTCAATTCGTCTATTGCACAAGCTGTAGGAAATGTTGCAAGCACTGCCTTGAATGCTGCCGAAGAAATGATTTCGGGAGCAGGTGGACTTATCAATCCACAGACACACGGTGATGATTATGCCGAAACGGCATGGCAGCACAAACTCAGAAATCAAGCCAAGAAAAAGAAGAAGCGAGGAAGAGGAATATAACCATTCTCCTCATTTTTCAATCTTTCCAAACAACAGATGATGCAAAAGAGCGAAAATCTTATCAAAAACGCTTGTTATTCAAAGCAAATGATTATCTTTGCAGATAGAATAACAAGCGTTCTTTGTTGATGTAGAAACATGCGACAGAAAGCACTTCGCTCGTTTCCAAATCGTTACCCGTTTAGTTTGTGTAGCGAGGTAACTTCTTCATTCTCAATTAGATACATTTTAAGATTTATCTTGCAAGGTGAATATTCTTTGAAATCAGTTCCTTTAGGTATATATTGTCTGATAAGTCCATTCACGTTTTCAATAGCTCCTTTCTGCCATGAAGCGTATGGGTCTGCGAAGTAGACTTTCGTTTCCAGCCCCTTGGCTATTATTTCATGACAAGCGAATTCAGTACCGTTATCAGTTGTAATTGTTTTAATATATTCTTTATACGGCATAAGCATCTTGACAACCGTTTGGGCCAGTTCCTTGGCATTCTTTCCCTTGTCAAGTTTTCTCATGAAGAGCATATTTGTACTTCGCTCTATCAAGGTTACAATAGCCCCACGCCCATCCTTTCCAATGATGGTATCCATTTCAAAGTCTCCAAATCGTTCTCCATTAGCTTCCTGCAGCCGTTCGCTTATACTGGTTCTATTGGGGATAGGTATATACTTACCTGTTATGGCTCTTTTCCTATGCTTAAGATGATGGCGACAGTTTTTATACAGTTTCCCTCCTTTGTCCTTGTCTCTTCGTATATATTTGTAGATAGTTTCATGGGATATGAAAACATTCTCGAGAGCCAGACTTCCCGAAATTTGTTGAGGAGACCACTGCTCTGTAACAAGCAAACCAATCGCACGCTCCATTATTTGCGCTTTGGATCGATTATCCGGTTTGCGATGCTTGCGATAATTGGCATTAAGTTGAGCAGTTTTGTAATTGTAATGCCCTTGTTTACCACTGTTGCGCTTTAATTCACGTGATATAGTCGACGGAGACACTTTTATGGCCTTTGCTATATATTTTTGTTTCATTCCTTGTTGGAGTAAGATGGAAATTGTGTACCTTTGCTCCGAAGTCAATTGATTATATGTCATATTTGCAATGCAAAATTAATTGATTTTTGGGAGACTTTGGTCTCCCTTCTTCTTTTTATAGCATTGCTCATTGATCTTTCCGTATCAGGGGGGCTACTCGCCCCCAAACCCCTCGGTGTTTTCAGGTATAGATTATTAAGCTATACCACACTGAAAATTGCACTTATATCTTACGCGAGTTCGGGATAAGAAAAGGCTTGTAAAAGTTGGTAATCTCGTCAAAATTTCGTATCTTTATAGGTGAAAATCAATAGATTACAAAATTTTTGAACGATGATTACCAAGGACAAAGTTACTGAAATTTTCTGTATAATCGACGAGTTTGATAAGAATTTGAGTGCCGAATTTGCGAAAAACCTGCGTGTAAAGAGTCAACCAGCAAGTGCAATATTACGCATAATATTTGTAAAACTCCTGCTTTGGTGTTGAAAAGTTCAATTTTTCCCTTGGTCTTCTATTG
>OIZR01001346.1_pt1 | contig 11217 bp, 11 predicted proteins | sample 1588591 | NCBI WGS metagenome assembly OIZR01 (sample SAMN03283249) | human gut metagenome | biome: human-associated habitat; material: feces | host: Homo sapiens | place: USA | collected 2013 | reverse complement strand
AGGTAGACGCTGATTACAGACCAGCCCTGAAGAAAGCCGGTTTCTTAACAAGAGACCCAAGAATGAAAGAGAGAAAGAAGTACGGCCTCAAAGCCGCTCGTCGCGCTCCGCAGTTCAGCAAGCGCTGATTTCAATTCAAAACAGCTCAAAAACCCCGAAACCATGCGGTTTTCGGGGTTTTTCCTTTTCAGATCGTTTGCCCTGTTTTGGCATAGTCTGACCCGTTTTGAACCATTTTTTATGGGTTAAATTAAGGACAACCACCCCCAAAACGGGGGCTAATGGGTTAAATCATAGGACAACTTTTTTGCCCCTGCCCCCTCCCAAGAGATCATTTTTGCTTTTTTGCCCCTCTGAAATTTTATGCAAAATCGGTTTGGCAGAGTTTGGCCAAATCTGAACAAATGAATATGATTTTATTGCGAAAGCGTTCAGCGTTCCGGCTGGGCGCTTTTTGCGTTTCCGGGAACCGACGTTCCGGGATCAGAAAAAGCCGTCACTCTTTTTTTCAAGAAAGTAGTGGCGGCTTTTTCTATTTCCAGAACCAAACACGACCAACAGAAACGAGGTGAAATACGATGAACGCACAAATCATCGCCGTCGCCAACCAGAAGGGCGGCGTCGGCAAAACGACCACCTGCGCGAACCTGGGCATCGGGCTGGCCCAGGCCGGGAAGAAGGTGCTGCTGGTGGACGCCGATCCCCAGGCCAGCCTCACCATCAGCCTGGGCAACCCGCAGCCGGACAAGCTGCCCTTTACCCTCTCGGACGCGATGGGCCGTATTCTGATGGACGAACCGCTGCGCCCCGGCGAGGGTATCCTGCACCACCCGGAGGGCGTGGACCTCATGCCCGCTGACATCCAGCTCTCCGGCATGGAGGTATCTCTGGTGAACGCCATGAGCCGGGAGACCATTCTACGGCAGTATCTGGACACCGTAAAGGGACAGTATTCCCATATCCTCATCGACTGCCAGCCCTCCCTGGGGATGCTCACGGTCAACGCTTTGGCCGCTGCCAACAGGATCATAGTCCCCGTCCAGGCGGAGTATCTGCCCGCCAAGGGCCTGGAACAGCTGCTGTCCACCATCAACAAGGTTAAGCGGCAGCTGAACTCCAAGCTCCAGATCGACGGCATCCTGCTGACGATGGTGGACAACCGCACCAACTTTGCCAAGGAGATCGCCGCCCTGCTGCGGGAGACCTACGGCAGCAAAATCAAGGTATTCGGCACCGAGATTCCCCATTCGGTCCGGGCCAAGGAGATCAGCGCCGAGGGCAAGAGCATCTTCGCCCACGACCCCGGCGGCAAGGTGGCCGAGGGCTACCGCAATCTGACAAAGGAGGTGTTGAAACTTGAAAAGCAGCGCGAAAAAAGTAGAGCTGGCCTCGGTAGATGACTTGTTCTCCACAGAGGAAAGCCGGGCCGACGCCCAGCGGGAAAAGGTTCTGGAAATTCCCCTGTGGGAGCTGCATCCGTTCAAGGACCACCCCTTTAAGGTCAAGGACGATGAGGCCATGATGGAGACCGCCGACAGCATCCGGCAATATGGCGTGCTGGTTCCGGCCATCGCCCGCCCGGACCCCAACGGCGGCTATGAGCTGGTCGCCGGGCACCGGCGTCATCGGGCCAGCGAACTGGCTGGCAAGGATACCATGCCGGTCATTGTCCGTGACCTGGACGACGATCAGGCCACCATCATCATGGTTGACAGCAACTTGCAGCGGGAAAGCCTGCTCCCCAGCGAGCGGGCTTTTGCTTATAAGATGAAGCTGGAGGCCATCAAGCATCAGGGTGAGCGTTCGGATTTAACTTCTCGCCAAGTTGGCGAGAAGTCGCAGACTTCGATTTCCCTTGTTGCAGATCAGGCAGGAGAAAGTCAACGGCAGGTTCAGCGTTACATCCGCCTGACCGAGCTGATTCCCGAACTGCTGGATATGGTAGATGAGAAGAAAATCGCCTTCAACCCTGCCTATGAGCTGTCTTTCCTCAAAAAAGAGGAACAGACGCAGCTTCTGGACGCGATGGACAGCGAACAGGCCACGCCGTCGCTCTCCCAGGCCCAGCGGCTGAAAAAGTACAGCCAGGAGGGCCACCTGACCCTCGACATGATGCGGGTCATTATGGGCGAGGAAAAGAAAAGCGATTTGGACAAGATCACCTTCACCAGCGACACCCTGCGCAAGTATTTTCCCCGGAGCTACACCCCCGCCCGGATGCAGGAGACCATTATCAAGCTGCTGGAAGCGTGGCAGCGCAAGCGCCAGAGAGACCAGGAGCGATGAAAGGAGCGCCTATGAGGGATATTTCAGCCCGTGAGCTGAAAGGGCACAACATTCTTGCCGTGGAGCGGTTTCGGGACAATACCCGCTGGATGATTGAGTTTTCCGTCCTGCGCCCCGGCTCCTACGGCAACCCCGGCGACGAGGTGCGGCTGTTTCTCACCGAGGACGGCTATCAGGCCGCCTTACTCAGCCAGCAGCGTCGGGAGATCAAAATCAAAAAGTGCGCCCATGTGGTTGAGGGGCACGTCCTGTATGTAAAGAAAAAGCGGAGGAAATGAGATGTTCAGAGAAAAAGAAATCTGTGATGCCATTCGCACAGCATATCTGCACCTGTTCCCTGATAAAAAGGAACGGAAACGGGCGCTCTCCAGACTGGACCTGGAGCTTGTGGCGCAGGGCATCCGCTATCGCGGAGAAAGCGTCCTCGCTTACCAGACTTCCGGCAGCCATGCGTGCGCCCTGGACTATTACGGGCCGGAGCTGTTTCCCCAGCGGGGATGCTGCATTTACCAAAAAACGGTCCAAAGTCATTCCACGCAGGTGGATGCCGCCTGTATCCGGGAACTGTGGTTTCTGGAGGATGGACGGTTTGTGGAGGTGTCCGGCGTGACTACAAAATACCGTTCGGCATACGAGCGGTTTTCTACCTGCTACCGCACGGTACACCATATCGTCAAGGGCCGGGACTGGCAGGACTATCCGCCAGAGGAGATTGCCGATGCCTTTGAGGACATCAACGACCATCCTTTTGACGGGATGCCCGGAGTTTTCTATGAAGTTTGAGCCGCGTCATAACTGACAGCGGCTTTTTTCATGCCATAAATGCCGAGAGGAGTGATGAAATGGCCGTTTTTCGTATTGAACGGACCCGTGATTATACCGTGATGAGCAACCATCACCTGCGCGACAAGGCGTTGTCGCTGAAATCCAAGGGGCTTTTGTCCATGATGCTGTCCTTGCCGGAGGACTGGAACTACACCACCAGAGGACTTGCGAAAATCTGCAAGGAGGGCGTGGACGCCATCGGCGGGGCACTGCGGGAGCTGGAAAGCGCCGGGTACATCGTCCGCCACCAGATGCGGGACCGCCAGGGCCGCATCAGCGACACCGAGTATGTCATCTATGAGCAGCCCCAGCCCAAAGCGCCGGATACGCCCCAGCCGGATACGGCTTCACCAGATACGGAAAACCCGTATCTGGCTGACCCGGATACGGAAAAGCCCGCAGAATTAAATATAGAGAAATCAAAGACCCAAAAACAAACAACGGATGTACCAAGTACCGATTCCATTCCCTTCCGGGAGAAAGCGGCGGCCAGGCCGCCGGAACGGAAAGGACGGGATGCGATGTCGGTGGAGGAAATGCAGGATTATCGGGATTTGGTGTTGGAGAACATCGAGTACGACCACCTGTGCCGGGAGTTTTCGACCTACCGGGAGGATTTGGACGAGATCGTGGAGCTGATCGTGGAGACGGTCTGTGCCAGACGCAAGACCACCCGCATTGCCGGGGCGGACTTCCCCCATGAGGTGGTGCGGTCCCGGTTCTTGAAGCTGGACAGCTCCCACATCGAGTTCGTCATGGAGTGCCTGCACAACAACACCACCGAAATCCGCAACATGAAGCAGTACCTGCTGACCGTGCTGTTCAACGCGCCTACCACCATGAACAACCACTACACGGCCCAGGTCAACCACGATATGCACGCAGGCGGCTGGTAACGGCCGTCTTTTTTGCTGCACTGCCGAAGGAGGCACGATATGAACCAGATGGAAATTTTCAAAAACCCGGAGTTTGGCAGCATCCGCACTTTTGAGCAGGACGGCAAGGTGCTGTTCTGCGGAACGGATGTAGCCGCTGCTTTGGGATATGCCAATCCCCGTAAAGCCGTCCGCGACCACACCCGCTGTGGAACGAAATGTTCCATAGGGGTCCAGACCGGGAAAAAGGCGGATGGCACGCCCGCCGTGCAGATGGTGGAAATGCTTTTTATCCCCGAAGGTGATGTGTACCGCCTTATTGTTCACAGCAAGCTGCCCTCGGCGGAGCGGTTTGAACGCTGGGTGTTCGATGAAGTCCTGCCCAGCATTCGCCAGCACGGGGCCTACCTCACCAGGGAAAAGCTGTGGGAGGTCGCCACCTCGCCGGAGGCACTGCTGAAACTCTGCTCCGACCTGCTGGCCGAGCGCGAGAAGAATGCGGCGCTGCAAGCGGACAACGCCCGGCTGCAAGGCAAGGCCGTCTACTACGACCTGTTCATCGACCTGCGCCACAGCACCAACCTGCGCACCACCGCCAAGGAGCTGGACGTGCCGGAGCGGCGCTTTGTCCGCTTTCTGCTGGAACGCCGGTACGTCTACCGCACCCCCTCCGGCTGCGTGCTGCCCTACGCCAAGAGCGCCAACGTGGGGCTGTTCTGCGTGAAAGATTTTTGCCGCAACGGCCACACCGGCTCTTATACGCTGGTGACGCCCAAGGGCAAGCTGCACTTTGCGGAACTGCGTTCCCTGATTCTGGTGACGGTATGACGCACCGCCACCTGATCCGGCGGCTGGTGGTCCCGCCTTAGTATTCAAGATCACCCACTGCATAACCGACGAAGGGAGGCGAGAAAAATGCAGGAGGAAGTGGAAAACAGGACTTTGACGCTGATCGTCAGCGGCACCAAGTTCACCGGGCGGCTGTTCAAGGCCGCCATATCCAAGTACATGGCTCACCGCAGGGAGAAGAGGCTGGAAAAGCAGCGCAGCCGGGATTCCCCCGTCACCCCCAAGGGCAAACAGACGGTGAAGCAGCTCATCGGGCAGAACCAGGGCGTCTCCAACATCGAGATCAACGACCCGTCCATCCGTGATTTTGAGCGCATCGCCCGCAAGTACGGCGTGGACTATGCGGTGAAAAAGGACCGCAGCACCTCGCCGCCCAAGTACCTGATTTTCTTCAAGGCCCGCGATGCCGACGCCCTGACGGCGGCATTTTCGGAGTACACCCAGAGGAAGGTCAAGAAGGCCGACCGCAGCGAGCGCCCGTCGGTGCTGGAGAAGCTCAGCCACTTCAAGGAGCTTATTAAAAATGCGGTTGTGGACAGGACAAAGCGGAAGGAGCTGGAACGATGAAGCAGCTGAATGTAAAAAAACTGGTGCTGCTGAACCTGCCCTACCTCTTGCTGGGCCTGTTTGCCACCAACCTGGGCGAAGCCTGGCGACTGGCTGTTGGGGCGGATGCCTCGGCCAAGATGCTTTCGTTCTTCTCCACCCTGCCGGTGGCCCTGGGAAGCTGGTGGCCCAGCCTGCACCCGCTGGACCTGGCTGTTGGCCTGTGCTGCGGCGCTGGCCTGCGTCTGGCGGTGTATCTGCGCGGTAAGAACGCCAAGAAGTACCGCCACAATGTGGAGTATGGTTCGGCCCGTTGGGGCACCCACGACGATATTGCCCCCTACATCGACCCGGTGTTCCAGAATAATGTCATTCTGACCCAGACCGAACGGCTCACCATGTCCAGCCGCCCCAAGAACCCCAAGTATGCCCGCAACAAAAACGTGCTGGTCATCGGCGGTTCCGGCTCCGGCAAGACCCGCTTCTGGCTCAAGCCCAACCTGATGCAGATGCACAGTTCCTATGTGGTCACTGACCCCAAGGGCACCATCTTGGTGGAGTGCGGCAAAATGCTTCAGCGGGGCGCACCCAAGCTGGGCAAGGACGGCAAGCCGGTGAAGGACAAAAACGGTAAGGTCATCTATGAGCCGTACCAGATCAAGGTGCTGAACACCATCAACTTCAAGAAGTCCATGCACTATAACCCGTTCAGCTACATCCACAGCGAAAAGGATATTTTGAAGCTGGTGACAACGCTCATCGCCAACACCAAAGGCGAAGGAAAATCGGGGGACGATTTCTGGGTGAAGGCTGAGACATTGCTGTACTGCGCGCTCATCGGCTACATCCACTACGAGGCCCCGGTGGAGGAACAGAATTTCTCCACCCTCATCGAGATGATTAACAGCATGGAGGTCCGGGAGGACGATGAGGAGTTCAAAAACGCCGTTGACCTGATGTTCGATGAGCTGGAATCCCGCAGTCCTCACCACTTTGCGGTGCGCCAGTATAAGAAATATAAGCTGGCCGCAGGCAAAACCGCGAAGTCGATTTTGGTAAGCTGCGGCGCACGGCTGGCGGTGTTCGACATTGCCGAGCTGCGGGAGGTCACATCCTACGATGAGTTGGAGCTGGACACCCTGGGCGACCGGCGAACCGCATTGTTCCTGATTATGAGCGATACGGACGATAGCTTTAACTTCTTGATCTCCATGTGCTACACCCAGCTGTTCAACCTGCTCTGCGAAAAAGCCGATGATGTGTACGGCGGGCGGCTGCCGGTTCATGTGCGGTGCCTTATTGATGAGTGCGCCAACATTGGCCAGATCCCCAAGCTGGAGAAGTTGGTCGCCACCATCCGCAGTCGAGAAATCTCTGCCTGTCTGGTGTTGCAGGCGCAGAGCCAGCTCAAGGCCATCTACAAGGACAACGCTGATACCATCATCGGCAACATGGATACCTCCATCTTCCTGGGCGGCAAAGAGCCGACCACGTTGAAGGAGCTGGAAGCCGTGCTTGGGAAAGAGACCATCGACACCTACAACACCGGAGAGAGCCGGGGGCGGGAGACTTCCCACTCGCTCAACTATCAAAAATTGGGGAAGGCGCTGATGAGCCAAGACGAGCTGGCCGTCATGGACGGCAGCAAGTGCATTTTGCAGCTGCGCGGTGTGCGGCCGTTCCTCTCGGACAAGTACGACATCACCCAGCACCCCAACTACAAGTACACCGCCGACGCCGACCCGAAGAACACCTTTGATATTGAAGGCTATCTCAAGGCCCGGCTGAAGCTCAAACCCAACCAGGTCTGCGACGTGTATGAGATCGACGCCGCAGCCAACGAATGATGCTCCGCTGTGAAAGGAGGGGTCCTATCTATCCGCCACAACCGCCCCGCTGGGGCCATCGGCGTACAAAGCGGACGATCTCTATCAAAATAATGAAAAAGGAGGAAGGCCGGAATCAGCCAGCCCGGAAATCGGGCGGCGATTGTCCGGCTTTTGTATGCCTATGAACCATGACTAAATCAATCGTTTTCAAATGATTCCGGCCAACTTTATTTATGGAATTTTTTAATCAGGCAATCACCGTTCTCCAGACCCTCGTTATCGCTCTCGGTGCCGGTCTCGGCGTGTGGGGCGTGATTAACCTGCTGGAAGGTTATGGCAACGACAACCCCGGAGCCAAGAGCCAGGGCATGAAACAGCTCATGGCGGGCGCGGGCGTCGCTATCGTCGGCATGGTGCTGGTGCCCCTGCTGTCCGGCCTGTTCACTGTCTAATCGAACCCGTTACCCGCTGAAATCCTCGCCCCCTACCGCGCTCAGCGGGAGGGGCAGAAAGGAGGTTTGACACCGTATGGATTTCTTATTGGATGCCCTGACCAACTGGCTCAAAGAGATGCTGGTGGGCGGCATCATGGGAAACTTAACGGGGATGTTCGACAGCGTGAACCAGCAGGTCGCGGACATTGCTACCCAGGTGGGTCAGACTCCGCAGGGGTGGAACGGCAGCATTTTCAGCATGATCCAGAACCTCTCCAACTCCATCATGGTGCCGATTGCAGGTGTGATCCTGGCCATCGTGATGACGCTGGAGCTGATCCAGATGATAACCGACCGCAACAACCTGCATGACGTGGACACCTGGATGATCTTCAAATGGGTGTTCAAATCCGCCGCTGCGATTTTGCTCGTCACCAACACCTGGAACCTCGTCATGGGCGTGTTCGACATGGCTCAAAGCGTGGTGGCCCAGGCGTCCGGCATCATCGGTTCGGACGCTTCCATCGACATCTCCGCTGTTATGACCGATATGGAGTCCCGGCTGATGGATATGGACCTGGGGCCGTTGTTCGGCCTGTGGTTCCAGTCGCTCTTTATCGGCATTACCATGTGGGCGCTGTATATCTGCATTTTCATCGTCATTTATGGCCGTATGATCGAAATTTACCTTGTCACGTCGGTGGCCCCCATCCCGATGGCGACCATGATGGGCAAGGAATGGGGCGGCATGGGCCAGAACTACCTGCGCAGCCTGCTGGCTCTGGGCTTCCAGGCATTTTTGATTATCGTCTGTGTAGCGATCTACGCCGTACTGGTGCAGAACATCGCCACCGAGGAGGACATCATCATGGCGATCTGGAGCTGTGTGGGCTATACCGTGCTGCTGTGTTTTACGCTGTTCAAGACCGGCAGCCTGTCCAAAGCCGTATTCAACGCACATTGACCCGGAAGGAGGGAATTTACCAATGGCTTATGTACCCGTACCCAAAGACCTGACGAAAGTCAAAACCAAGGTCGCGTTCAACTTAACCAAGAGGCAGCTTGTCTGCTTCGGCTGCGGGGCGCTCATCGGCGTGCCGCTTTTCTTTTTGCTCCGGGGTCCTGCTGGCAACAGCGTGGCGGCCATGTGCATGATGCTCGTCATGCTGCCCTTCTTCATGCTGGCGATGTATGAAAAACACGGCCAGCCCCTGGAAAAGATCATCGGCAACATTCTCAAAGTGGCCGTTATCCGGCCCAAGCAGCGCCCCTACCGCACCAACAACTTCTATGCCGTGTTGGAACGGCAGGCAAATCTCGACAAGGAGGTGTATGACATTGTTCGCGGCAAAGACAAAGCGGCAGGCCGAACCGGCAGAGCCGCAGACCAGACCCCGACGTAAGCTGACCCGCGCCGAACGCAGACAGATCGAGGCAGCGATTGCCCGCGCCAACCGCACGGACAAAAAAGAGCTGTCCGCCCAGGACAGCATCCCCTATGAGCGGATGTGGCCGGACGGCATCTGCAAGGTGGCGGATGGCCGCTACACCAAGACCATCCAGTTCCAGGACATCAACTACCAGCTCAGCCAGAACGAGGACAAGACCGCCATCTTTGAAGGCTGGTGCGATTTTCTCAACTATTTTGACAGCTCCATCCGCTTCCAGCTGTCCTTTTTGAACCTGGCGGCGTCCCAGGAGACCTTCGCCAACAGTATCACCATCCCGGCCCAGGGGGATGATTTTGACCCCATCCGGGTGGAGTACACGCAGATGCTGCAAAATCAGCTGGCGCGGGGCAACAACGGCCTCATCAAGACCAAGTACCTGACCTTTTCCATCGAGGCCGACAGCATCCGCTCCGCCAAGCCCCGTCTGGAGCGCATCGAGACCGATGTGCTGAACAACTTTAAGCGGCTGGGCGTGGCCGCCGAGGTTCTGGACGGCAAAGCCCGGCTGGCCCAGCTTCACGCCATCTTCCACATGGACGAGCAGGCGCCCTTCCAGTTCGAGTGGGACTGGCTGGCTCCCAGCGGCCTTTCCACCAAGGACTTTATCGCGCCGTCCGGCTTCGAGTTCCGTACCGGCAAGCAGTTCCGCATGGGAAAGAAGTACGGGGCCGTCAGCTTCGTGCAGATTCTGGCCCCGGAGCTGAATGACCGTATGCTGGCGGACTTTCTCGATATGGAAAGTTCCCTCATTGTGAATCTGCACATCCAGTCGGTGGATCAGGTGAAGGCCATCAAGACGGTAAAGCGGAAAATCACCGACCTGGACCGCAGCAAGATCGAGGAACAGAAAAAGGCCGTCCGCGCCGGGTATGACATGGACATCATCCCGTCCGACCTTGCCACCTACGGGGCCGAGGCCAAGAAGCTGTTGCAGGACCTGCAAAGCCGCAACGAGCGGATGTTCCTGGTGACGTTCCTGGTGCTGAACACGGCGGACAATCCCCGCCAGCTGGGCAACAACATCTTCCAGGCCAGCTCCATCGCGCAAAAGTACAACTGCCAGCTGACCCGGCTGGACTTCCAGCAGGAGGAAGGCTTGATGTCCTCTCTGCCGCTGGGGCTGAACCAGGTGGAAATTCAGCGGGGGCTGACTACCAGCTCCACCGCCATCTTCGTGCCGTTCACGACCCAGGAGCTTTTTCAGAACGGCAAGGAGGCGCTGTACTACGGCATCAACGCCCTGTCCAACAACCTCATCATGGTGGACCGCAAACTGCTGAAAAACCCCAACGGCCTGATTCTGGGTACGCCGGGCAGCGGCAAATCCTTCAGCGCCAAACGCGAGATCGCCAACTGCTTCCTGCTGACTTCGGATGATGTCATCATCTGCGACCCGGAGGCCGAGTACGCGCCGCTGGTGGAGCGGCTGCACGGGCAGGTCATCAAAATCTCGCCCACCTCCACCAACTATATCAACCCGATGGACCTGAACCTGGACTATTCGGACGATGAAAGCCCGCTGTCGCTGAAATCCGACTTCATCTTGTCGCTGTGTGAGCTGATCGTGGGCGGCAAGGACGGATTGCAGCCGGTGCAGAAAACCATCATTGACCGCTGTGTGCGGCTGGTCTATCAGGACTACCTCAATGACCCGCGCCCGGAGAATATGCCCATTCTGGAGGATTTGTACGACCTGCTGCGGGCGCAAGATGAGAAAGAGGCGCAGTACATCGCCACGGCGCTGGAAATCTACGTCACCGGCTCCCTCAACGTGTTCAACCACCGCAGCAACGTGGACATCAACAACCGCATCGTCTGTTATGACATCAAGGAGCTGGGCAAGCAGCTCAAAAAAATCGGGATGCTGGTGGTGCAGGACCAGGTGTGGAATCGCGTCACCATCAACCGGGCGGCCCGCAAGTCCACCCGCTACTACATCGACGAGATGCACCTGCTCTTGAAAGAGGAACAGACTGCCGCCTACACGGTGGAGATTTGGAAGCGGTTCCGAAAGTGGGGCGGCATTCCCACGGGCATCACCCAGAACGTGAAGGACCTGCTTTCTTCCCGCGAGGTGGAGAACATCTTTGAAAACTCCGACTTCGTGTATATGCTCAACCAG
>OIZR01001345.1_pt1 | contig 11238 bp, 11 predicted proteins | sample 1588591 | NCBI WGS metagenome assembly OIZR01 (sample SAMN03283249) | human gut metagenome | biome: human-associated habitat; material: feces | host: Homo sapiens | place: USA | collected 2013 | reverse complement strand
TGTGTCATGGTCTTTCCGGTTCCGAATCCGCCGGGCACAGCCGCCGTACCGCCCTTGGCAATGGGGAACATGGTATCCAGAATACGCTGTCCGGTAATCAGCGGTTTGGAGGCAGGATAGCGCTCCAGCACTGGACGGGCGATACGGATCGGCCATTTCTGGCACAGCGTCAGTTCCTGTGTACTTCCGTCGTCCAGCTCCAGCACCATCAGCGGATCCTGAATCGTATACTCTCCGTCTTTTACCACTTTCGTCACCCGGCCGCTCAGATTCGGGGGCACCATGGAGCGGTGAAGGATGGAAGTCGTCTCCTGCGTCTCGGCGATCACCGTCCCGCCGCTCACCTCATCTCCCTCAGACACGGTGATGTGTACCTTCCATTTTTTCTCTGTATCCAGAGAATCCACGCTCACACCCCGGCTGATAAAACTGCCGGACTGGGCTGCGATCTCACTTAAGGGTCTCTGGATTCCGTCGAAGATATTGTGCAGGATTCCCGGCCCCAGCGTAACGGAAATGGCGTCTCCCGTGGCTTCCACCGTCTCGCCCGGCTTTAAGCCTGTGGTCTCCTCAAAAACCTGAATGGTGGTCTGGCGCTTATCAAGGCCGATCACCTCGCCCACCAGATGTTCCTTTCCCACATGGACCATCTCAGACATACGGAAACCGGTATTGCCTTTCAGATAGATAACCGGGCCATTGATCCCGTAAATGGTTCCAGTCTTTCTCATTGCTTCATACCTCCGTCCTGAAATGTGAAACGGGCCTGGGCGTCTGCCAGCAGGGTCTTAAACGAATTGTCGATCAAAATGTTTTTTGATGGGATCACTGCCCGCATGCCGCCCATAAAGATCTCCCGGGACAGCTCCGGCTTCACACCCAGCTTCTGCGTCAGGGAGTGCTGGTGGATGGAATCCGCCTGATCGATATAGAGGATCACTTCTTCCCCGGCGGCAAACTCCATGGCCTGCCGGCATTTCTGATACAGGAACTGCTCATAATCCGGGGTGTCCATATAGGCGGTCAGTTTATTTCTCACTTCCACAAAAAGCTGCTCTTTTAAGTCTTCCTGCTTTTTGGAAAGGCTGCGCTTGATCGCAAGCTGTGCGGCTGAGATTTTCTTGTTTGTCTCCCGCTTGATCTTATCTGCTTCCGCTTTCAGTTCCGCCTCTGCCTGACGGTTTTTCATCTCCTGATGTTCCTGAAAGATCTTATCCAGGGCAGCTTTGTGCTCGTCCAGCAGAGCCTGGGCATCCTTCTGGGCGCTCTCGATGGAAGCAGTATAGAAATTCTGTAACTTTTCTTCCGTGGTCAATCTATTCACCTTCTTTGTTCTGTCTTTTTGCTCTACAGCTTCAGTCCAATTGCTTCATTGACATAAGATGTGATAAAATCAGGCTTCCGGCCTGTGCCGTGGCGATCCGGAATCTCAATGATCAACGGCAGCTTATGGTTCAGCTTCACGTCGTCGATCATCTGAGGAAATTCCCGGCCAAACTTCTCTGTCAGCAGGAGAATCCCCACTTCCTTGTCCGAGAGGGCTTTCTCCAGCGCCTCTCCCAGTTCCTCGCGGGTGTGCACCACCACGCCTTCCACCCCGGCCAGTCGCATGCCGGTCTGAGTGTCCACATTATCACTGATCAGATACATTTTCATGGAAATTCCACCTTTTATAATTTACCAAGAATCATGAAGGAAATAATCAGACCGTACAGGGCGATACCTTCGGCCATGGCTACGAAGATCATGGACTTACCAAACAGAGATCCATCCTCACTGATCGCACCCAGAGCTGCGCTTGCAGAGGAAGCAACGGCGATACCGGAACCGATACCGGACAGACCGGTAACCAGAGCCGCACCAATGTAGCCCAGACCTGTTGCAAGAGCTGCGCCGTTATCGGCTGCTGCCGCATGTACAGAACTTGCGCCGGCAAACATCATCATAGTTCCCACCAGCAGGGCGCCGAAGAAACCAAAGCAGTTGAATGCCAGAGATTTTTTGTAACGTTTCTTTGTCTTTGCTCCCAGAAGGAAGTATCCCATGGGAAGGATAATGCTCAAGATCAATGCTGCTGCTACGGTAAACTGAATTAATGTGTTCATTTTTTAATCCTCCTTAATTATACCTGTTTCTTTTTTAGTTTTTTTCTGCCTTTTTCTTTAAAAACGGTTTGAATTCCCTTCCGCTTCCGCGGTAGAAACGGCTGAACATCTCATAGTACTCAAGACGGAGTACCTGGATTCCCACGATCAGGCCTTCCATCGCGCAGACAAACAGGTTGCCCAGCACAATGACGATCCAGTTAATGGAACCGCCCTCCGCAGCGCCTCCCAGCATGAGCACAACCTCCATCATGGCAGCATGGCTCACGGCAAAAGCGCCGATACGGACAAAGGAAAGTGTATTTGAAAGGTAACTTAACATTACCTCAAATAACTCAAAAAAGCTCTGCACAAAGAACATCACTTTTCCGCCCTCAATCACAGGAGATTTCTTCTCCACCAGGTGGGTCAGCGGTTCTTTCAGCATGATCAGGATCAGCGGAATCCCGAACATCACGCCCAGGACTACCGCTGCCGGCAGCTTATGGCCGGTCAGGAATAAAAGCGCCACGGCTACCAGAGATCCGTAGAAAACAAGACCGCAGAGCGCATTCTGGTCAAAGAGAATATTTTCAATATCATGAGCTCTCACCGCATTGATCACATGGAGCACCATGGTAGTCAGGATCAGGAACATACCAAAGACGATCGCCACCACGAAAACCGTGTTCATATTTCCCAGTCCGGGAACCATTGTCATCGCTTCCACCGGCTTTAACCAGACCGCCGGAATCAGATCCTCGAATCCAAACACACTTCCGAACATAAATCCAAAGAAGGTAGAGAAGATTCCCGCCAGACTGATGATCGCCGCCAGGGTGATCTTCTTGAAATGGTAGAGGAGAGCGCCGCCGATCAAAAGCAGCAGTCCCTGTCCCACATCGCCGAACATGGCGCCGAAGATCAGAGAATACGTAAGTCCCACAAAAATGGTCGGATCCATTTCATTATAGGAAGGAAGACCATACATCTTCACATACATCTCGAAGGGTTTGAAAAGCCTGGGATTCTTAAGTTTTACCGGAGGCTCGGACTCATGGTGATCCACTCCCTCCTCGATAAAGCAGTAAATAGACTCATCCGCCTCAATCTCTTTCTGGAAAGCGGACGCATCCTTCTGCGTCATCCAGCCGCAGAGGATATAGAACACTTCCCTTTTCTCTTTTGTGCAGGCCGCGAGACGGCGCACATCAAAGTTCTGAGAATGGGAGGCCAGTCTGTCCCGGGCTCCCAGAAGACGAACCGCACAGGCTGTCAATGGCTCCTGGGCTTTGATCTTATTCTCCTCCAGATCCCTGTTGACCTGATCCAGTTCCTCCATCAGATCATGATAGATCTGCTCGGGAGATCCGTGAAACTCTTCGGAAATGTAGATCCGCTCAAAATGCATGGAAGCGTAGATCGCATCGATCTTAATCGCCTCTGACTTGGGACAGAAATACACACCCCATATATACTCATCATCAGAAAGACATTTGCAGAACAGGGTGTCAAAATTCGAGTAAATATAATTTTCAAACTTGGAATAATATTCCCTCGGAATCCTTCCAAAACGGAACTTAATAAACTTAAAGTCCAAAATCGCCTCCAGCTCGAAGGACAGTCCCTGGAACGGCTTGATCGCCTCCAGCTGATCCACCACCTTCTGGCGCTGCTCCTCCAGACCTTTTCGCTGTTCATTGAACCGGGCAAGCTTCTGATCCAGCTCCTCCACCAGCTCCGCCGCTTCCTTTAAGGAGACGGACGCGGGCTCCGTTCCGGTATCCTGCAGAAGACTTACCAGTTCCTCCGCCTTGTTCAGGGTATCCCGGTAAGGATTCACCTGAATATAAGGCGTCAGGCTCTGCACGCTCTGCAGGCTGGCCAGTGCATTTTCCAGATGAATCTCATACTTGGAAAGATACTGATCCACAACCCGGTCAATGTCTGCTTTCGGTCCGGTGATGCTTAAAAACTTCATTTTTTCTATCACTTGTAAACACCTCCCGGAAAGCCTAAGCTTTCATAATATATTGGATTGCCTCTGCCGGAGGCACTTTATATCGAACGCACTCCAGAGCAATCGTAAGCCGCTGCACCTCATGGTCCTTAAAGTAGAGGTAACAGTACAGCGTAGCGATGGAGTAGGGATTCCGCCGGGATTCTGCCGCCAGAATGTGCTTCATCACATATACATAGAGATTATCCAGTTCTGCCGTGGAGAAATTGTCATAATGTTTTCCATAGTAAGTCTGCGCCATCACAGCATCAAACTGCTCCAGGCTCTCCGCCTCCACCAGACGGGTAATCGTCTCCGGCTTAAGCCGGTAGTACACCGGAATCAGCAGCGCATAGATATCCGTGCTGTCCATGTGGTAATACTTTTTGCAGCGGTAGATCCACTGCGTGTTAATAATATCAAATTTGCTGCCGTAAGCCAGCGTCATCTCCTCCAGATCTTTCTTTCGGAAGAACTTGTCCTTCTGTTTCCAGATCTGATTGAAATAATAGAGATCAATAGCCATCTCGTAGTCAAAGAGCGTGGGATTCTCCACATTCTGCAGACGGATCAGCGGCGTATAAAAGTCGCTTCCCTTTAAGTTTGCCACAAATTCATCCAAAGTAGAAGAATTCATCAGCTTTTCCAGATCCAGCTTTGAATGTTTCCGGAAAAAATCCTCAAACCCGGTCATGGCAAGCCGGGCACTGCCGTAATCCATGATCCGGTTTAAACAGTTCTTGATGAACGTAATCTCATATCTCCGAAAATAAAGATCCAAAAACTTCCGCTGCTTTCCGTTGGAAAACTGGTAGATCTTGGTAAAGTCCCGGTAAATAGATCTCCGAAGCTGCCGTTCGATCTTTCCCCGGTGCAGTTCCTCTTCCGTAAGATCGGCGAGTACATCATCGTAGGAAGGGATCCGGCGCAGATACTCCACGACATCTGTGACTGTAGAAAGCTGAACAATGCTGTTATACTGCTCATTGGTGATCAGACGGCTCTGCATGGCACGTATTTTTGTGGTCAGACCACTGTAGGCAAGTAAGCCTCCCATAATCTCACATCCTTATGATTTCATTAAAGATCCCCTCAGAGAGCTGCTCATGCTTCTGCTGATAAGCCTTCTCCAGGGTCTCCTGCGCCTGCTCTGCTCCCTTCTTTAAGAAGTCGAGTTCCTTCTCCATCTGAGCCTGAAGGTCACAGCGCAGCTTTTCCAGCCGTTCCGCAGTCTCAGCCTCCACCTGAACGTCGAACTGGGCAGAGCGTTTTTCCATTTCACTTTCCAGTTCTTTCTTCTGCTGCTGAGCCTGATCCATGATCCGCTCCGCGGCAATTTCTATTTCAGAAAGCTTGGTTATAACAGATTCCATATTACTCCTTTCGCCCTAATTAGAGCTTGCAGTTCTTTCGTCCGTGTATTATACTATAGTTTCGACATAATAGAAAATAATAATATTCGATGAAGTCCATATCAAAATTCTATGGAGGTGAAGCGGTGGCGTCCAATCTGGAATACTATAAGATCTTTTATTATGTAGCAAAATACAGCAGTTTTACCCGGGCAGCCGGAATCTTAATGTCCTCTCAGCCTTCCGTCTCCCGCACGATCAAGCTTCTGGAGCAGGATCTGGGCTGCACCCTCTTTACCCGAACCCAGAAGGGCGTGACTCTAACGCCGGAAGGGCTGGATCTCTACCAGCATATCCGGGTGGCTTATGAGGAGATTCTGGCCGGAGAGGCTCTTCTGAAGCGGGAATGCGGACTGGAGGAGGGCAGTATTCAGATCGGCGCCAATGAAACGGCTCTGCACTGCTTCTTATTTGAGAAACTGGAACTGTTCCGCGCCAAATACCCCGGAATCAAGATCCGCATCCAGAACTGCATCACCCCGAAGGCCATGGAAATGCTGGAAAACCGGGAGATCGAACTGGCTGTGGTAAGCGGCCCTGTGGAGGTGGAAAATAAGGTGCAGAAAACGGTGGTCGGCCATTTCCACGACATTCTGATCGGAGGTTCCCGCTTCCGCCGTCTGGCAGAGCGCACCCTGCAGTTCCAGGATCTGAAACGTTACCCCCTGATCCTCCTGTCCCGGGGCACCAAGACGAGAGCGTTCTACGATGACCTGCTCTTAAAGCACGGCATCACCGCCGAACCGGATATCGAAGCTGCCGCCGCGGATCTGATCCTGCCGATCGTAACACATAATCTCGGGATCGGTTTTCTTCCTCGGAAAATCGCGGAAGCCGGACTGGAAAAGGGGTCTGTGGTAGAACTTCATCTGGAAGAAGAGATCCCTCCGCGGGGAATCTACCTGCTGGAAGACAGGGAACAGAAGCTGAGCATGGCTGCCACTCAGCTAAAAGAAATGATATGCAGCTGATCACGTGTGAAAAATCTGCAACGATACCGTCAAAAAAGGAGAGAACATGCAATGCGACTGAGAAATATACCAGGTTCCAGAGAAGCAATCAGCGAAAGCCCCTTCGTGGTACAGGAACCGGAAAGCAAGCGGGGCAGCTGGAATCTGGTCTTTCAAAACAGCCACCCCCTTCATATTGAAGTTGGAATGGGAAAAGGGCAGTTTCTGATGGAAATGGCCCGCCGGAATCCGGATGTGAACTATCTCGGAATTGAAATGTACGACAGCGTCCTGCTCCGGGCTCTGCAGAAAAGAGAACAGGAAGAGGATCTTCCCAACCTTTCTTTTATCCGCATGGACGCCAGAGAACTGCCTCAGGTTTTTGCCCCCGGCGAAGTGGATCGGATCTATCTGAACTTTTCCGATCCCTGGCCGAAAGAACGCCATGCCAAACGCCGCCTTACCTCCCGTCAGTTTCTGGCGCGTTACGATCAGATCCTAACCCCGGAAGGCGAGATTCATTTCAAGACGGATAACCGCCCCCTATTTGAATTTTCTCTGGAGGAAATAAAAGAGGCCGGCTGGAACTTAAAAGCCCACACCTTCGATCTCCACCATAACCTGGCGCTCTGCGAGGGAAATGTGATGACCGAGTATGAAGAGAAATTTTCTTCTCAGGGCAATCCCATCCATAAACTTATCGCAGACCGGACGCATATAATATAGGAAGAAAATTTTTCCAGGACAATTATGGGACAGTTAAAAGGATTTCAGCGTTCCCTGGCCGCCTGGGTCTATGAACGACAGCGGCCCGGCAGCCGGGGACTTGTGATCTGGAAAAACCTGAAAGAGCTGGAACAGCTCTTAAGCGAACCCCGGCGAAAAAAGAAATAACATTCTGCCGCAAAATGTATTTTTCTGCATTTTGCGGCATCTTTTTTCTCCCTGAAAAGCCTGGAAATCCGTCCCTTTTTCGCTTTCGGAAAAATCCCCGGAAAATTTTTAAAAATTTTTCGAAAAAATGCTTGCTTTTTGCCGGGACTTCGAGTATAATAATTTTTGCGTCAAGGAAATGACGAAAACAAATCCATAAGCGCGATTAGCTCAGTTGGTAGAGCACCTGACTCTTAATCAGGGTGTCCAGGGTTCGAACCCCTGATCGCGCATTCTAATCACTGTTTTTGCGGACTGCAGAGCCGCGGGGACGGTGATTTTTTTGTATACTTTCTTCTTATACCTAAAACAAGCTTGAAAACTATACCTATATGCGCTATAATCAAAATATAAAGAAAGTACCCACTCCAAAGTGGATACTCCCGTTTCCCTTAATTAAAGATATTGTTGGGTAAAAAAAGAAAGGTCAGTCGATTTTGCCGATGAAGCGGTAGTAGATTTCTACTTCCTGCTCACGACTTCCGTCCTCGCCCTTGACAGCTTCGTGGACGGTTATTTTTTCAATTAGAGTGTTCAGAAGTTCGGCGGTCAGCTCCACAGGGTTGACATACTGTTTCATTAGGGCAATCCACTTTTCAGCATCCGCTGCGGTCTGTACGGCGGCTTCCATCATTTCGTGAAGCTGTCTTATTTTTGTTTCAAGCTCCTTTTGCTCGTTCTGGTACTTCTCGGACAGCATATTGAAATTATACTCGGTTATGCGTCCGGCAGACCAGTCCTCATACATTTTAGCAAACAGCCCGTCAACCTCGGCTTTACGCTTTTCCGCCTTTTTCAGCTCCGCAGCCTGCTTTTTCTTCGCAGAGTTTCTTTCTCTGTCGCTGGCATTGAGCAGCCGTTTCAGCAGCTTGTCCTCGTCTTTCTGTGCCAACATAGACCAGTATTGCAGTCTTGCAAGCACATAGGTATACAGTACATCATAACGGATATAGTGCATGGAACACTGGCGTAATCCCTGTCCGTTCTTGCTGCAATGGTAGTACCCGTATGGGTTCTTATTCTGCTTGTTTTCCCCATAGGCTAAAGACCATCCGCAGTCTGCACATTTTATCAATCCTGCGAAAATCTGTGTTGTACCATTTCTGCGTTTCCTGCGTCTGCTTGCAATCAGCTCCTGAACTTTTTGGAACACTTCTTCGGAAATGATGGCTTCGTGGGTATTTTCCACACGATACCATTCTTCCTGCGGCTTCCGCACTTTTTTCTTGTTCTTGAATGAAATGTTGCTCTGCTTGTTGTGAACGCTGTGACCGATGTAAGTTTCCTCTTTCAAAATGCTCTTGACCTGTGCAATCGTCCACGCATAGGCTTTTTCTGCGGGCGCACCGGCGTAGATATTGGCGAAAGTCCCATATCTTTCATAGTTCAGCCAGCCGGGGGTAGGTACTTTTTCTTCCACCAGAATCCGTGTAATGCTGGCGGCACCCCTCCCGTGTACGGCAAGGTCAAAAATCTTTTCTACAATCCAGCGTGTTTCCGGGTCGATCAGAAGATGACCTTTTTTGTCCGGGTCTTTTACATAGCCCAGCGGTGCATAGGCTCCATAGTGTGCGCCATTGGCAAATCTTGTGTGCATGGCAGCCTTGACCTTTTTGCTGGTCTGTCGGGCGTGCATTTCATTCAGGATGTTTAAGAACGGTGCAAGCTCGCTTTCTCCGTTGATGGTGTCCACATTGTCATTGATGGCAATGTAGCGTACTCCCTTGCTGGGGAAATAGATTTCCGTGTACTGACCGGTTAGGATATAGTTTCTTCCCAGACGGGATAAGTCCTTTGTGACAACGCAGTTGATTTTCCCGTCCTCGATGTCATCAATCATCCTTTGGAAACTTGGACGCTCGAAATTTGTCCCACTCCATCCGTCGTCAATGTACTCGTCTACAACGGTCAGCCCATGCTCTGCGGCATACTGCCTAAGATCCGCAATCGAATCCGAATGCCAGTACCGGCGGACGAACATAATTCTGTTTTCCTTATCCAAAGTTTCAAGAAAACGGTCAATACTTCTTGCAATCTCGCCTGCGTTAAATTCATCCTCAACCGAGGTGGACGCAGGGAAACAGTTTTCTAGCTCGTCCAGAGCAACATCATAGCTACTGTTCCGTTTCGCTGCAGTATTTGCATGATACTTCTTGATGGCAAGATTACGAACAATGCGGCAGACATAACTCAGAAGCGGATTTGGTCTTTGAGGCGGTATTGTATTCCACGCTCCGAGATATGCGTCATTCACGCATTCTTCGGTATCCCGTACATCGTTCAATATATTGTTAGCAACCTTTGTGCATACAGAGCCATATTTCTGCGATAGTTCAATGATTGCCTGCTCTGAGCGCTCATAGAACAAATCAATTATTTTACTATCGTCCAATCTGCTCACCATCCTTTCTGCCTCACCTTTATTCTACGGATTCGGCAGCATTTATCTCATCCTTTTTGAAAATTATATCAGAAAAGTATGTCTTTTTCTACGGACAGCGAAAAGGCGCCGCTGTGGTAGCGACGCCTTTTGCTTACTCTCTATCTTTTATCAGCAACAATTTTCCTTCCAAAACAGTAACCTTTGCTCTTCTGCCCGGGAGCACTTCATTGCTGATTCCATACTGGTATTCACAGGTAATCTCTGCATTTTCAAGTGGATACTTGGCATTCTCTATCGTGATGCCCTTGGCAGTGCCAGTAACATTCAAAAGTGAAAAGAACGCATAGGAATCCTCAATATAAGCAGGCTTATTTGAAATGATCTCCATTTCAGAATAATCGTCAATAATGATTCCTTTCTTACCAAGCGAATCCAGGTAGAGCAAAATCGACACATTGCCAAGTATGTGGTCGAGCCTTGCTCCTACAACACCGATCAGCAGAAAATCATCAAAACCACGTTTCAGAGCTTCCTTGACTGCAAAAACGGTATCCGTATCATCCTTCTCGCAGGGAAGTACAATGGTCTCAATATCAAAATGTGGATTATCGTGGGAGTCAAAATCTCCCACGATAAGTCCGGGTATTACCTGAAGGGCATCCATATGTTTCAGTCCGCTGTCACAGAAGATAATGTAATCATCCTCACGAAGACAGTTTCTGATATATGAATAGTTGTTTATGTCAGCACCACCGACAATCACACATCGTTTCATTTTCTCACCTTACAGAATATCAATGTACTCTCCACTCAACGCCTTGTTCATACTTCTGACTGCACAGAATTTGCCACACATCGAGCAGCTGTCCTCGTGTTCAGGAGCACGGCTGTCACGGATGGCTTTCGCAGTTTCAGGATCAATGGAGCATTCCCACTGCTTTTCCCAATCAAAAGTTCTTCTGGCATCTGCCATTGCATCGTCAATGTCTCTTGCGTGAGGAACCTTCTTTGCAATATCCGCAGCGTGAGCTGCAATGCGCGATGCAATAATACCTTGCTTTACATCCTCTACATTCGGCAGAGCAAGATGTTCAGCGGGCGTTACATAGCAAAGGAAAGCAGCACCGCTTGCTGCAGCAATCGCTCCACCGATAGCTGAAGTGATGTGATCATAACCGGGTGCAATATCCGTAACAATAGGACCGAGCACATAGAACGGCGCACCCATACAGATGGTCTGCTGCATCTTCATATTGGCTTCAATCTGATCCATCGGTATATGTCCGGGACCTTCCACCATAACCTGAACATCTTTTTCCCATGCACGCTTGGTCAGCTCGCCAAGACGAACCAACTCTTCAATCTGACATACATCACTTCCGTCGGCAAGACAACCGGGACGGCAGGCGTCACCAAGCGAAATGGTCACATCATACTCACAGCAGATATCCAGGATCTCGTTAAAGTATTCGTAAAA
>OIZR01001342.1_pt1 | contig 11252 bp, 10 predicted proteins | sample 1588591 | NCBI WGS metagenome assembly OIZR01 (sample SAMN03283249) | human gut metagenome | biome: human-associated habitat; material: feces | host: Homo sapiens | place: USA | collected 2013 | reverse complement strand
GAGACATACAAGCCAAAATTCCATTGCCGCAGGCAATCTGGAATGAATTTTGGCTACGTTACTGTGAACGGAGTGAACAGTAACTAAATATTCTCCAGACAGGAAAAGGCAGTAAATAATAAGGCAATAAATAGCAAGGAGGACATCACAAATGGCAAAACGTGGAGGATTCCCGGGAATGGGTATGCCGGGAAATATGAATAATCTTATGAAACAGGCGCAGAAAATGCAGCGCCAGATGGAAGAGAACCAGAAAGCTCTGGAAGAGAAAGAATTTACGGCTACTGCAGGAGGCGGAGCTGTAGAGGTAACTATCTCCGGTAAGAGAGAGGTGACAAAAGTAAAGCTTCAGGAGGAAGTTGTAGATCCGGATGACATCGAAATGCTGGAAGATCTCATCGTTGCAGCTACAAACGAAGCACTTCGCAAAGTGGAAGAAGAATCTACAGCTGTTATGTCTAAACTGACAGGTGGTCTGGGCGGACTTGGCGGAGGTCTTCCATTCTGATGGAATACTACAGCAGTCATATCAATAAGCTGATCGAGCAGCTTTCCCATCTTCCGGGAATTGGTGCGAAATCAGCACAGAGACTGGCATTTCACATCATGAATATGCCAAAGGATCAGGTAGAGCAGCTTACCTCTTCCATTACCGGTGCCAGAGAGAATGTACAGTATTGCAAGTGCTGCTGTACTCTGACAGACAGAGAGATCTGTCCAATCTGCAGCAATGATAAGCGTGATCATTCAGTGATCATGGTGGTAGAGAATACAAGAGATCTTGCAGCTTATGAAAAAACAGGCAAGTTTGATGGCGTTTATCATGTTCTTCATGGTGCAATCTCTCCAATGCTTGGAATCGGGCCGGATGATATCAAACTGAAAGAACTCATGCAGCGTCTGGCAAAGGATGAGGTAAAGGAAGTGATTATTGCTACCAATTCCAGTCTGGAGGGGGAAACAACGGCAATGTATATCAGTAAGTTGATCAAACCTACCGGGATCAAAGTCAGCAGGATCGCAAGCGGAGTTCCGGTAGGAGGAGATCTGGAATATATTGACGAAGTGACTCTTTTACGTGCTCTTGAGGGGCGTGTGGAGCTTTAAGGTTACTGTTCTGACAAAAGATCATCGGAAAAGGAGGCATCACTTTGTCTAAAAAGAAAGCAACTTCTTCTGACGTGGCAAAGAGGGCAGGAGTCTCCCAGGCAACTGTTTCCATGGTCCTGAATAAGAAATATAATGTTTCTTTTTCCAGAGAAACAGTGGAGAAGGTAGAGCAGGCAGCCAGAGAATTAGGCTATCATCTTCCCGGACGAAAGAACAGAAAAGAAAGCCGGAAAGAGAAGCTGATCGTTGTTTTTTGCCCTACGCTTACAAGCCCGTATTATGTATTGCTTCTGCAGGGGATTGAAGCAGTGGCGAACAAGCAGGGATATGGTGTCTTTATCTGTAATACACAGAGAGATCCCCGTCTGGAGGAGAAGTATCTGCGCATGATGGGTACAATAGAGCCGCTTGGCATTATCTACTGCTGTAATCCAAATCCGGATTTTCAGCAGCAGGTAGAGGAACTGGCGCAGACAATCCCACTGGTTATCATCAGTAATAAAGAGAAAACTACAACTATAGATGCCATTAATCAGGATAATACAGTTGTGGGAAGGATGATGGCAAGACATCTGCTTGATCTGGGGCACAGAGATGTAGCGTTTATCACTCCGCCCCTGACAAGGAGACAATGGCAGAGAACAAAACGTGTAAATGGTTTTGTGAAAGAGTTTGAGAAAGAAGGCCTGAAGGATCATGTGATCATTAAGGCTGCGGATGAAGCTATCGATATGCAGATCCCACGGATGGATTCGGAATATTCGATGGGTTATGAGCTTACTATGGAGCTTCTGGATGAAGGCAGGGAATTTACAGCTATTGCAGGCCAGAATGATATGATGGCTATTGGTGCGCTGGATGCTCTCCATGAAGCAAGGATTCATGTACCCAAGGATGTATCGGTGATTGGGTGCGATAATATCTTTTATTCGGGAATACGGAAGATCTCTCTTACTACGATCGATCATTTCGTAGCCCTTAAAGGCAGAGATGCCTGTGATATTATACTGCGCAAAATCGATGAGCAGGACCGTTTTCTTACAGATTCTGCTCCTGCCAGTCTCTATAATATTGAATATACCCCCAAGCTGATAGCGAGACGCACTACGGGGTATATCAGAACCAAAAAAAATAATTAAATACGTCGAATGAAAATTATTAATAATAATTTATCGAAACTGCAGAACAGTTATTTGGTATAGAGCTGTGTGGCGAGGTAGATTGCGAATATCTATCCGGCAGGCATTTTCTGGAAACGTACCAAAATTTCAGGATGTGTGGCTGAAATCCGATATCAGAAATGATTTCTGACGGAGGTTTCCTGCAACAGCAAAGACAGCGAACAGTTACGAAAAGAAATGGTTATAAAACATATTGTATATTGCATGTTGATAACAACGAATATATGCTTTGACTGAAAAATAAAGAATTAATAAAACATGCGATTATTAATAATGAAATTATTAATAATCTTTTGCCACGCTTGACCTGAATGTAAAGTCTGTTATAATGAAACCATAAGATCAATGAACGATTATGACAAGCAAAAATCAGGAGGGTTAAGAACATGAAATTTTTTATTGACACAGCAAAAGTAGAAGATATTAAGGCAGCTAATGATATGGGTGTAATCTGTGGTGTTACCACAAATCCGTCTCTTATCGCAAAAGAAGGAAGAGATTTCAAGGAAGTAATCAAAGAGATCACATCTATCGTAGACGGACCGATCAGCGGTGAAGTAAAAGCTACTACAACAGATGCAGAAGGAATGATCAAAGAGGGACGTGAGATTGCAGCCATTCATCCGAATATGGTTGTTAAGATTCCTATGACAGTAGAAGGTCTGAAAGCAGTTAAGGTTCTTCATGCAGAAGGAATCAAGACAAACGTTACTCTGATCTTCACTGCTAACCAGGCACTTCTGGCTGCAAGAGCAGGTGCTACTTATGTATCTCCGTTCCTTGGAAGACTGGATGACATTTCTACAAGAGGTGTTGATCTGATCCGCGAGATCGCTGAGATTTTTGAAGTGGCAGGAATCGAGACAGAAATCATCGCAGCAAGCGTAAGAAATCCGATTCATGTAACAGACTGTGCACTTGCAGGTGCTGACATTGCAACTGTTCCGTACAATGTAATCGTACAGATGACAAAACATCCTCTGACAGATGCAGGTATTGAGAAATTCCAGAAAGATTATAAAGCAGTATTCGGCGAATAAGGAGAATTTACCACAATGGAAAAATTAGAACTTCAGAAAATTGCAAACGAAGTCCGTAAAGACATCGTTACTGCATTACATTCTGCAAAAGCAGGACATCCGGGCGGATCTCTGTCTGCAGCAGATGTATTCACTTATTTATATTTTGAAGAAATGAATATTGATCCAAAGGATCCTAAGAAGGCTGATCGTGACCGTTTTGTACTTTCCAAAGGCCACACAGCACCGGGATACTACTCTGCACTTGCAGAAAGAGGCTTTTTCCCAAAAGAAGATCTGAAGACTCTTCGTCATCTGGGTTCCTATTTACAGGGACATCCGGATATGAAACATATCCCGGGTGTTGATATGTCCAGCGGTTCTCTGGGACAGGGAATCTCTGCAGCAGTTGGTATGGCGCTTTCTGCCAAATTAAGCAATGAAAGCTATCGTGTATACACCTTATTAGGTGACGGCGAAATTCAGGAAGGCCAGGTTTGGGAAGCTGCTATGTTTGCAGGCTTCAGAAAACTGGACAATCTTGTAGTGATCGTGGATAATAATGGACTTCAGATCGACGGTAAGGTTGATGAAGTATGTTCTCCATACCCGATTGATAAGAAATTTGAGGCATTTAACTTCCATGTGATTAACGTTGCAGATGGAAATGATATGGATCAGTTAAGAGCTGCTTTTGATGAAGCAAAAGCTACTAAGGGAATGCCTACAGCTATCATTATGAAAACTGTAAAAGGAAAAGGTGTTTCCTTTATGGAAAATCAGGTTGGATGGCATGGAAAAGCTCCGAATGACGAGCAGTATGCACAGGCAATGGAAGAGTTAGAAAAGGCAGGTGAAGCATTATGTCAGAAGTAAAGAAGATCGCAACAAGAGCAAGCTACGGTGCTGCGCTGGTTGAATTAGGTAAGAAACATGAGAACCTGGTCGTTCTGGACGCTGACCTTGCTGCAGCTACTCAGACTGGCGTATTCAAAAAAGAATTTCCGGAGCGTCATATTGACTGTGGTATTGCCGAGTGTAATATGATGGGCATTGCCGCAGGTCTGGCTACTACAGGAAAAGTTCCATTTGCCAGCACATTTGCAATGTTTGCAGCAGGACGTGCTTTTGAGCAGGTTCGTAACTCTATTGCATATCCGAAGATCAATGTAAAAATTGGCGCTACTCATGGCGGAATTTCTGTAGGTGAAGATGGTGCTACCCATCAGTGTTGTGAGGATTTTGCTCTTATGAGAGTAATTCCGGGAATGGTTGTTGCCTGCCCTTCTGATGATATTGAAGCAAAAGCTATGGTAGAAGCAGCTTATGAGCATGTTGGTCCTGTATATATGAGATTTGGACGTCTGGCAGTTCCGGTTATCAATGACAGACCGGACTATAAATTTGAATTAGGCAAAGGTATTGTCCTTCGTGAAGGAAAAGACCTTACGATCATTGCAAACGGTCTCTGCGTAGCTCCTGCTCTTGAAGCTGCAGAGAAGCTTGCGGCAGACGGCGTAGATGCAAAAGTAATCAATATCCATACGATTAAGCCTCTGGATGAAGAACTTGTAGTTGCAGCAGCCAAAGAAACAGGCAAGGTTGTAACTGTAGAAGAGCATTCAGTAATCGGTGGACTTGGCGGAGCAGTATGCGAATGCCTGTCTGAGAAAGCACCTGTACCTGTAAAACGTATCGGTGTAAATGATGTATTCGGAGAATCCGGTCCTGCCACAGCTCTTCTTGAGAAATATGGTCTTGATGCAGAAGGCATCTACAAACAGATCAAAGAATTTGTATAATTTACGATTCCCTGTGTGATGGTATCTGCCAGAGAGATTACCGTAGACAGGCGGGTAGTCTGAAGGGTTAGCTGTTCCAGTACACCTGCAATGTTTACAATCCCTGTGATATGGATATCACCAACAGGAGGAAGTTCTTTCTGAACTGCAGCACCTGGGTAAAGTGCACCATCTGCGATGGTCACATACCCCAGGTGCTTTTTTTGTCCAAGAGAGGCATCCACTGCAATAACCAGACCTTCGGGATGCAGAATTTTGATCTGGCGGGAAATTCTGGAAAGATTTAAAGCATGTACGGGGCTTTTCAGGGTACCGTAAACATAAACGCCATGAGTGTCCGTATTCAGATGTTCAAGTAACTGGTGTCCGATATAGGGACCGAGACAGTCTCCTGTCACGCGGTCACTTCCGATACACAGAAAAACCAGTTCCGACCATCTGCCCGGATATTGAAGAATACATTTATTTAAAAGAAAAGCGATTTCCTCAGCAGAACTGCTTTTCTGTGAGTCCACATAAAATACCATAAAACCTCCCTGATCGTATTATGTACTCGCAGAGTCTCTATTGTACCTGCACAAAAAGATTTCGAGAGCACATTATTGATTATATCTTTTAATTGCTATAGTCCCTTTGCTTCATAACAACAAGCTGCGAAGAGGCTTCTGATAACATCATATCCTTACCGGGATAAAAATATGCACTGTGCAAAATCTGTCGCCAAATTCTGGTAAATTCCTCTTACAATGTGATAAAATCTGCAATTTATCTGTGTTATCCTGATACCCGAAGGGGTGATGAGAGATGATAGAAGTAATCTATAAGGACGAATCTCAGGAAGGACAAAATGGTGAGGAACCGTTTGGATTACCCAGAAATATACGCCAGATCGGCCTGGCAGCCGAAGATTACAGGATTTATATGGAGGACTATGTGTACACATTTCTGGTAAGACTTGCCAGAACGGAAGACTCTCTGGGAGAAGCAAAAACCAGAGTGGCAGTTCTTACAGGAAATCTTAAATGGCGTTCTCAGACAGCTTATCTGTTTATCAAAGGTGCTATTATAGCGGAGGAGATGGAGGCAGCACCTGATCATATCGATTTTTCGGAAAATCAATGGAAGCAGATACAGGAAGCCCAGAAGGAGTACTTCGAAGATCAGGAGATTGTGGGATGGTTCTTTTCACAGCCTCAGCTTCTCCTGAAGGTATCGGAAGTGATGTTAAAAGTACACATGAAACATTTTGGAGGAGAAAAAGTCCTGATGCTTATGGAACCTCAGGAAAGGGAAGATGCTTTCTTCCGTTATGAAAACAATGAAATGGTGCGTCTGGGAGGGTATTATCTTTATTATGAAAAAAATCCCGGTATGCAGACGTATATGATCGACAAAAATGAAGAACTTCAGCCGGAACCTCAGGAAAAATATGAAGATCAGGCTGTGAAAGATTTTCGCAAAATAATTGCAGATAAAAAGGAAACCAGGAAGGAGCCGGCAGCTCCTTCTGTTTTTTCATATGGATTAACTGCATGTCTGGCAATTGCAGTACTGACAGTGGGTGTTAATTTTTACAGAAGTTACCAGAATGTAAAACAGAACGAAAAGGAGAGCGCGACGGTTTCTTCAGTGATCGTTGAGGAGATAACGCCGTCTCCTGTTGTCGGGACTTCGAACAATGAAGCTGTCAGGCAGCATAAACAATACCGGACAGATACTATACAAAATGATGCAGGGAAGAATAAAAAGAATAATGAAGAGAATAATCAAAGCACCAGTGAAAAAGAAAATTCTGAAAAGAAAAACAATACTTCAGAGAAAAAAATATCAGCAGAGCAGACAGATACAGAACAAAAATCGGACAAAACAGAACAGCTTCCGGATGTAAAGACAGAAAAAGCAGATAAAACCGAACAAATCTACCAGCAGGAAGCAGATGAACGTAAAGCACAGAAACGTGTCAGGGAAGCTGTGCAGAAGGAAAACAGCGAAGCAGCGGGAAAAGCCCATGAATCATATGTGATTCAGCCCGGCGATACTCTTTTTCAGATAAGTATGGACAGATACGGAAGTATCGAAGCCATAAGTCAGATCTGCAAATTGAATGGGATGTCAGCGGACGAAATCATTTATCCGGGACAAGTAATTGTATTACCTTAGAAAACTGTGCTATAATAAATGGCAAAAACTGAAACCTGATAATCAACAAAATGAAAGTGAGAAATAAGGTAAAGGCTAAAATGGCAAATACATTTAAGAAAATAATAAAAAAACATAAAAAGAAAAAGCTTCAGGCAGAGAGAAACAGAAAAGCGAAAGCCCGGGAGAGAGCTGAAGAGGAATATGCAGATGATTATGAGCGCAGATTGTCCCGCCACAAAAGAAGTGTAGTGAAAAAGACAGTTATTACAGTGGTGGCGATAGCTGCTGCTGTAACGGCTGTGGGATTTTACATAGAGAAGAGAAGCTATCATACTTATAAAGTAGTCCAGACAAGTGAGCAGGAGGATATTGTTTCTACAAATTATGTTGAAATGGACGGAAATATCCTTCGATACAGTCCGGATGGAGTTTCGCTTGTTTCTGATAAGATGAGTACATTATGGAGTGAAACCTATCAGATGCAGAATCCTGTGGCAGATGTCAATGGAACTCGTGCGGTGATTGCGGATAAAGATGGAACAACTTTGGAGATTTATGATAAATCCGGAAAAACAGGCAGTGTAACTACTTCTTACAGTATTGTCAAAGCAAAAGTATCCAAAAGCGGTCTTGTTGCGGCAATCCTGGATGGCGGAGATGATACATGGATTGATTTTTATGGTACAGATGGAAGTCTGATTGCTGAAAATCAGACGAAGATAGATGATCCGGGATATCCCCTTGATATTGCTGTATCTGAAGACGGAGTGATCATGATGGTAACCTATCAGTTCGTAGATGGAAGTGATACGACCAGTTATGTGGCATTTTACAATTTTGGAGATGTAGGACAGAACGAGGATGACAGAATTGTCAGTGGATATAAGTATGAAGGCGTGGTAGTTCCGCAGATCCAGTATCTTGATAATAACCGGTCTGTAGCACTTAAAGATAATGGATTTACAATTTATCATGGAAGCCAGATTCCGAAGGAAGTAAAAACAGTAAAAGTAGATAAAGAAATTGTCAGTACTTTTTATGATAATGATATGATTGGTCTTGTGTTTAAGAATGACAGTAAAGACAAACAGTATACAATGGAAGTTTATACTACAGATGGCAAATTGAAATTCAAAGAAAACTTCAATATTCCATATACGACGATTAAATTAAGCGGTGGAAATATTCTGATGTACAACAGTTCCCAGATGTGTGTAATGAACAGCAGGGGAGTACAGAAATATCTTGGCAGTGTGGATGGAACGATCAAAGATTTCTTCAAAATCGGAATGAACAGATATCTTCTGGTATTGGACAGCGGTGTAGAGATAATAAAACTTAGTTAGGAGGATGAAAATGGCTTTAACGTGGGCCGGAGTCATTACGATACTTTTTCTGGCGGCTGCATGTGTCAGAGGTTATAGGCGGGGACTGATAAAAGAACTGGTTTCGCTTGTATGTGTTTTTCTGTCGATGGCGATCGTGTGGTTTATAAATCCTTATGTAAATGAGTTTATTCGGGAAAATACATCAATTTATGAAAAAGTACAGGAAAGCTGCCGGGAGTTTGTAGGAGAGGAATACAGCACATGGACAGGCAGTGGAGAAAGCCAGACTGAATTTATAAATGAAATGAATCTCCCGGAACTGCTGAGGAATGGACTGGTTCAGAATAATAATTCTGACAGTTACCAGTATTTGGCTGTAACTACATTTTCGGATTATATTGCTCAATATCTGGCGAGAATGGCAGTGAATGGAATTTCTTTCCTGATTTCTCTGCTGATGTCGACGATTATGGTGAGGAGTATCACATGGATGCTGAATCTTGTGACGAGATTACCTGTGTTGCATGGCATGAACAAGGTAGCAGGAGCGTTGCTGGGGGCAGTTAAATTCCTTATAGTAATATGGATTATCTTTCTGGCTCTCACCATTGTGTGCAATACAAAGGTTGGTGAGGCGGCCCTTCAGATCATTAAGAAAGATTGCATCCTGAGTTTCATATATGACAGAGATATCCTGATCAGGATATTTATGAGTATCTTCTATTAAAAAGGTTTGGTATCTGTGGACCGTAGGTATCGGATCCAAATGTCTTCCTGCGCAAATGCGAACGATTTTTGAATAATTGCGCGTCGCATTCTCGTTACTTAGTGATGAGTTAGACGCGCAAATTTTTTACCCAAAGGAAAACATATGTTTACTTTTAGCGCTATATGTGCTAAAATATAGCCATGGACTTAAATGTATTTTTAACTTCCAGTTGGCAAGAGTAAATTCCAGTCTCATAGAAATTACTTCTGCACATATATATTGTCATTGATGACCATTGCTATGTATACTGTACTTGCAACTGATTGCCTGCCTGTGCAGATTGGAGATAAATATGAATAATAAAGGCAATCGGAAACATTTAACATTTGAGCAGCGTGTTGAGATTGAAAAAGCTCTTACTGAGAATAAAAGCTTTGCTGAAATTGGAAGAATCATAGGCAAAGATTCCTCAACAATATCTAAGGAAGTACGTCTTCATGCACGTGTCAAAGAGCGTCCGGATCCGGGTTATACCAATCCTCCCTGCATTCATCGAAAAAAATGTAAAATGACCTGTCTCTGTGATGAGCAATGTGGAACTATGTGTAAAATCTGTAAAAAGCAAAATATGCGTTGTATAGATGTATGTCCTGCATATGAAACGGCGGAATGTGAGAAGCTTAAAAAGCCGCCATATGTATGTAATGGATGCGCTAAAAAAAGCCATTGTCTCATGCCAAGAATGTTTTATTCTTCCAAGTATGCTCATGATGAATATCGCAGTGTGCTTGTTGATAGCAGAGTTGGTATCAATCAGACTCCCGAAAGTATTCAGTCCATGAACGATTTACTGGTCCCACTGATCAGGGATAAACACCAGTCCATCGGACACATTTATGCTACCCACGCAGAGGAATTAGGCTGCTCCAGAAGAACACTTTACTCTTACATTAATGATTGTGTATTTGATATCCGCAATGGTGATTTAAGACGTTCTGTGCGCTATAAAAAGCGCAGGAAACCTACGAAGGCAGGATCAAAAGACCGTTCTTACCGCCAAGGTCATAACTACGAAGATTTTCAGGATTATATGAAGGAACATCCAGATACCAATGTCGTGGAAATGGACTGTGTGGAAGGTAAGAAAGGCGAAAGCAGATCTATCTTGACCTTTACATTCCGCAACTGCAATCTTATGCTCATGTTCCTTTTGGAATATCAGGATCAGGAATGCGTCCTGGAGGTCTTTGTATGGCTGGAAACAGTTTTGGGACAGGAGGCATTCAAAAAGCTTTTTCCAGTGATCCTCACGGATGGAGGTTCTGAATTCTCCGCCCGAAAAGAGATGGAAGAATTCTGTGACGGAAGTAAAAGTACTACTGTCTTTTACTGTGATCCATACAGCTTTTGGCAAAAAGGTGCCTGTGAAAAGAATCATGAGTATATCCGCTATATATGTCCGAAAGGCAGTTCATTCGCTAATTTAAATGACGATAAAGTCAGGCTTATGATGAATCACATAAATAACGAAAAAAGAGACAGTTTTAATGGACACAGTCCATATGAACTCTCTCTTTTACTCTTGGACAACAAGCTGCATAAATCATTAGGATTAAAGGCAATCGAACCTGATGACGTTATGCTTAGTCCGAAACTTATAAAATAAAACAGTAAAGCACAGGCAGATTTCACTGCACCAGAATTTAGTCTTACACATAAGGCATGTGGAATTTAGTCCTGCATACTATTTTCAGATGCCCATTTAGCATGTAAAAAAACATTAAAACTGGGTGCTTATGGACTCATTATAAAGCAAATATATGAATTTGTTAAGACGTAAAGTGGAAATTAATCCTGCAGAATTACAGGGATAATCCACAGCTGGAAATTAGTTTTTCATTTAAGTAATATAGCCATGGGTAGTAGAAAAAACAACAGAATCTGAGAAAAGAGTTATCAGG
>OIZR01001341.1_pt1 | contig 11253 bp, 19 predicted proteins | sample 1588591 | NCBI WGS metagenome assembly OIZR01 (sample SAMN03283249) | human gut metagenome | biome: human-associated habitat; material: feces | host: Homo sapiens | place: USA | collected 2013 | reverse complement strand
TGTGCGCAGACTTTTTACCGCCTGCGAACGTGTCGCACTCACCCAGAAATCTTCCCCTGATTTATCTCCATCTCCCTTCGTATTGGCGATAATCGTATTTACCAGTTTCAGAATATCCTTTTCAGAACGGATATACACAAATGGGTTATAATGCATACTCTTCTTAAAATTGATGGTATTCAGAACTTTGATCTCATATCCGCCTTTCTGCAGCATACGCCCTACTTCCAATAAAACCGTTCCTTTCGGATCAGTCACAACATAAGAAGAATGCATCTGCATCAGATTTGGCTTTACAAAGAATCTGGTCTTTCCGGATCCTGAACCACCGATCACTACTACATTTTTATTCCTGGCATATTTCGGTTGCTTTGGCCTACTGCTCATAGTAAGCCCTTCTGTCTCAGTTAATATGATATTGTTCTCCGGCTTATCATCCATATAGGGTTTGATATCCTGCGCGGTTCCCCACCTGGCAGAACCATACTCCATACCCTGACGGTATTTCTTCGCATTCTTTCCCTTAAAATAAATGATGAGCCTTACTGCAACTGCTCCAACAATACCAATGACCATATCTGCTGGATGGAAACTCGGCAATGGACTTTCAAATGCTGTTCCAAAATTCAAAAAGGCATTGTACAGTTTGATTGCAAACTGCTCGCCCTCTGCCATTCGGTACAGCCATCCAATCTTATCTGCCAAATACCAGAAGATCAGATATGAAATGTTTGGGATAATGAGCTTTTTGTAATCGATACTTATAGCTCCTGCCCCCTGTCTTTTGTTTTGACCTTCTCACGTTCTTTCTGGTTGCGTACCTTTTCCTGAGACCTGAAAAGAAGCTTCCTGATAGACGGTTTCTTTGACTTATCCAGCTCTTTTGCGGAAAATTCCTTAAAAGCCGCTGTCATCACATCTACGTCTCTAGCTTTAAAAAAGACCAAATATCTCGGTGGATCCGCTCCTTTTTCCTTCTTAAGTGCAAAGTCTATGTTATATTTCTTTGCCACTCGCTCAAAAGACTTGATATTCTGATCCGTTACCTCAATATTGGTCAATCCTGTGTTCTGACGCATCAGTTGGTCAATCGTCTGCTTTCCGTGATAGGTCTTACTGGCCTGCGTTGTCTTTGCCTTTTCAGCCTCGGCCAGAAATTTCTGCATTGCTGCCTTTAACACCTGTGCTGTTACTTTTGAAGTCTGGGTTCCAGTTCGGATTGCCAGAGCAACAACTTTGGTGTTCACTTCATCTTGCATGACATTCCTCCCTTCCTTCGTTTTTCTGTATCTGAATCAACGCCAGGGCGGGTACACGCACTCTCTTAACCAGATTTTCACTTTTATTCCTCCGTTATTTATTTCTCTGAATTTGATTCCATATACCAAATGTACATCCGGTTAAGTGAATCAACCAAATCCCATGCCCTAAACCAGATGTCCTTTCTATGCTTTACAATTTTTCTAAACTTTCGATGCACATAAATAAGTTCGTCCTTCACAAAACAAACACTGGTAATTTCAGCGAATCTACCATCTTTCAACAGCCATAATTCACTAAATTCTGTAACACCAGAGTTTTTTGCTCTAAACATTGGTTCAAAATGAAATAACACCCCATTCATCCTAGATACCTTTTCAACAGATGCTTTACGAATAAATCCTTCCTTATCAATTATTACATCCGTTGAAATTGGCTCAAAATTTGCGTTAACTGCGTCACATAATCTATGAGCAAAAATACGGGAAATTACTTCTACGAAGTCATTCTGATGATTAGTTGTTAGTATTGATAACTGATTAAGTTCCATTTCATCAATCATTCCAAACAACTGTCCAAATCTTTCCATTAACCATTCTTCTGCTATTCTGTAATTCATCTTCTTATCCTCCAACTTCATTACTTCTGACCTAATACTTTCTTCATACAAAACCCAATGCATGAATTATTTCTTCCATAAGGGCAACCGTCACACGGACCATCCGGTTTCTTCGGTTCATCCGGTAACAGATAATAACATTTGTCTTCGCCTAATTCGCATCCCTTCTTTTTCCCACCCCAGAAATAACAATATTTACATAATTTGGGTTTATCCTCTGCATATCTGGCTTCTTTTTTCATTTCACTCATCTTGATTTCTCCTAAGTCTTTATTTTTACAATTTCCAGCGCCTGCTTCTGGTGTGGACAAAAGCATTTGCAGACTTAATTGCAAAAGGATATGGCGGAACTTATTTGGCTCCGCCACATAGTTTTTGCCATTAATTTGTTTGAATCAAATTTGTCCCCGACACCCCTGATTACATTGGGAACACTCCAGCCCGTACCTGGTCGGTACTCATAGGACTCTCACCTCTCCGTGGAACTCACCGAGCCGCCCACGTATCATGTACGTGACTAGACGGAAGTATCATTATCCCAATTCAGACTTCATGGCAATCAGACCACACCACCGGTCTGTTTCTTATCTCTGTTGATCGCTCTCTGTAAAAACAGGTCTTCGCGCCAGAATCTTCGTTGCTCCATCCGAACGGATATGAACTGGAATGCTGCTTATTCTTATTTCAAGGTTCGTCGGGGCTTTTGCCCTTCTACCTTGTTTATGGGGACAGAAACTGGCAGTTCCAACGATGGATTTTTGTAATTTTTTTAAATTTTTTTGAGAAATTTTTCTGCGAGTGCAGAATGAAAATGATTAGATGTGTTTTTTTGCAAAAAAGAAAAGACTCTAAGATCACTTAAAGTCTTTCTATGATTCAAATTCATAATTTGTTGCTATTATAAATTTCTTCCCTGATATTGAATTGTTACAACATGAACAGTTTTCGTTTCTTCATCAATTCTATAAATGGCAATATAGTTATCAATTATCAATTGACGATAGTTCTTGCCAGCATAACGTCCTTCCATACGCTCTTGATGAGCTTGCGGAAACGTCTCTAATGTTTTCAGCTTTTTCTTTATACGATCTGTTTGACCTTTCGCATTTTCTGGTGATAGCTTCTCCAATGCAATATATGCAAAAATATCGTCCAAGTCTCTGAACGCTCGTGGGTTTAATTTAACATTATACTTATCCATAGTATTTTCTATTCAGCATCTCGAAAGCTTCATCGAGATCAATAGAAACGCCACCCTCTTCCAATTCCTTTTCAGATTCATATATCGCCTGATCAATACGATTATTTCTGGCAAATTTATCATAAAGTTCACTGCTCATAACTACTAAATCACTATAGCCATTTTTTGTGATAAAAATAGGCTCTTGTATTTTGTGCGCCATTTCAGAGATTTCACTTGTATTTCTAAGATCCTTAATTGGCATGATAACTGGCATAGTTCCACTCCCTTTCTTGTTTTGACACAATTATAGCATAATTATGTCTGCAATGCAATATTCTATGCCTTTCACAGTCCTGTTTCCTATTTTTAATCTGTAACGTAAAATAAGTTACAAATTAAAATAGTATTTCAATATGAGTGGCGAAACTAATGAGACAGCTTTCCTGCTCTCTGTCTTGCATCAAAATACTTTACAAACATATTCAACTGATCTCTCGATAACCTTGTGTTTTTCATAATTTCTTCGATGCTGAGACCTTCCACACATCTCTTTTGATACACAAATGCCGCCACATCATAAGATTCCAAAATCAATCCAGCTAAGAGATTTCGAAAACATTCAATATACTGTGAAAATATATTCTCGTCTTCAACCTCCCCGTATTTATCCAGTATTGTCTGGACCTTCTCATAATCTGGTTTTTCGGTTTGTTCTTCATCTCCAATCATGGCCTGTAACTGTGCAAGTGCATCTTTTTGCTGTTCCGTATCCATTCTTGCAATCAACCAGATTGCTTCAAGTGCCGGCATTTCAATATCTTCCGGAATTGGTGGTAACTGAATATATCTTACTTCTCTTTCCATAGCTCATTCTCCATTCTTTAAGCTCTGATAATTTTTCGTAATCCACTGCTTGCTTCTTCCAACAGTACCTGAACAAATGTACCTGCAAACATCACCGCAAATGCTACAACCGCAATCACAATCAATGCAACTACATTCGCCCATTCCTGATAAGCCAGAAACAAAATCATTGCTGCAACCACTACGATACCCAGCAGACCATAGCACAATCCATAAATCGAAGTAATTGCTTTTACTGCCAGCCACAATAAAGCTGTTACCAGTAATAACGGAATTGCCAGTAGTTTTCCTAACAGTTTTAAAATGATCATAGTACCTCCTATCTTGCCACCGCCATGAATGGCATATCATGATTTACTTCTGCACGGTAATAACTATCCATCGTTGATGGTGCGTTAAACAATGCTGCCAGTAAATATTTTTTAATGTTCTTCACTTTGGTCGTATTATTACTCAGACACCCCAGCACATACTCAATGTGATAATACCCTAATTTCAGGAATTTGCTTTTCACAAGAGTCGTCGGATATGTATTGCTTGCAATCAACATAGTCTGACTTTTATTCAGAACCGTCTCTAAGATTAACTGCATGATTCCTTCAATGGTCTCCCTCTCAAGCGGATGTGCAACCAATAAATCGCCATAAGAAATATTCTCTTTGATGATTTCCTCGTATACTCTCATTTCATCCATCATATCATAATCCAATCTTACTGATGTGCTTGCTTCTGTTGCAGATATGGTATGATTAGATTTATTATCACTAAATTCAGTATTATTAATATTAGTATAATTAGGGTTTGAAATGTAAACTTCTTGAAGTTTATTTTCAGGACTTCTAGAAGTTTGTTTTTGGGACTTCATGAAGTTTGTTTTGTAAACTTCTGTATCATCCACATTTTCCTCAATAGTTTGATTTTTAAACTTCTCTGTTTCTGTATCCTCATCATAAGTTGCTTTATCAAACTTCTCTATCGTATCTTCATGCATATCTGAAACAGCTTCATCAATCATAAAACTCTTCACATAGATAATATTTGCTTTTCCAAATCCCTGACGACGCTTCGCAACCAGACCGATTCCTGTTTCATCATCCAGCTCCTGTAATGATTTAATCGCTTTATTTCTGCCGCAATTCAACAAATCCATAATGTCTTCAATGGAAAAATAGATATACGCTCTGTTTTGCTCGTCAAACCAATGATTTTTAATAGATAATGCCATACGATCTAGCATCAATCCGTACAAAATTTTTGCATCACTGCTCAAATGTTTAAAGTGTTCACTTGTGAACAATAATTTAGGAATTCTATAAAAGCTGTATTGGTCCGCTTCATTTCCATAAAAATAACTAAACGTTACTTTCTCGCTCATTTTTTCTCCTTTCTCAGCCCTATTGGCTGTAACTTACTTTCATTCAGAAGTGCCGATTTTGACACTTCTGAAATCAGGTAATTACAAAATCTTTTACATATAATAAACTTGGTAATCCATTTCCACGTGTCTGCTTCTGAACCAGTCCTTCTCTTTCCAGTTCTGCTAAACACTCCATCGCTTTCCTTCGACCTACACCCATATCCTTTGAAATTTCATCAATCGGATAAATGATATACATTCGATTTTCTTCATCCAGCCACTCATTTTTAACACCCATCCCCATACGGTCTAATAAAAGACCGTAGAGAACTTTTGCCTGGAGCGAAAGATTTGTAAAATGTTTTTCTGTAACCAGTCTCTTCGGAATTCGTACAAACGAATACTGGTCTGCCTGTTTTCCATAAATATAATCAAACTTCATTAATCTTCCTCCTGATTTTTCTTCCAATCTTCCAACAGTTTCACGATGACATTCTCCATATCAGCTGAAGAATAATGTGCCGGGAAATACTTCATCAATTTCTTTTCGTTAAAAGTCACTTTCTTCGCCGGGACTTTCATCGGAATACTGCTGTTCAAGATACTGATCATTAATTGCTGTGTCATATTTCCCTGACTTAAATGTTGACGCAAATTGGAAATCTGATTTGGTTTAATAAAACCATTGTCACAGATATATTCATAGATCCACGCCTGCACCTGCTTGTCTATGTAAGAGATATCCACAGCGATTGTAAAATTCAGACGCTTGTTATCCACCATTTCCAGAAGTTCTGGGATAAGTTCTGTGAGATGAATATATCTCTGAATATTTCGAGCACTTTCTCCCACTTGATCAGCTAAAATATCTCGCGATTTGATTCCCTGCAACTTGTGGCCATTTTGACCACAAGTTAAATCGTGTCGCTGCCCTTGACGATTCATTGCTTCCATCTTCATTTTGTAAGCAAATGCCTTTTCACTCGGTAACAGTTCTTCTCTCTGAATATTCGCATCAACCATTGCCACTACGGCTTCATCTCTGCTCATATCACGAATGATCGCCGGGATTGTTTCTAATCCTAACAACTTAGATGCGTGCATTCTTCTGTGACCGGATACCATTTCATACCCATTTCGTCCATCAGGTCTTACCAATACAGGAACCAGAACACCATTTATTCGGATACTTTCCACCAGTTCCTGCATCTTCTCATCATCTACCACCTTGAACGGATGATCCTGAAAACTATGAATACTTCTAATTTCAATATCCATAGCAGCTTCTTCATTTACCACACCCAACAATTCATCAATGCTCGGTAATTTTATTTTTTCTGCACTCTTATTCTTCATTTGCTAAAACCTCCAATGTTAACCCTCTGTATGCCTGAGAAACTTTCCCATTGTAACAATGCTTAAAAATACTGATACCTTCTGCACTGGCTTCGGCTGCCTTTACGGATAACGGAATTGTATTTTCAAAAATTTTGATTGTAGTTCCATAGGTCGCCTTTACCTTTTCAGTAATTTCTTTCGCATAATTCGTTCTAAAATCTACCATCGTAAGAAGAATCCCTTCAATTTTCAGATTGCGATTCATGCGTCTTCTTACAGTAGAAATGGTGCGTATTAACTGCTGTAATCCTTTCACTGGAAGATAAGCTGCCTGCACCGGTATCAACACACTGTCGGCTGCAACCAACGCATTGATGGTCAGCATACCTAAAGATGGCATACAGTCAATCAAAATAATCTCGTAGTGTTCTCGCATCATATCGATGTATTCTTTCAGAATCACTTCTCGGCTGATTACGTTCGCAATAGACATTTCCAATGCTGAAAGATCGATATTGCCTGGCAGAAGATCCACACCTTCCTCATGATGAAGAATTCCATCTTCTGGATGAATCTCTTCCTCATTGATTACCGCTGTCATAATTGTTGCTAAAGTTACTGAAATATCATCCGGCTCTCCATATCCTAAACTTGCCGTCAAAGACCCCTGTGGATCATTATCAATAATCAAAACTTTCTTTCCTTCTCTGGCGAGTCCGATTCCCAGATTTAACACTGTAGTTGACTTCGAAACTCCCCCTTTTTGGTTACATACGGATATAACTCGACAAGCATCTTTTTGCATATGTGCTTCCTCCTCTAATTCATCCATTTATTTTTAGCCCTTACTGGCTCTACTTCTGCATAAACTCTAAAATATCTGTTTGTTCCTCTATTTTTATACTCATCAGAAAATTCTGTGAGATTCATATTTGGATGTTCCAATAATATCCTGCGAAACCATTCGATATCATTGTGTGTACCCTGTAATCTAATCTTCAGCAAATTATCCCTCCTGTTTATTCAACTGTAAGAAGTACATATGCAAATTCTGCTATGCCCTAACGCTGTGTACTTCATCATTTACCTCCAGGTATAATCATCGCAAACACGAAATGTCTCTAAATATTGTTCAAATATTTCACAATTTACGAGAACAATCTTATCTACCTTATAAATTGCATTTGCTTCTTTAGCCAGCGTTTGAAACTTATGAAGACCCATGCTATATTTTTCAGCACCTTCCTGATATCTCACAAATTTCTTTGAATTTTTAGTCTTTTCAACATCTCTTCTTTTATATCCCATAATTTATCCTTTCTTTTTCGCCCTGTTTTCTCTAAGATAGGCTTCAAAAATGTGTCTGTTAATACGTACCATTTTCCCTATCTTAAAAACAGCTCCTGCTTCATGAACCATTCTAGTAAATGGTTTCATGCCAAATCCGTAGTATTCCACGCCCATCTTATAAGTGATAAAATCTCTTTTCAGCATCTCGAGATCCTCATCATCAATATGATGAGCATACATCCAAATGTTTCCAGACATCTTATCCCTCCTCAGCTAACTCACGTGGCGATTTTTCTCTAAACTGTTCCAAGTAAGCATCAAAGATATCTCGATTAATCAATACTGTGCTGTCCATCCTGTAAATAGCACCCGCCTCTTGCGCCAGTTGCATGATTTTTCGATGTGACATACTGTACACAATTTCTGCTTCCCGATATTTCAAAAATTGTTTTCTCAACTTTCTAGCCGTATCACGGACTTCTTTTCTTCTTTCAACGCTATAATACGGTTCATCCTGATGATTCATCGTTGTACCTCTCTTTCGTAAATTCCCATGACAGATTTACCACGCAAAAAAAGGACACCTTTTAAAATTTCTTTTAAAAAGTGTCCTTGATAGAACTAATATTTAATGTTTGTAACTCTGACAAAAATTCACAAGATTTCAAATTCATCCAAATCTATATAGCGATTTGTTGTCAATTTGATGTCAACTTCTCAATTCATGCCCAGAAACCCTTGATTTTCAAGGATTATTTATCGAGACTCTTCATCGTCGGGACGGAAAAGACATCTCGGTTATTGGGTTACTAAAGTGGTATTCATTGTACTACCCCAAATGATTTGCTGCCCTATTTTGTTTGATACACCCTTTCTTTACTGCCCTATACGTGCTATTTGATGTTGTATTTGGTGTAAATGGTGTAAGTATCTTTTCGTCGCCAACAATAAAACTACGTCAAATGTTTGCCGCTTTATTATACTCATTTTTGAAGTACGAGTCAAGACCTTCAAATTCAGACCTCCTTAACTCCTTCGTTACATCGGTATAAATGTTAAGGGTAGTAGAAATATCTTTGTGACCAAGCGTATCCTGAATGACCTTGACATTAACCCCTGCCTCACACATTCTTGTCGTGAATGTATGCCTTAATGAATGGCAGCTAAAATGCGGTAGCAAAATCTTTGCATTTTCATCTTTCAGGAGCTGTTCATCATTGCAGTCACGGATAATACGACGTATTGCTTTGTTAAGGGTTGCTTGATGTTGCGGCTGTCCAAAACGGTTAAGAAAGATAAAATCAGTATATCCGTCCACAACAGCTTCGCAATGAATATCAAGCAACTCCTGTCTTTCCTTTTCCATAAGGAATGCTTCTTTGACGAAATCCAACATCGGAACTTGGCGTTTGCCAGCCGGAGTTTTCGTAGTATTGATGTTAAAATAGCAACCACGCTTACTTCCCTCGGTACGGTGGTCATAGTAAACCAGCGTGTGGTTCACATCAATGATACCTTCTTCCAAATCAATGTCGCACCATCTTAGACCCGTCGCTTCTCCAACACGAAGCCCTGTTCCAATCAACACTGCAAAAATAGGATACCACAAACTTGCAGACGGTGTATTCTTCAGATAACTCAGGAGCAGTTCCTGTTCCGGTCTCGTTAAGGCTCTGCGTTTCTCAGTTTGAAAACAATGGGACTGCTTTAACTCTTTCAGCACATTATTGGAAGGGTTGTTTCTGAGATAATCATCATCAACCGCCATATCCAAAATCTGATGAAGAACCGTATGGATATTATCAATAGTCGCCGGTTTCAAATGGCGTTCATCTGCAAGGTAGTTGTAAAACCTCTTAATATCCGATTTTTTCAAAGAAGAAACGGTCTTTGAGCCAAGCTGTTGGCGGACAAATGTCTCATACATATATTTGTAGTTTTCAAAAGTGTTGTTTTTTAGACCACGCTTCAAATCTTTCCAAAGCTCATATATATCATTGAGGGTAGTATATCGAGCTTCCGCTTTTATGCCATCTTTCTTGTCCTTTTCTATTTGCTCTTCTTTGTATCGAAGTTCGTCAAGAGTCTTGGCATACACATAACGCCTTTTTCGGTTGGCGTCTGTCCAACAATAATGATATGTACCGTCTGCTCGCTGTGATTCTCCTGTGCGAAGAACTACTCTTGATTTATCTCGTCTTTTTGCCTTTGCCATAATCTTTTCCTCCTAAACCTTTTCTATTTTGTCCATATACTTGTCAAACTTCTCACGATTTATCAAAATCTGTGTTCCATTTGAGATTGAAAAATTACAACCTTTCGCCAATGCCATTTTTCTAAGTCTTTTAATCCCAATACCGGAATAAGCGGCTGCTTCTTCACAAGTGATAACCTTGCGTTCCCATATCGGTAAATCCAGCTTTCTTTCCTCAATCGCCTTCCTATATTCCAATATTTCAGGACTGCTTACTTTCAGCACACTCTCACCACCTTATATCGAATATAGCTTTTCAAGGTACTCCTCAAAACGCTTTCGTTTTATCATAGTTCTTTTCCCTACACGCAAAGTAAAATTGCAATCGTCTTGCTTTATGAGCTTGTATATCGTGTCTCTACCAATGCCCGTATAGGCTGCCGTTTCTTCAATAGATAGGTTTTGCCTATTCCATAAAGGGACATCGGAACCTCGGCTCTTGAACCATTCTCTTTGGCAATTAACCTCGCTATCCATTTGTGATTCCTCCCTCATATTGAGTACACTCTTTCAATATACTCATCAAACTTTCTTCTTTTTATCATTCTTCTTGTTCCAATCCACAGCACAAAAGGACAATCTTCCGGATTAGTCAGTTCGTATAATTTACTCATACCGATACCTGAATATCGAGAAGTTTCTTCAATGCTCAAAGTTGGTTTGAACCAAATAGGCACTTCGTCCTTTTTACTATTCTTTCGATTGTCTGACATTTGATTTTCCTCCTTGATTTTGATGTCTCAAGGATACATAAAAATGATTGATGAGCCAATGATGCGAATTGGCTCATCGCACACTTGACAATTTGGTTAAATGGAATACTGCCTTTCGATATATTCATCGAATTTTTTACGCTTAATCATTCTCCTGTTACCTATCCATAAAACAAAGGGACAATCCTCCGGATTCGTCAATTCATAAAGTTTATCTCTACCAATGCCGGAATAAGCAACTGCTTCTTCAATGGAAAGATTGGGCTTATGCCATAAAGGAATATTGTATTTCTCCTTATCTTTTCTTTCAGGCATTTTTACACCCCTTTCCTTTGACCGAGGTGCGTTTGTCATAAACGATATAATCCCAACCGC
>OIZR01001336.1_pt1 | contig 11290 bp, 15 predicted proteins | sample 1588591 | NCBI WGS metagenome assembly OIZR01 (sample SAMN03283249) | human gut metagenome | biome: human-associated habitat; material: feces | host: Homo sapiens | place: USA | collected 2013 | reverse complement strand
CGGCAGACGCCATGGGAAAACCCGGATGTATCTTTATTTCTATGATGGCCGCCGCAGCCGCATCGTCCGCAATGTCATCGACATTCGGGGAACCGGGGAAAACGGCATGTTCAGCGCCGATCTGTATGCGGATGTGGACGATTATTCCAACTGTTATAAATGTAAGTATCTCTATCACGGCACCATGCGCCGCTATGATACCTTCAGCAATTTCCAGTTTGAAAACCAGAATAATAAGATGGAACGGGTATTTCTCTACGCCATCAATTCTTTCAGCCCCGCAGGGCGCATGATCGGCATGTTTTCCGGCCTTTCCATACAGCCCATGCTGCCGGCGTCCTTCAAATTCGTCCTTTCACCGGATATTATGGAAGAAAATGAAGAACTGAAAGAAATCCTTCGCTTTTCAAAGGAAGATATCCGCACCATGAAAAAAATGAACATGTTCATTGTGAACCAGCATTTGTGATATATAAATAGGAAATGTCGGACAAAAATGTAAGACAAAACCCCCTGAACCGAAAGGCACAGGGGGTTCTTTTTTAGATGCGATCGGTGAGGGAAAGCATCATCAGCAGGCCTGCCATGCGTACGGTCTGAGGAGATGGCGCACAGCTTTCTTCGCCGGAACGGTCACGGACAGCCAATGGACTGCCTTCCGCCAGAGAATATGCCACATTTTGCTGAATCTGTCCCATGGTGTGAAAGAGCATCAGACTGCGGCAGATTTCATCCAGACGGCTTTTTCCGGCATCGTCGGTGAATGCCCGCAGCGCCCGCAGCAGCGTCACTTCCCGAGGAGGATGTTCCACGGCGTCTGCTTGCTGCATGGCGGCAGCTGCCTGTATTTTTTGCAGATAGTCCTGTTCCACCCTTGTCTGCATGGCTTGCAGAAAGGTATGCAGTTCGTTTCTGGCGTTGTCTGTGTTTTGCAGGACTTTTGCCAGATGGAATACATTGTTTTCTTCCATAAAAAAGATCGCTCCTTTCATTCAGGCAGACAGGAAGGCTCCAAAAGCCCGCCGTTTTTCTCGGCGGCGGCACACAGGCGTTGTTTCACCTGACTGGGTGTGAGGTTTGGAAATCGCTCCAGCAGACAGGCTGCCATGCCGCTAACCATAGGCGTTGCCATAGATGCGCCGCTCATGGCGATGTAGCTGTGGTCGACAATGCTGCTTTTGGAACGGTTCTGAAGGGAAAAGTTATAATTCGGTGAAAGAACGGAGATGATGTTTTCCCCATGTGCCCACAGATCAGGCTGACCTACGGATGTGGTCTGTTTTGAGGGAAACCATTCTCTGTCCTCCCATGTACCCACAGAAAGAATGCTGGGACTGAGGGATGGCGGCGGCAGAAAGTGTGCTCCGCCATCGGGATTGGCAGCGGCGGCTACTACCACAATGCCTTTGTGCCAAAGGGATTCCACTGCTTCCTGCAGAGGACGATGAACCCTTCTGTCATTGGTGCCTATGGATAAATTGACTACTTTTATATTATATTTTGCGGCGTTGTCCAATATCCATCGCATGGCACGAATGGCACGCAAAGAAGTCCCTTGTCCCATAGCATCCAAAATCTTCAGAGAAATGATGTGCGCCTGGGGGGCAATGCCGCGATAACGTCCGCCGGAAAGGGTACCGTTGCCGCAGGCAATGCCTGTGACATGGGTGACAGGCGCAAAAAAAGGGATAAGGGACAGGGGATGCCGCATATCCATAGGCAAAAGGGGGGAAGAACGATGGAACGGGCAGCCATTTATTGCAGATTGTCGGTAGAGGACGCACAGCGGCAGGAAGGGAAAGACAGTGAAAGCATCGCCAATCAGAAAGAATTGCTTCTGGCCTATGCGGCGAAGAAAGGATGGCAGGTGACAGGCATCTATGTGGATGAGGATTATTCGGGGCTGCGGGAAGATCGGCCTGGTTTTCAGAAGCTCATTGCCCATGGCAGAGAAGGACGGTTTTCTGTGATTTTGTGCAAGACCCAATCCCGCTTTACACGAAATCTGGTGACAGCGGAGCGGTATCTTTATGAGTTGTTTCCCTTGTGGGGCATACGGTTTGTGTCTGTGGTGGATGGAGTAGATACGGCAAGGCGGGAGAATAAACGGGCTAGCCAGATCAATAGCCTTATCAATGAGTGGTACTGCGAGGAATTATCCGATAATATCCGGGCGGTTTTGCGCAGGAAACGGGAAATGGGGCAATATTTGGGGAATTATGCCCCTTATGGCTATGAGAAAAGTCCTTTTGACCATCATGTATTGGTGCCTTGCTCTCAAAGAGCGTGGGTGGTGGCAGGTATCTTTCGGCTGTATCTCATGGGATTTTCCTGTGGTGGTGTGGCGGCGGTGCTGAATGGCTGCGGAATATTGTCCCCGGCCATGGCATTGGCCCAGGAGGGGAAGGACTGCGGCAGAAAGGCAAAAGGCATTTGGACAGCATCTACCGTATGCAAGATATTGAAAAATCCCGTATATTTGGGAAATATGGTGCAGGGAAAAACAGAAAAGATCAGTTATAAACAGAAAAAAAGCCGCCCTTGCCCCAAAGAGCGTTGGACGGTGGTCTGCCATACCCATGTGCCGCTGGTTTCGGAGGAGCTATTTGAGGCAGTCCAAAAGAAAATGGCAAAAAACAGAAAGACATAAAAAAAACAGCGGAGAAACCTAAGAAGATTTCTCCGCTGTTTTTTTGAAAATCAAACCATCTGGTTGACTTTAAAGATCAGTTGGAATGCTCTGCGGGAATTGGCGATATGGGTTTCGATGGCTTTGCGAAGTCCTTCTGGATCGGCAGCAAGAGCTGCGTCCAGAATCGCCTGATGTTCTTCCACACATTCGCAGTCCCGATAATGGGGCTGATTGAAGTATGTGCCGGCAGAGAATGTGAAGGGCTGCAAATCTTTGAGGACTTCCACAGCTTTTTGATTGCCGGAAGCAGTCAGATACAGCACATGGAATTCCAGATCCAGCTGGAAATAGCCTTCTGCGTCCACAGTGGAATCATTGCAGGAAATAAACTGTTTCTGTTTTTCCATGTTTTCCAGAAGCTGCTGGCGCAGGGTACTGTTGTAATTGAGGGTGGTGATGATATCTTTGATGAAGAATGTGTCCATCATCAGACGGATGTCAAAGGTATCGTTCAGTTCATGGGGCGTCAGTGTGCGTACACTCATGCCCTTGTTGAGGGTGTTGACCACCAGTTTTTCTTCTGCCAGACGCTGCAACGCCTGTTTGACAGGTGTGTCGCTGACACCGTATTTTCTTGCCAGTTCTTTGATGTTGATTTTTTCTCCGGAGACCAATTGTTTATTGGTGATGTCTTTTTTAATGTCCGCATAAATCTGATCGGCTAGTGTGATTTTTTCGCTCATATCTACTTGCTCCCCCTCCGCTTGCAGTGTTCACAAAACTGTTGATAATGCATCTATCTCTATTGTAAGACGGGTTGTGTAAAAATTCAATAGAGAAATTATGTGAATCCGGTTTATGTGATAGATAAATACGCCTTGTAAGCAGTGAAAAAGAATGATGTTTTTCGCAAAATGGGATTTTGAAAAAGGGAAAAATGAATAAAAAATGATGTATATATTTGTAAAAAACGCATAATGATTCAAAATGTTTGTTCTATATGCATAATAACGGTGTTTTTATGTGACGGATAAGTGTTTTTAAATTAGAGGAAATACCAATTGAAAATTAGAATTGGATTAAATATAATCTAATATAAAGTTTAATCTAATCAAAAAGAAGTTTTATTTTTTAAAAAGAAGTTGGCTTTAAATGAGAAAAAAGAACTTCTTTTAAAAAAAAGTGTGCTTTTGCGAGGATTCTAAAGAAAAAGAGGGAGGAGTAAGTATGAAAAAAAGACTCGGTGTTCTGGCGCTGGCAACTGCCATGCTGCTGGGGATGACCGGCTGCGGCGGACAGAAGGAGGAAACCGCAGAACCCGCAACACCCAAAGGGTTTGTGGAAAAGAAGGTAGAGCCTGTTACCTTTGAATCAGGCGTGGAACTGCAGGAAGACTGCAAACATTTGATCTATGCGCTGGGGAATGCCCCTGCTACCATCGACGCGGCGAAATTCTTTAAGATGCGTCTGGAGCAGGAAACCAATGGTGCTATGACCGTAGATATTTATACAGATAACGTATTGGGCAGTGAACGTGAACTGCTGGAAAGCTGTCAGTTTGGTGACTATGACATCGTACTGGCAACAAACGCAACAGTAGCTGCTTTCTGTAATGATATTTACTGTTTGGATATTCCCTGGATTTTCGAAAATAAACAGCAGGTATATGAAGTGCTGGACGGCAAACTGGGTGACTACCTGGGTGAACAGCTGAACGAAGTCGGTTTCCAGCTGCTTCAGTGGCAGGAAAACTCTTTCCGTACACTCTCTACCACAAACAAACCCATCGAATCCATGGATGACCTGAAAGGTCTGAAAATCCGTATCATGGAAAACGAACTGCAGCTGACACAATGGAAAGCATATGGCGCTAACCCTACACCCATGGCCTTCACAGAACTGTTCACCGCTTTGCAGCAGGGTACAGTAGACGGCCAGGACAACGGCGCTGAACTGACATGGCAGTCTAAATTCCAGGAAGTACAGAAATACTATGTTTATACAAAACACATTTATTCCCCATATGTTATCCTCATGAGTGGAGAAACATTCAACGGCCTGACACCGGAAGAACAGGAAATCATCATGAAAATCTCCGATGAAGCTGTTGCTTATGAACGTGAAAGATGTTCCGAATACGAAGCAGTTGCTTTGGAAAACATCAAAAACTACCCCGGCATGAACTACGCGGAACTGAGCCCTGAAGTGGTGGAAGAAATGAAAGCTGCTTGTGCCGGCATCAAAGATCTGGCTTATGAAAAGGTAGAACATCCTGAAGTTATCGATCTGCTTTACAGCGAAGCCGAAAAAGCGAAAGAAAAATATCCCGCAGAACAGACAACAGACGCACCGGCACAGACAGAAGCTGATGCGGCACCTGCGGCGTAAAGATACAGGGGAGGGAAAAAGGTATGAAGTTTTTGAATGAACATCTGGAAGCATGCTTCATCGTGCCTTTGATGTTTTTGATGAGTATTATCATTTTTGTTCAGGTTGTCATGCGTTATGTATTCCATAGCTCTCTGACATGGTCTGAAGAAATGGCAAGATATCTGTTTGTATGGCTGGTTTATTTCTCTGTGGCTTACACAGCGAAAAAAGAAGCCCATATCCGCATCGACGCTGCCATCAATATCTATCCTAAAAAAGCGCGTCCTTATGTGGAAATTCTAAGTGAAATCATCGTATTGGCTTTTGCCATCTTCATTGCGGTAACATCTGTAACCGTTTTCCAGAAAATCTCTGCCAGCGGTCAGATTTCTCCCGCACTGCATGTGCCCATGCAGTTCGTATACGCAGCACCTCTGGTTGGCTTCGTTCTGACAGCCATCCGCCAGATTCAGTGCATCATCAGAAGAATCAAAGCATTGCATAATCATGAGGAGGTGCAGGAAGCATGACAACTGGAGCAATTGCAGCAGTGGTATTTATCACATTGATCGTCAGCCTTGTTTTGACTGTTCCCATCGGTTTCTCCCTGGGGATCGCTTCTCTGGCTTATATCTTCGCTACGGATCAGATGACACTGGGCTTTGTAGCGCGTAACATGGTAACTGGTACAGACTCTTTCCCCATCATGGCGATTCCATTCTTCGTATTCGCCGGTGAACTGATGGGCGGCGGCGGTATTTCCAAACGTCTGCTGGACGTTGCCAACGTATTCTTCGGCAGAATCCGCGGCGGTCTTGCCATTGTAACCGTTGTTGTATGTATGTTCTTCGCGGCTATTTCCGGTTCCGGCCCTGCAACCGTAGCAGCTGTCGGCGGTATGGTTGTTCCTACCATGCTGGAAAAAGGCTATGACAAAAAATTCGTACTGGCGCTGATTGCTGCCGCTGGTTCCATCGGCGTTATCATCCCGCCCAGTATCCCTATGGTTGTTTATTCTGTAACCGTAAACAGCTCTGTAAGCTCCCTGTTCCTGGCGGGCTTCATCCCCGGTATCCTCATCGGTCTGGTGCTGATCGCTTACAGCTACTTCTACGCAAGAAGCGCTGGTTATAAAGGCGACACAGAACCTTTCAGCATCGGCCATGCGCTCCGTGAAGTATGGAGAGGTAAATGGGCGTTGCTGTCTCCTGTTATCATCCTGGGCGGTATCTACGGCGGTATCTTCACACCAACAGAAGCAGCTGCTGTATCCGTAGTTTACAGCTTGATTATCGGTCTGTTCGTACATAAAGAACTGAACTTCAAACAGATGCTGGACGTAACAAAGAGAGCCTGCGAAACAACCGCAACCATCCTGGTGGTTATCGGCTGCGCAACCGGTTTCTCCAAAGTCCTGACACTGGGTCGTATCCCTACAACCGTTGCAACTCTGCTGACAACTATGACAGACAGCAAAGTGCTGATCCTGCTTTTGATCAACCTGCTGCTGCTGTTGGTAGGCTGCTTCATGGAAACTGTATGTGCTATCATGATCCTGGCTCCCATCCTGTTCCCTGTTGTAACAGCTCTGGGCGTTGATCCCGTTCACTTCGGTATCATCATGGTAACCAACTTGGCTATCGGCTTCATCACACCTCCTCTGGGTGTAAACCTGTTCGTTGCTTCCCGTGTTGGGGAAACGACGCTGGATGTGGTCATCAAGGGGATCATCCCCTTCCTGGTGCTGATGATCGCAACACTGATGCTGATCACTTATGTACCTGCAATTTCTATGTTCCTGCCTAATCTGTTAGGTTAAAGAAGGAAGGCGAAAAAAATTATGCAGTGGTGTAAAAATGCTTGCAGCCACTTGGTAGATGCTTGCATCATTGTACTGGTAGCATTTCTCATGTTCCAGTAATCAAACGGATAATCTCTAACTCCTACATAAAAGCATTATAAAGAAAATGGAAGAGACAGTGCCTGTGCAAAATTGCATGGGCACTGTTTCTTTTTGCGCCTGTGACATGAGTCCCGTGTCCGTTATCGTCGTAAGGCGTTGTCCGCCCGTTGATGAAATCCCGAAAAACACTGATGCGATCTGTTGGTATGGTAAAATCCGCCACAGGAGAGATGCCTGTGTCCAGTATGGCGATGCCGATGCCTTTTCCTGTGGGGAATGATTTTGGCGAAATGGCGGTATCTGTAAAATGCTCCATTTGAAAGACCCCCCTTTCTGACAGAGTATGCATGGGGCAGTTTTTTGGGAATGAGAAAGAAGTTCTTTTTTTCCCTTTGGCGGCATATCTTTTGATGAAGGACAGGATGGAGGGAATACCATGGAGGAAAACCGGAAAACAGAACTCATGAATCTGGCAGGAAGGCTGGAAAGACTGCGCCGGCTCATGGGGCAGGATATGCCGCAGCCTGTACAGCAGTCTGCGCCGGCAGTGGAGGAAGGGGAAAAGCGGGAGAAAATGCTCATGGCAGCCATTCCTTTTCTGGATCAGGAGTATCAAAGGGATCTGTATGTAGTGGTGCGGCTCATGGAAATGCGGCGGATGCTCACAGGCGGCGTCCTTCAGGCCCGCAGCCGGGATACTCTGCCGCCATCTGTGCGCAGAAGGCAGATGCTTTCAGCCATTCGCCCCTGCCTGTCCCAAGGCGAACAGACAAGACTGGATACCCTCATGCGTGTTATGGACGCAAGGGAGATCCTCATACAAAAGGAGGGATTGGATGGACTGGACAAAGGCACAAATGGAAGCGCTGGGCGAGGAACGGCTGCGGCTGATCCGGGAAGCCCAGGAAAAAAGCAAGGATAAAACAGGACTGGAACGATTGGATGTTTTTCTGGAATATGGAGAAGCATTGGCGCAAGGAGGCAGCCTTTCCAAGGATGAACAGAAAGCCCTGCTGGCGGCAGTATCTCAGAATCTGCCAGAAAACGACCGCGCACAGATGCAGCAGATCATGGGACTTATGGGATTGTAAAATAGAAAAAATACGGCGTATTTTCCAATGAGGAAATACGCCGTATCTGTTTACCGGGAAAGCAGATCCAACAGCAGAAGCACCGCCGCTGGAGAACAGCCGCCGGAAGTCTGTCTTGCCTGGTTTTTCTGTGGTTTCGCTTTTTGTTTTTGGGGCGCAAAGGGTGCGGGGATCTCTCGTTTTCCATACATACATACCACCTCCTGTCATTACTTTATGCGGCGGGAAGAAAGTTTTTTCACTTTTTTTGCACGGACAGAGGATTTTATGTTATGATAAAAAAGATTGAAAAAACAGAAGTAGAAATGATTGGTGTGTATGAAAAAGGAACGACGGGAACGGAACTTCCGCATATTGGAGTTCCGCGAAAATCAATATGATATTATCGGCGATGTCCATGGCTGTTATGACGAGCTGATCCAGCTGGTGGAAAAGCTGGGCTACCGGGAGGAAAACGGCATTTATGTCCATCCGGATAAACGGCGGCTCATTTCCGTTGGGGATGTGTCCGACAAAGGCCCTGCGAATTTGGCGTGCCTGAATTTCTGGATGGATCAGGTGGCATATAACGGCGGTTTCTGGGTTCATGGCAACCACTGCAATAAGCTTTACCGCTATTTCCTAGGGAACCGTGTGCGGATCTCTCATGGCTTGGAAAAAACCGTGGCGGAATTGGACAAGCTCAGCCGGGAAGAACGGCAGGCCTTCCGCTGCCGCTATATGCAGTGCTATGAAAGCCAGTGCTATTATCTTTTGCTGGATAAAAAACGTCTGGCAGTGGTTCATGGCGGCTTGCAGGAAGAAAACATGGGCTATTTTTCCGGGAAGATACGGGCAGTGTGCCTTTACGGCGAAACCACTGGCGAAACAGACGAAAACGGCAGACCGCAGCGGCGGGACTGGGCGGCGTCTTACCATGGGAAAGCCTTGGTGGTTTATGGACATACGGTGGCAGAACGCCCGGATTTGGTAAATAACACCGTTGACATCGACCAGGGATGCGTTTATGGCGGCTATCTCACAGCCCTGCGCTATCCAGAAATGGAGTTTGTGCAGGTGCGCGGGAAGGTGTATGCCCATTATCGTGGTGACGGCAAAGTGCCGGAATGAAAAGAGAACAGATGAGCCTAAAGGGGTTCATCTGTTTTTTATTGGGTAAATGCACTTCTGGCGTGCTTTTTTGCCCGTCAGGTGGTGGAAAGAGCAGCGTGTTTTTGTTACCATGATAAATAAGGAGGGATATGCATGGATTTGGGGAAAAATATCGCAAAGGCAAGAAAGAATGCTGGCATGACACAGGAACAGCTGGCGGAAAAATTGCAGGTAGCAAGACAAACTGTTTCCAAATGGGAAGCGGGAGTCACTGTGCCTACGGTTCCGGGGCTGGTGAAACTGGCTGAAGTGCTGCAAACAGACTGCAACAGCCTTTTGGCAAAAGAAGAAAAACAGCCGGAAATCAAACAAACGGAAACGGGCTATGTGGTGGATTGGACGAAACTCTATCCCATACTGGTGACTTATCAGCAGGAAATGGACTGCACCCCCTACGAAGCCCAGTTTGCTGCCATGATTCGGGAAGTCCAGAAAACATATGGCTATTCCGCTGAAGATGCCATGCTGGCACTGAAGGATATTTTCGCAAAAACATATTTCAAAGAATTCCAGCCGTGATTTGGGGGCATCTTCATAAGAAAACAAAGAAAGCTGAAATTCTTGTCATATAGAGGATTCCAGCTTTCTTATTTTTACTCAGATTTGATTTGCTATGTTTTCTTCTGAAGACAGCTGTTGCACTTCCCCTTAAGCAATCAAGGGAAAGGAAAAGCAGTATTTTCTTAAGGGGAAGTTGCTTTGGCTGGATTTTTTGTATCCATGGACAATACGCCCATTCTCTGCTATGCTGAGAAAAAGGGGGCGGTAAGATGAAAAAGATTGATCTGCATAAATTGGACATGTTTTTTGATACCCATCGACATTCTCTGAAATTCTGGTTTGTTCTCTATTTGATTGGGAATACCTTTGATTTTTGGCGAAAATCTTCACTAGACTGGTTGGCACATGGTATTATGGCTTTGGTTTTTCTGTACTGTGCCTGGTGTGTCTTGGTATTTTTCAAAGAGGGTAAAGTGGAGGCAACTCCAGGGAAAATGTGGGCGACTTTTGCCATTTGTCTGGCGGCTGCTGGAATCTGTTTGTTTTTGTGTATCCTGTCGTTTTGAGAAAGGAAGAATTTTATGGAAAAACCCAAATTACTTTTATTTTTAGACCGTCATCCCTTCATTCGAAGCAATATGCAGAAGGTTTTGACTGTATGTATATTTTTGGATTTGCTGGCAGGAGTGTTTGAGCAGTACCAGATGACAGGGCCTTTGGCGGCAATCTCTGCATGGACAACGGTATTCTTTGGGCTGTGTGCCGTTTTGTACTGGTGTATGTTGCGGGAGTATCAGCAGACACAGGACGCATGGCATTGGGCATCGGATGGGTATGAGCGGCAGCTGAGATTTTTTGTGGTGGCAGCGGCGGCCATGGCTGTTTTCAATGCTGTGAAATGTGCCATCTATTTTATCGGAAATTAAAGCGGGGAAACCTTGGATTTTACAGGGTTTTCCCTATTTTTTTACAGAAAAAAAGAGGATTTTTTGTGGAAGAAGCGTATTTTTTTATTAAGGAAGAAGAAGGAGGGATGGATATGAAGTATTTGCGATGGATAGTACTTTTGACGGCAGTGTGTCTGGTAACAGCCTGTGCTGCAAAAGAGGAACCTTCGGCTTTTGATGAAACTGCCTTTCTGGAGGAGATCAAGCCCAATGTGGAATGTCTGAACCAGTGTGAATGGAATTGTTTGGGGCGGAAGTGGATGTTGATACCACCTATTATGGAGTTTATGAAAGTGAAGAAGCCTATGACAACGGGGAAGGAACTGTTGCAAAGCTCTATCTTCCCGGCGAGGAGGAACAGGTGGCATCCTACTTTGAAGATCCTACCATGTCTTCCTATTATAAAGTATCCAATTTCCAGACAAATGCGGAAGTTCGCGACAGCCTGCGGAACTACCTGTCAGATGCCGTCATTGACGAAGTGTTCCATGACGATTTTCTGGAATACGAAGGGGCTCTTTATCTGCGGCGGGGGAGCAGAGGTTACGGCGCGGTGACCATTGATTTGGATAGTATGAAATTTGTAGAACAGAAAAATGATCGATATTATGTTACTGTGGACTATCTGCTTTTTGATGAATACGACGAAACCATGTTGTTGGGGTTTGAAAATAGAGATGGTCATTGGATTTTG
>OIZR01001334.1_pt1 | contig 11305 bp, 8 predicted proteins | sample 1588591 | NCBI WGS metagenome assembly OIZR01 (sample SAMN03283249) | human gut metagenome | biome: human-associated habitat; material: feces | host: Homo sapiens | place: USA | collected 2013 | reverse complement strand
ATTACTATATCATATGGGTCAGGATTCGTCAATCTTTTTTTGCGAAAAACTATTGTTTTATAAAGTTTTTTAAGTATACCACGAAGGTCAAAAAATTGCAAGCAGGAAAACCGGCTTTCCTGAGAAATAACGAAAGGAGCCGTTTTTTCGACTCCCTCCGCCTTGTTTCGGCCTTGCTGTCACCAGCAGTATTCTCTTCGCTGCAGATCAACCGTCAGTTTTTCCGGTTTTGCCGGATTTCAGCGCTGAAATCAAACACATGAGGCACCTCTTCCTCCGGCATATTTAATGCTCTGCGCAGATCCAGCCACAGATCTGCAATGGAATTTTCGCCTTCGCGCAAATCAGCTGCCACCAGGCCGCCGTCTGCTGTTAAAAGCTCATACGCCTTCCGGAAACTGCCGGTCCGGTATAACGCCATAATATATTCCAGCACAACACGGGACTCGGACGCCACCTCCTCCGGAAGCTGTTCGTAAACACGAATAAGCGCGTCATACCCGCCGCATCGTGCCAGAACCCGGAAACCTTCCTTAATGTAAGAAAGATCCCCTGCCCGCTCCATAAGCCCCTGTTCCATGACGGACACGGCCCTCTCGTATTCCCGGCCTTCCAGACAGAGCAGCGACGCCAGCCCGTAACGGCTCCAGGCATTTTCCTTCTGTTGGATACTTTCAATAAAACACGACTCCGCCTCCCGGTTTCTCCCTCGCGCCATGTAATTTAAGGCAAGATGATACAGAAGATGCCAGTCTTGGGAAGCTTTCCCCGGCTTTCGATCTCCCCGGGACTGCGGTTCTGCCTGAGGCTGCAGGTTCTCCCGCTGATCCTGTTCCGCCTGCTTTTTCAGCATCTCATACCAGAAATCATCTGCCATGCAGTCAGCAGGTATTTCCGCCGGATCCGCTGATGGAAAGCGGCCTGTCTCCAGAAAAACACGCCATGGAGCCTGGCGTTGATCCTCACTGGAAAAATCCAGATGAGGAGAAAGCGGTTTCTCCCCTCTGCGCATGCGGCAGGCATTTTCAAGGTCTGCGTATCCGCTGCCCCGGTATATTACTTCCCCTGGCTTCACCGCCCACTCACGGCTGTTCTCCAGCACCTTTTCCAGTGTATCTCCTGCTTCGGCACGAACCATCGCTGTCAGCGTCTCCCTGTCCTCTTCAAAAGAGTCACTGCGGCCATTTAACTGAACGGCACCATACCGCTCGATCCACTCCCATGCAGTGTGGGGTGCCATCGGAATACAGCCGTACTGAGTCTTTCCCAGACCTGCCTGAATTTCTATATAGCGTCCGGCCTCCTCCGTCAGGTATTCCTGCCAGCGGGCTGAGGCGCTGTTATTGCCCCAGGAAAAGAGCTTGCGCCCGCGCAGACGACGGGTGGAATACTGAAGAAGTCCAAAACCGTCCGAAGCCACATTCGCGATATAGCGGGGTGACTCCTCCGGAATATGAAAGAAGTAGTCCACCTGCCCCGGAATATTCCGGTAATGAGAGATATCGATGCCGTCCACCACTGGTACCGGTACCTTATAGACACTTCCTCCTCCGCTGCTGTAGGCGCTGTCTGCCGGAACAATCACGCGGCCGTCTTCATATTCCGGAACAGCCATGTTGCTCCACCAGTACATGGGTGTCACTTCCGGATTATGATTTACCACACGCATCCGGCAGTTTAAGTAAGCGCCGCCTTCATCCAGCCAGAAATCCATCTGGTAGACCATCCTGCGTATCCGTTCATACTCGTACATGCGAAGAACCGGAAGTCCGCTGCCGGTCTCCAGCCTGGCAGTAAAAAGAGGTTCCATGGTCAGCGGAGTATGGCCGATGAGGCCGATATTCCATTCCACTCCTCCCGAGAACCAGGCGTCACGCAGGGCCAGGTTGCCGGGACGTATCACATCATTGGTATAGAGCAGCTCGCGCCCCGATTTTAAATCAGTCAGCTGCCAGAGCCGCCCGCCGAATTCCGGCAGGAACACGGCTCTCAGGTACTCATTTTCCAGAACTGCAGTCTTCACCGGGTGAAGGCCGCATTCCCGTGTGTAGCAGGTGTAATCCCTGTACGGATATACTGAATTCAGTGTTCCATAGCCTTCGTAGATCTCATCGTACTCGTCTAACAGGAATTCTGTCTTATTCTGCATATTGTCCATACCTAACAGGTTGGGCACCGAGGCCTCAGGTCCCTTAGGGGCGGTTTTTAAATACACCTGTTCAAACATCAATGTCGGTCGCATATAGTTTTCCATTTCTTCTGAATTATTTAACTTATTCATAATCAGCCCTTGATCGCTCCGCCCGTTACACCTGCGATAATCTTATCGGACAGGAAGAGGTACAGCAGGAAGGTAGGTGCAAATACGATAACGACAGCAGCAAACATGCCGCCATAATCGTTGGTATACTGCATCCCCTTTACCATATTATAAAGACCTACGGCGATGGGGCGCACATTCTGCTTGCTTGCAAACAGCATGGACATGAAAAATTCATTCCAGATGGCAATAAAATTAAAGATTGTCACAGTGATGATTCCGGGCTGTGCCAACGGAAACATAATCTTCCAGAAGGTCTGAATCGGTGAACAGCCGTCGATCGCCGCCGCTTCTTCAAACGTATAGGACAGATTGGAGAAGAATGCCAGCAGGAAGAAAATGCTGAACGGCACATTCATGGCAATATACAGGAACATAATGAGTCCCCGGGTGTTGGTCAGTTTTAATGACGTAATAATGGAGAACAGCGGCATGACAATCATAATGACCGGAATGCCCAGCGCTGTCGCAAACATATTCTGCAGGATCATATTTCCCCTGAATTTAAAGCGTGACAGGGCATATGCCGCAGGTGCCGCCACCATGATAATCAGGGTACAGGAAACAGCCGTGTAAATCAGGGAGTTCAGGAAGAACACGCTGATCTTCTGCGATTTCCACGCATTCGTATAGTTTTCAAAATGCAGGCCGCTGGCGAACTTAAACAGCTCTCCGCCTAAAATCTCCCGGCTGGTAGACAGGGATGCCAGCATAACCCAGCCAATCAAAAGCACGGTAAATATCAGCCAGATCACGCACAGAATGTATCCGGGCAGCCGTGGAATTTCTCTCGTTACATTTAACTTTGGCTTTATCTCTTTTTGTTTTGCCATGATAACTACCTCCCTACAATTCCGCGTCATCATTCTTGATGATGAGTGTGGTTAAGCTGAATACGGCAACTACAATAACTGCCATCATAACGCCGATTGCCGCGCCGACTCCGGAATCCCGGGCGGCCTGGACTGCATTGGACGCTCCGAATACCAGCTCATACATGTAATTCAGCGGCATAACCGTCTGTTCAGATAAGTTGACCGGATCAAATACCTGACCCCAGATAAAGAAGCCTACGCTGGAAACTGTCCACATAACGAGATTCGTACGGATCGATCCGCGGAGCAGGGGAAATGTTATGTACCAGAATTTCTTAAACACGTTGGCGCCCTCGATGGAAGCGGCCTCATAATAATCCGCGCTGATCCGTTCGATACCACTCATAAAAATCAGCATATGGTATCCTACCATACCAAAGCAATAGGCAATTAACATACTCCAGAACTTATGGTGGGGATCCGTCCACATGACGTTACTGCCGCCAAACCAGCCGATAATCGTATTGAGCAGACCGTAGCTCTCCTTACTGAGCGCATAATACAGCCACATGGTACCCATGGCAACCGCAGATACCAGGTTCGGCAGATAAATCACGCTTCGGAAAAACTTCTTTCCCTGCATGCCGTTCGTCAGGGCTACTGCAAATATCAGAGCCAGCGCCATAACGGCGATGCCCCCTACCAGCCACAGCCGTCCCAGATTCAGCATCGCCGTCTGAAACATGTTATTGTTAAAGGATTTCACATAGTTGGTAAGTCCGCTGAACTGCCATGTGGAAACAGGATCCGTCACGCCCTCTACCTTGCAGAAGCTCATGATAAACGTACGGATCGTCGGGTAGAGAAATACAATCAGGTACAACAGCACTGCGGGTGTCAGAAACATTACCAGCATGGGAGTCGTATTCCGGCGCAACGGATTGCCGCCTTTTTTTACTGCCTTTTGCTTTGCCATAAGAGTCCCCTCCATTCTCCATAGAACACTATTTTCTATTATGAATACAAAAGGGGCGGCGGCAGTGGCGCCACCGCCCCTTCAATGCTAAGTCAGTTAAAGCGATCAGGATCCCTTCTGAATCTTGGCGAACTCATCTGCGAATTTCTGTGCATCTGTACTGCCGCTGATCATCATGGCCATATTGGTCTTAATAGCTGCGTTGACATTGGTATCGTTCTCCATACCTACAGCCCAGTTCAATCTGTGTGTGGTGGAATCGAGTACAGCCTTGGCATCTGCAAGCGCCTCCGGCCACTTGGCATCGTTATCCATCGGTACGCCCATGCTGGCGTCTGCAAGCTTCTGATCCCATTCGCCGCTTGTCAGCCACTGGATTAAAGCAAACGCTGCATTCGGATATTTCGTGTCTTTGTTGATTGCGAAGCACTGTGCTCCGTACTGGTTGGATTCTGCTCCGTCACCGCCTTCAGCAATCTGCGGAAGGGAGAAAGCGCCCCAACGGAAACCTTCCGGGGTCTGATTCTTTACTTCGTTTGGAAGCCAGCTTCCGTTTAAGTACATGGCAACACTGCCGTCAGCGATATTGCTCTGTCCCTGCGGATATACGTTGCCGGCTGCACGCGGATCTATGTAGCCCTTGGAAGTAAGTTCTTCCAATACCTGAGCGGTCTTTAAGACTGCCTCATTTGTAAAGTCGCCTGCTGCTACGGCTTCTGTCGTATCAGAGCCTGCTACACGGTCCATCAGGAACCCAAACAGACATGCCATATAAGCATCATCAACGGTCATTGGAATGATACCGGCTGTCTTCAGTGACTCGCAGGCTGCAAGGAATTCATCCCATGTCTTTGGAACTGCGGTGATTCCCGCTTTATCAAAAGCATCCTTATTATAGAACATAATAAATGTAGATGGCTGGTAAGGAACACTCTTTAAGGTTCCGCCGCCCTGCTGCTTTGCTAATTCAATCAGCGTGGCGTTCTGTGCGCCATTCAATGGGGAAGCGTCGTACATACTCTGAATATCCAGAAGATACTTCCCCCACGTACCATTCACACGCTCGATATCCTCATCGAATATATCAATGGTTTCTCCGGCAGATAACGCTGGTTCCAGTGTCTTACGTGTATCACGTGAGCCGGCCCAGTTAACGTCTACTTTTACACCGGTAGACTTTGTAAATGCATCAATTGCCTCAGATATGGCCTGACCCTGAGGCTCTGTCTCTGCCCACATCGGCCAGTAAACCAATTCTGCCCCGTCCTCGATCGCACCTGCTGCAACCGTCTCCGCAGGAGCCTCCGGAGCCGCGTCCGATCCCTCAGGAGCAGCGCTCTCTGCCGGAGCCTGTGTGGTTGGGGCCTGTGTCTCTGCAGTCTTGGAACTTCCGCATCCTGCAAGCGAAGATGCAACCATTGCAGACGCCAAAACTAAACTCAGAATTTTTTTCATGTAAAAACCCTCCTTTTTCAAATATGTTTATAGTATACACCATTTTTTTGTTTATTTCAACGAAAAAAGAAATTTTTTCCACAAATACTCCACAATGAATAGGGTTTTTATATATCTTGTTTTATGCAACCTTACCATAGACAATTTTTATAAAATGCGTTTTTTCTCTCTCCCGCCACTGAGTCTGCACTTTTATGCATAATTAAAAACGAACCGGAGTAAACTGGTAGTGTCAAAAGAATTGTTGTGTTCAGGAACTAAAAGGAGGTAATCAGCTATGGTTGACCGTTGTGTATGCTGCGGTGCAGTAATTCCCGAAGGTACAGAGGTCTGTATCAACTGCCGGTATCAATATTTGGATCAGTATTCAGAGTCTGGCGGCACACCGTCCGGGTCATTTGCGGATTCCTCCGTTTCCAAAACAAGAGGCCGTGATAAGCATAAAATGCCCCGCTGATCGCAGAGCAGAAGTCCTTTTATTTCTTACCGGATTCTCTGAGACAAAGATAAAATTTCATCATTTCAATGGCCTCTTTCTGCGTTTTTTCATCGTATTTTTTCAGAATACGGTATGCTAAATCCGGATTGTCAATGCGTTCTTCTCCTGCCTGGCCAAACAGAATATAATCCACCGATAAATCCAGATAATGTGCTAAATCCAAAAGTGTCTCTATGGACATGCCGCAGGTTCCCCGCTCTATATCGCCGTAATAATGTACGGCTCTGCCTATTTTGCCGGCTACCTCCGCACTCGACATTCCCAGCTCCTTCCGCCTCTGCCTGATTCTTTTCGCAACTCCGGCGCGGTCGTATACCATTTCAACTCCTCCTTTATTTCCCCCAATAAAAAATGAGCCGGCGGTATGGAACCGCCGGTGTTTTCGTTTGTATTTTCTGTTATTCAGCCTGATACCCTCTGTCGATAATCGTCTGCAGTATGGTATCCACATAAGCCTCGCACGCCTGTTTGTCATTGGCTTCAACCATAATCCGGAGTACCGGCTCTGTCCCGCTTTCACGTACCAGAATGCGCCCTTCAGCGCCCAGACTCTCTTCCACAATGGCAACCGCGTCTTTCACTGCCTCGTCGTTTCTGGCGGCAGCCTTGTCTCTGACACGGATATTTTTTAATACCTGAGGATAAATCGTTAACGGCTCGGCCAGTTTGCTGAGCGTCATTTTCTTTTCCAGCATCACTTCCATCATTTTAATTGCCGTCAGGATCCCGTCTCCCGTAGCGGCATATTTCCGGAAAATGATGTGACCGGACTGTTCCCCGCCGAGCCGGTAACCGTTTGCCTCCATATTTTCATAGACGTATTTATCTCCGACCGCGGTCTTTTCATATTCGATTCCCGCTGCGTCAAACGCTTTATAGAGACCGAAGTTGGACATAATGGTGGTAACCACCTTATTTCCGGCCAGCTTGCCGCGCTCCTTCATATAGCAGCCATAGATGTAAAGGATTGCGTCTCCGTCCACAACGTTTCCGTGCTCATCCACGCAGAGGCAGCGGTCGGCGTCTCCGTCGAAGGCAAATCCCACATTTAATCCATTTTCCACGACATGCTTCTGCAGAGCTTCCATGTGGGTGGATCCGCAGTCCTGATTGATATTGATCCCATCGGGATTGTTGTGGATCACGTAAGTCTGGGCCCCCAGGGTGTCAAATACATTCTTGGCAATCATCCATGCGCTGCCGTCAGCACAGTCCAGGCCCACCTTTAATCCCCCATAAGAACGGGTGGCCAGTGATATCAGATAGCCAATATAACGATTCCTCCCGATGGCGTAATCAATGGTTCTGCCAATCTTCTCCCCTTTTGCAAATGGTATCTCGCCGGTCTTGCCATCCAGATATGCCTCTACATCCAGGATTGTCTCTTCCTCCATCTTTTCCCCGTAATAATTGATCAATTTAATCCCATTATCGTAATACGGGTTGTGACTGGCTGAAATCATGATGCCGCAGTCGAAATCCTCTGTTCTGACGACATAGGATACGCTGGGTGTTGTCGTGACATGGAGAAGATAGGCGTCCGCCCCGGAGGCCGTAAGCCCTGCGGCCAGGGCGTACTCAAACATATAGGAGGAGCGCCTGGTATCCTTGCCTATTACTACCTTTGCGCGTCCATCCGGACGCTTTAATCCATAATACCAGCCGATAAAACGGCCTGTTTTGTATGCGTGTTCTGCAGTCAGGGTTTCGTTGGCTTCGCCGCGGAAACCGTCGGTGCCGAAGTATTTTGACATGAGTTTGTTCTCCTTTGTTTCATATGTACTTGTTTCAATTTATTCTGGTGCAATTGCTAATGCCTCAGGTTCCACAATTGGTGCTACATAGTCAGATCCAAACTGTGTAATTACGCCAGAAGCATCCGTCTTCCATTCCTCTCCGTCCCTGTCTTTCACCTTTGCCTGTTTCATTACTTTTCCTGACGCATTAATCAGCCGCAGCCCGGTTTCAGGAACAGCAAACACCTCATATCCTGCATCTGGATCCGCCTTCTGGAGTTTACCTTTATAGTAGAAAAAGCCATTTTTAATTCCGGTTACACCCTTACCCGAACTGTCAAAATAGTAAACAGATTTTTTGTTATCTGTACCATCTGTTAAAGAACATCTTCCGGTTACACCTGCACAGTTTTTTTCAGAATCTCCAAAATAATAGAACTCATTATCTATCTCTAAAAGCCCCCAGGCAGCGTTCCCGTAAACATCAAAGGCATATGGTGTACCACTAATTTTTTTTATTTTATATTTTCCAGAAGCTCCGCAGACTGGTTCCCCATCTGATGAAAAGTAATATCTCCCCTGATCAAACCCACTATCTATATTCGCGGGACTTTCTAATTTCATCCAGGTATTTTCTAACCTCTCACCCATTTTCTTTAAAGCATCTGCATAAGTCTCCGGTACATAATACCGATATCCCTTTATAGCTGGATTTGTTGTTTTTACAGGTATCCATCCCATCTGCATAATCCCCTTGGAATCAAAACAGTATACTTCATCTTTAATATGAAGTTCCCGATATATACCTGAAGTACTATATTTCTTCTTACCACTTTGCGGATCGAAATAAAAATATGCATATTCTCCATAATTATTAATATAATTGCTTACTGCATCGTTATCATCTGACCAGTCATCCGGGATTTTCAGCCATTGCCAGCCATACCGTCTGGCGCCGTCTTCGCCGCAATAGTAAAGATTACTTTCATCATCAGTTCCATTCCAACCGGTTACCATCTCACCGCCGCTTTTGAATCTGTATTTTTTTTCGTCTATGGTATACCAGCCATCCTGATATATTCTTCCGTCATTGCCCGCGTAATACCACCGTGTATACGAAGCACCGCTGCCATCTACTCCGCTTATACTGAACCATTCATTTTCATATAAAACACCATTATCACCAACGTACCTTTTTTCTCCGCTTGGCATATTTTGCCACCAGTTCCTCATCATAGTTCCATTGGCATCAAAATAATACATTTTTCCAGCAATCTTATGAAAGCCATCTCGGTATACAGCACCATTTTCATTCGCATAGTGCCATGTTGTTCTCAAGTTATTGGCTGCTAATGATCCGGTTGTTAATGAAAACCAGCCCTTCGTTTTAAGTACTCCATCTGCATCCAAATAATATCTTTCCTTTTGATCATCTATATACCAGCGGCTGCGGTAGGATAGACCATTATTATCAAAATAATACCACTCTTCTCCAATCTGGTTCCAGCCCCATCGTCTGATCAGACCATCAGGATTTGCATAATACCAGTTCTCATACTTCTGACCGTTTCCATTTACACCTTCCATGCTGAACCAGCCGTTCTGCATACGAACGCCAGCCGCATCTACGTAATAACGGTTTAAGTCTAAGTTAACCCAATTTTTTCGTGGAGAGTTTCCGTTCGCATCAAAATAATAATACTTTCCTTGCAATTCATGCCAGCCATTTCGAAATAGTGCTCCATCTGAATCAGCATAGTACCAATTTGTGTAAGAAAGACCTGCTGAATTAACTGAAGTAACAGAAAACCAGCCTTCCTGTTTTCTGGCTCCATTTTCATCCACATAATAGCGTTTATCACCAATATTGAAAAATGTATTTCTTGGTGAATTTCCTCCTGGATAAAAATAGTACCAGCCGTCGTCAAGCTTGTACCAGCCATCTTTCAATATTATTCCGTCGGAACCGGCATAATACCAGGTGACAGTCTGCTTTCCGCTTGGCTGGGAGGGATTAGTTATAATACTAAACCAGGAATTTTCATAACGCTTTCCTTCACTATTTACGTAATACCGGTTATTCTGGTAATTAACCCAGCCGGAAGTGGCGAGGAATCCACTCCCATCCACAAAGCGGAGAGAGCCATCCGGCCACTTCACCCATTGGCTGGTCACCTTCTTATCGGATTGAACATAGGTCCAACGCCCCTCTGAGTTCTGTTGCCAGCCCTCTGCTGCAAAGGCAGAAAACGGTAAGGCAGCTAACAGGAACAATACCAACATTACCAGACCTATATATTTTAGTTTCTTCATAAAACGCCTTTCTTCCAATAACCTCATCTAGTCACGGTAGAAGATATCTCTTGTATAAACCTTCTCTTTCACGTCATCCAGACATCTATCATAACGATTGGCAATAATAGCATTCGACTTCCATTTAAATTCATCTAAATTATTCACAACTATACTTCCAAAAAATGTATCACCATCTTTCAAAGATGGTTCATAAATAATTACAGATGCCCCCTTTGCCTTGATTCGCTTCATAACCCCCTGAATACTGCTCTGACGAAAATTATCTGAATTACTCTTCATTGTCAGTCGATACACGCCCACTACCACTAGGTGTTCCTTTGCTTCACTCCAGTTACTATTTGCTGTATAATAGCCAGCCTTTTCCAAGACACGATCAGCAATAAAGTCCTTTCTGGTCCTATTACTTTCTACAATTGCTTCAATCAAGTTTTCTGGTACATCATCATAGTTGGCGAGCAATTGTTTCGTATCCTTTGGTAAACAATAGCCACCGTAACCAAAAGAAGGGTTATTGTAGTGTGTTCCTATTCGCGGATCAAGACATACACCGTTAATAATCTGTCGTGTATCTAATCCTTTTAACTCAGCATAAGTATCCAGTTCATTAAAATAAGAAACTCTTAATGCTAAATATGTATTTGCAAATAACTTCACTGCTTCCGCCTCTGTAAAGCCCATAAAAAGAGTTTCAATATCTGACTTAATCGCACCTTCCTTAAGAAGCTCAGAAAATATTTGAGCAGCCTGTATAAGTCTTTCATCTTCCATACAAGTTCCCACAATAATGCGGGAGGGATACAAATTATCATAAAGAGCTTTTGATTCTCTTAGAAATTCCGGACTAAAAAGAATATTTTTGCTGGCCATTTTTTCTCTTATCGCCGCAGTATAACCAACTGGCACTGTTGATTTTATTATCATTATTGCACTCGGATTATATTTCATGACTAGATCAATTACTGCCTCTACCGCTGAAGTATCAAAATAATTTTTCTTACTGTCGTAATTTGTTGGTGCCGCAATGACTACAAAATCAGCATTACTATAAGCTGATTCCGCATCCAATGTTGCCGTTAAATTAAGTTCTTTATCTGATAAATATTTCTCAATGTATTCATCTTGAATCGGTGACCTTTTCTTATTAATTAGTTCCACCTTTTCGGCTACAATGTCCACAGCTGTCACCTG
>OIZR01001332.1_pt1 | contig 11310 bp, 3 predicted proteins | sample 1588591 | NCBI WGS metagenome assembly OIZR01 (sample SAMN03283249) | human gut metagenome | biome: human-associated habitat; material: feces | host: Homo sapiens | place: USA | collected 2013 | reverse complement strand
CGCCTCCGCCGGTCAGGTTGACGAACTGGGCCCAGGCCCCTTTCTCCGTCACCGTCCCCGCGGCCGGGGCCCCTCCCGGGGGCTGGATCTGCGTCCAGCCCTCTGCAGGCATCTCTGTCACCTCATAGGCCGTCCCCGTTCCCACATACTCAAACTTAGCGGTCTGTCCCGGGGCCAGGGTAAAGGTCCCGGAACGGTCCGTCTGGTAGGGAATCTTGTTGGGTTTCGCCTCGGTGGACTCCCCGTCTGCATAGCGGAAAATCTCCGTCCCGGCCTCGTCAAAGACCCGGTATTCCAGCTGGCCGGCCAGCTTCCCGTCCAGCTTCAGGACAAAGGTAAACCGCAGGTCCACCGGCATTTCATAGTCCCCGGAAGCGCTTTCCACTTTTTTGGACACGTAGAGATCCGGGGTGTCGTTCTGTGCATTTTCAAAGGTCACCCGGGTGGGCGCCTCCCCTGCCGCTGCCGGATGGACCGGGAGCAGCAGGCTCAGAAGGAGGCAGAGGAAGGCCGCCGGGAACCTGTTCCTTTTTTTTCGTTTCTGTTTCATCGCTTGTCGGTCCGCTTAGGACACTTCCTCCTTTCTCTTTGGCAAGGCTGCCGGGGTGGTTCCGGTCCAGGTGACTGTTCCATACCATCCCCAGGATTCGCCGGGAATAGAACCTTTAGGTTTATTGACTGTGATAGAAGTAAACTCAGTAAGCATGAATGCTGCATTTCCTATCTCTGTCACACTGGACGGGATCACCAGATTACCTGTCAAACCACTGCATTTATAAAAAGCAAATGGCTCTATTTGCTCCAGCCTGTCTGGCAACACCAACTTCTTAATCTCTGAACACTTAGCAAAGGCAGAAATTCCTATTTTGGTTATACTATTTGGCATTTCAATGGAGGTGATTTTTTTCTCTGAAAATGCATTATTGGCTATTTCTTTTACCAAATACTCTTTTCCGTCCTGAATAATGCTTTCCGGAATTTTAACATCACCCCAATTTAAAACTACCTCCTGTTTGCTCTCTGCATCTATTACCCCCTTATTTACCATATCTCCACTTAAAACAATTCCTTCCAGTACATTCAAATTCACTGCAGTCTTTTGATTTCCTTTAAGCCAATGCACTTCTACTTTCATTGGCCCTACAGCGCCTGCAATATCCGGACTAATCGTATACTCTTCTGATTTTAACTTAACCCTGGTTTTATCCGAATATACCAGAGAAACTTCAAAATCTTCTGGATATAATTTCTGTCCTGTCGTTATTTTTCTGCCCATATAAGCCGCTTCCAGTCCCCCAAGAACCACTTCCGCTCTTGCTGTAACCAGCATCAGGTTTTCTCCCAGCTTCTTCACATTTTCTTCCGGCGTTCCCGTCAGGTTCTTCAGCACATGATCTGCCTTCTGTTCCTCCTGTACTGTCCAGAGCGTGTTGTCCGGCAGTTCCAATCTTGCATACTGCCCGGCTTTCAGGTAGATTTCTCCCTTCTTCCCGGTAATGCCCCCTCCTGCCTGTTCTCCGGAAGATGTATCATAGACCAGATAAGAAAGTCCTGCACCCGGCTGCTTTTTGACAATAGAAAATCCTTCCTCTCCCGGCTCTCCTTCGGTGGAAAGAACCTGCTCCAGCAGCATGGTAAAGGTGGCATCCGACGGATGTTCCATCTTCTTCTCAATCTCTACTGCCGCACTCCGGTTCGCGTTTACAAAGGCAACCGCCTCCTCAGATGGAACGTTCAGGGAATACGCATACTTATCCTCTGCCCTGCCATAGCCGGCCAGCATGCCCCAGGAGGGATCCGACTCTTCCAGTGCCTCCACCAGACGCAGATCTCCTTTTTGCATATCCGTATACCGGTTCAGATATACAGTCTCTTCCGTAAACTTCACTCTCGGGTAACCATTCGCCGTTTTCGTCAGCACAATCTTTCCGTCTGATCCGGTTTCCTGCGTCCGGTCACAGGTCACTCCCGCATCATCAAAAGTGAGATACCCCACCCCTTCTGCCGGGATCCAGCTGTTTCCGTCATACTGTTCCAGTCTCCATACCAGTTCAGCTCCCACCGGAACCTCCTCTGAACCGACTGCCATCCGTTTTTCAATCTCAGATCCATCTTGAGGAACGGTGGAAATCAGATTGATGATCTTTGCCACCGGATTTTCTTCCAGAGTTCCCGTTGCTCCCTGATCCTGTTCCGGCTCCTTCTGCGATACTTCCAGCCAGATTCCATCCTTCCACTCGAAAACGCGATGCTGATCTTCCGTACTCTCGGTCACCGTATAAGTCTCAATTCCCTTATTCGCCAACCAGGGATCTCTGGGAATGATCAGAGTCTCCCAGGGCTTTAAAGTAAAATTTTTTCTCTCATTCCAGTACTTCGTGTATGTTTTTCCTGTCAGTGTATCAACCACAGTTACTCTCGCCATGTTATAGAAGTCATCCGGCCAGACAGAAGGCTGCTGCTGCCCTTTCCTCATCACTTCCATGTGGAGAGAAACGGCAGCTTTGTTGCGAATTCCCATTCCTTCCAAACTCTGCGTATCTTTCATCAGCTCGATATACTCCTTCGCCGTCTCGTCAGCCCCTTCATATTCCTTCGTAATCACAAGGCTATCTTGTGTTCCATTCACGAAGCTGACACTGCTTCCCTCATTGCCCAGCGTTCCTGTATGAGGTTTTGTTTCTGCCGGATAGATCTGCGGATAATCGGCATCCTGGGTCTCTTCCACCTCAAAGGGCGTTCCGACCATACCTACGTCCTTAAATACAGCCGTCTGTCCATCTTTTAGCGGGAACTGTCCATTCTCATCCGTCTGACCTCTGCCCGTGGCAATTCCATTTTCTTTCAGTGTATACGGATAGTTTTTCAGCAGCTCACCATCCACCTTCACTGTCATAAGGAAGGTCTTTTCTTTTACCTTCTCCGTTTCCTCCTGGCTTTCCCGGTCATAGACCACAGTTTTTCCAACTTCCAGCGGACGCTTCAAGTAGTCGTTGGTGATCTCCACTTCTTTTCCGCTGCTGTAAAGAGGCATATCCAGCCCTGCCGAATCGTTGACCGGACGGTAAAATTCTCCGCTCTCTGTCTCCGTCACCGTGTAAGACTGCTCCGCCTCCAGCCCCTGGATCTTCACTTTCCTGCCGGCACAGGCACAGGTAAAGTTTCCGTCCTCATCAAGCGTCCCCTCTGTTCCCGTCTCTCCCCCGTAGGCATTTAGCACAACCCACCGGTTTCCTGTCACCGGAGTCTCGGTTCCATCTTTCTCCGTCTTCGTGATCCGGAAGGTAAATTCCTGTTCACACTCCGCGGGATCCTGATGGGTCAGGCTCTTCGTTAAAAGGATATCTTTCCACCGGTAATAATTGGTAATCGTGGCTGATGTCCCCAGAACCGGTACCGTTCCGGTCACCGTATCCGACTTGCAGATCCAGTCTGTTCCATCCCCGAAGCCATCCACCTCGGAAAGCTTATAGGAGATTCCCGGTCTGCCCAGCGGCAGGGCGATGATGTCTCCCTGTTTGATGGTAAACTTTCCCTCACCGTCTGTTTTGGCTTTCTTTTTCAGGCCGGGGATTCCTCCATCCGTCCGGATGCTGTCCACATACCAGATATCCCTGGATGCAAAGGGAATCCATTCCTCCCCGTCCTCTTCTCTTGTAAATACCTGGAAGGTAAATTCTGCCTTGCTTACATTTACCCCCGAGGGGATTCCCTGCAGCTTTTTCTGCACATACAGCACCGGCCGGTATTTATTTTTAATCACCACAACCCGGTCTTTGCTGTCCGGTTTCATGGTATCTTCCTTGGTCACCGACCAGAAGGGACTTTCCGTCTCATCAATCTGGATCCGGGCAGGATCCGGCAGATTCTCAAAGACTGCTTTCTCCCCGGCATACAGTTCCAGATAACCGGAACCGTCCGTGGCATAGAGACGATCCGCCTGCTGAACCCAGGTATCGCCCTCTTTCTTCCAGAGGGTATATTCCTGATTGGCAAAGGGAATCTTTTCCTCCCCCTCCTTCTGATACAAGAAGAAGGAGAAACGGGTATCTTTCACCCGATCCGGGATCTCACCGGAAAATTCTTTGATCACTTCCAGATTCTTTTCCTCTCCCAGGCTCACTCTTGCAGCATTTCCCTCCACCCATTTGGCCGTATTACTTCCCGTATGGAAAGAATAAAAGCTGGGATTATTGTAGGCGTACGTTACCTCCGTTTCTTTCGGCGCCTCCATCTTGATCTGGAACGTAACAGATTTCAGGCTTCCCAGGGCAAACGCTCCTCCGGATGCGGTTTGGCTTAAATCCACCGCCACAGATTTCACCTGACTGGAACCCGCCGAAAAATCTTCTGCCCGGTACCATCCATTTTCTTCTGTTAACACATCCGCCGGTTTCTGATTTCCCTCCGGAAATGGAGCATCCCGTCTTTCGTTATACCAGATCACCGGGGCAATTCCCTCTTCCCGAAGTCCCTCTGTCACTACCGACTGGAACGTTCCGTGCCAGGAACCGTCCGCAAAAGGATACATCGGATCATTCGTGTCTGTTCTGTCTTCTGCCGCATGTTCCAGGCGGTCAAAAACCACGATATCTTTCAGCGGTTTATTATCTGCGTTGGACACCGTAAGGTCATACGTATAACCGCCGCCCGGCGCCACCACCGCACTGCTTCCGTATACGCCAAACCGGTCCGAATCTGCCCGTACCAGCTTGGTAATCTTGGATTCGCTGGCCAGAGCCACATCCTCACTGGTACGCGCCTTTGCATACAGGACATTAGCGATATCTGTTATTCCATCCTTATTCAAATCCCCACCGTTAAAAGGCGCATACTCTTCCGAAGGAACGGTTCCGTCGTCCCGGTAGACCTCCCCGTCTTCCCCGTACAGCGGCTGAAGATACATGGGATGATCCGCCGCATCTTCCGGCATGAAAGCGCTGATGTTGCTTCCTTCCTGAGCAACCCCCAGATCCTTCCAGTCATAGTAAGCCTGGAAGCTGACGCCCCATCCTTCCATCCATTTCTGGCTCGTGTAGACGGCTGCATCCGCCCCGTCATAATGAATATGGAAGATCACCATGGTACGCCCGGTTCCCCGATAATTCTCAATAATATCCTTTTCCGAGTCCACGGTCACTTTCACCTGGCTCTTATCCCAGCTTCCCGGCTGGCTCTGATAGGAACCGCTTAAACTGGTGATCCGCCCTGCCCTTACTTCCTGAGACGGATCGAAGCGCATCCCGTAGGGCAGCAGGTCATAGAAAACCACATCGTTCCGCCCCGGAGAGTGTACACCGGACTGCTTCAGATAATTGACACCCTCCAATCCGTAGATCTTATATCCGTCATAGGCTGTCAGTGTATAATCCACCAGCACCCGGCTGTTATTGGGATCGTTCCTGCTTTTTGCAGTTTTTCTGGAATCTGCCTCTTTCCGCAGGTTATAAACGGTCTGAAATGCATTATCCCTCTGCAGGATCAGGCCTTCCTGATTGTCTTCCCTCTTATACAGCTCCTTGGTCGCATCCAGAAGCCCCGGCTCGTCATAATTATAATTCTCATTTCCCAGAGTCTGATAATGCCAGTATTGATCAAAGACCCCTTTTTCTTTATAGGAAGCTCCTATGATACCGGAAATGTCTTCCAGACGCATACTGACCACGTTTCCTGCCTCGTAATCCTCCATAATTCTTCCCAGTGTTTCCGAATCATGGCGCAGGCGCACGGTCACGTCAATGTCGCAGGTCGTTCTGTAATTGATGGTCTCATGTTCCACCTTCACCCTCCAGGGGTGTTTTGCCAGCTCCTCCCCTGTAAACCGGTAGGAAGCATCCCCGGAACTGTTCCAGGGAATCTCTTTCACCAGTTCCCATTCTCTGCCTCCTTCGTACATAGCATAGATATAGGTACTCTGATCAATTCCTTCTCCCTGTTCCGGCGCTGACGTCTCATCCTCCCAGACGTCATATCCCACATCATCCTGTCGGATGGAAACGCTGGTGAAATAATAGTCCGAATCATCCAGCATAATCCCGGCTGTCCCCTCCCCGGCAGAGGGCATGGCGTACATAAAGTCATCCACCGTGGTCAATTTGTAGCTGGTTCCGTCCAGATAGGTTCCCACCGGACGGTCCTCCTCATTTTCAATCGTATGGGTCAGTTTGTATCCCCGAAATTCACTTTGGGTAGAAAATTTGAAATCGCCGAAATCTTCTTTATTTTGACGGGCGTACTTAAAAACCTCCAGCCATCCGTCATAACTGCCGCTCCCTGTCTTATTGATACCGATCAGTTCTCCCGGGGGATAAGCCCAGTGATAATCGGCCCAGCTCCACTCAGCGGAATCCTGTCCCGTCTGTTTCGGATCGATACCGTCTGCCGGGGTCAGTTCCACCTCAATGGTATTCTCCAGAACAGTCCCCGGATCTACTGCCGTCTTGGGATAAGCGGCCACCACGTAAAATCGTTCTGTCCAGGAAGAAGAACTGCTATTGGTGACAATCTGGGCCCAGCTCCGGTCTATCTCACTTCTTCCCACAAGTTTTCCTGCTGTTTTTAGGTTATTCTGAACCCGTGCGGTATCTTTTACACTCAGACTCCAGGGCTGGGTTCCATTTCCCCGGATCGCTACTTCCCAGACCACAAAGCGGTATTTCTTAAAGTTCTCTCCGCTGTACTCAGCAGGGAGCCCTCCGGAAATGTAGCGTCCCACCTGCTTCTCTGTATAAAGTCCCGGCGTATAGCTTTTTCCCGACTGGTGATAGGGTGTTTTTGACACACTGGTCAGATTTACATAGGTATCTACCAGACCTCTTAAAGCTTCTGTCTTCTGTGTCTCCGTCTCCGGCTTTCCTTCCGTATCTCCCTCCGACGGCCGGATGGTCACCTCCACCTCCGGCGTCACAGACCATTTCGTCTGATCCTTTGTCTGCATCACTTTAATATCTTTATATAAAACCTGCCAGGCCGCATTGCTTCCCGCTGTAATCTTTTTATAATTAAAGAAGACCAGCTCCTGCCCGTCGATATAATAATTAAAGGGAGTGCTCTTGCTGGAAATGGATTCGTCCGGACCGTCCACCTGGGGCACCGCAATATCAGAAGGGAGAACCTGTTCTCCGCTTCGATAGATGTAAAGCACTCTGGGAATCCGAATTGTGACGTCCCCCGCCTCCAGGTTCTGATCCGTGTGAAATTCCATCTGATATTTCAGGTTAAAATCATTCCTCTTTTCCACATAGTAATTATCACTCTGATTCACATAGTAAGCATGAAAACTCCATCGATTCCCCTCGGCCCCCTCTGTCTGAAAGAGGCTTCCCACCGGAAGGATCTCAAAAGCAGCTCCCACTTCCGTCTCTCCCAGAGTTTCCAGTTCTGCAATTTTCATCACTCCGGACAGATCTTCCTCCGCTTCTGCTTCCGGAGCAGTCTCAGGCTCTGCCTCCGGCGTTGTCTCCGGGGTGATCTCCGGCGTTGCTTCCGGGGTTGTTTCCGGGGTCACTTCCGGACTCGTCTCCGGCGCTGCTTCCGGCGTTACCTCCGGATCTGCTTCCGGGGTGATCTCCGCCTCTTTCTTCTCCAGCTTCAGCTCCAGGCTGCTGCCTTCCTCCACCACATACGATTCGATATAGGCGAAGCAGTCCAAAACTTCCTTTTCCTCTTCTTCCGGGAAGGCAAACTGATACTTCGGCTCTTCCCCGTTCTCCTCCTCCGGCTGGATCACCTGGTAATCCTCCGCCTTCTGCTCCGGATCCAGGAACTGAAAGGCCACCCGGTAAACCCCCTCCGGAAGTTCCGGAAACTCAAAACTTCCGTCCGGTTCTGTGATTGCCTCCGCCAGGACGATATTCTCCCGGCTCTTCGGATCAAAGGTCTCCTGCTCATAAAAGCGGATCCAGATATCCGGGATCCCTTCCAGGACTGCTCCCCCTTCCGTCAGAACTACCGTTCCCTCCAGGTTTCGCAGGATCAGTTCCGGCTCTGCCGGTACTTCCGCTCCCTCTGTATTTCCTGCCGGATCTTCTGTCCCGGCCGGAACCTCCAGTCCTTCTGCCCCCTCCTCTCTTCCTGCCATCTCCGGCGCATTCACAGGAGCTGCCTGCACCGGAATGGATGTCACCAGAAGGGTGCATGCCAGCAGCAGAGCCAGCAGACGCTTTCCTCTTTTTTTCTCTCTCATACGTGCCTCCTTCTTCTGTACCAGGCTGCGCCGCTGCCCAGAAGGGCAAGCGCCGCCAGTGCGCTGTACCATACGATCCCGGAATCCTCCCCGGTCTCAGCCCCGCCCCCCGGCGTGCCCGTGGGCTTCGGGGGTACGGTTGGCTTTGGTGTCTCTGTGGGCTTCGGAGTTACCACCGCTTCCGGCGGGGCGGCCTTCGGCTCCGCCTCCACCTCATAGAGCGGGCCTCTTAACTCCCCGTTTACTTCTTCATAATAGGGAAGGTTGATCAAAAAAGGCTTCACCGTGCCATAACGTTCTTCCCCTTTGACCCGGATCAGGTAGACCCCTTCCTCCACAGAAAAAGCGATCCGCCCTTTCCCGTCGGTCTTCCCGGACTGCCCCGGCGCTCCTGTCACCAGCCCGGAGAGGGCTCCGGCCGCCGCATCCAGTTCCTGGCTGTTCTGGGGATAGTCCCCCATCCCATACGCAGGATCAAAGGAGGGCTTTCCAAACGCATCTACCCTCCCCACCGGATAGAGCTCCACTTCCACCCCTTCCCGGCTGGAGTTCTCTGCCCCCAGTTCTTTCAGCTGTACCCGGATCTCCCCGGACTTTGCTGCGGCGGGCAGGCTCCCCGCCGCCAGAAGGCCAATCCCCAGACAAAGGGCCGCCAGCCTCCTCCATCTCCCTGTTCTCTTTTTCATCTTTGTTTCCTCCTTCGGTTCAACCAGTATAATAAGAAGATCATCCATGCGATCAGCAAAAGATTGACAAAGACCCACCAGTATTCCTGCCAGATCCGGCTCCAGCCTTCCGCTTCCTGCCGCTCCGCCTCCTTCTCTTCCGCCTCCGCAAACGGGATCCGCCTTCCATGGACGTAAAGCCTGTGGGTATTGATCCCGTAGGGCGTACAGGTAATCAGGGTCGCCAGATCCTCCCCCGGACGGATCCTTAAGGGTTCCACCTGGTCCGGCGTCACCGTCTCAATCCCCCGTATCTCATAGGCCAGCGTCTCCCCCAGCACCCGGAGATAAAAGACATCCCCCTCCGAAAGGAGATCCAGGCTGGTGAACATCTCCTTCCCCGGAAGTCCCCGGTGGGCCGAGATGCAGGTATGGCTGCCTGCCCCGCCCACAGGAAAAGAGGAACCTTCCAGATGCCCGGCTCCTCTCTGCAGTGTCTCCTCTGATGTCCCGTGATAGACTGGCAGGGACAGCCCCAGCTTCGGGATCTCCACCACAGCCATCACACCGTCCTCTGACGCCAGGATGCTGCCGTACTGTCCTTCTGCTTTACCCTCACTCTGGAAAGCGTCCTGTAAGGCCGCCCCGTTTTTCTCTGCCAGCGCCTGATTGTAAGCCCGCGCTTCCTCTAATGCCTCTGTCTTCTCGTCCTCTTCCATCGCAAGCGCGCCCGTCTCATAACCGGTCACCGCCTGACCCTGCACCCGCCCATTATAGATCCGGGCAAGGAAGGGGTAGTCCATAATCCCCAGGAAGAGCAGAAAGACCAGCGCACATAAAACTGAAATCTTTTTTCTGCTCATTTTCTGTTCTCATTTTCCAATTTATACCAAAATTATAATATGTTAGTAATGAACTTTTCAAGCATTTATTACTAACATTTTTATTTTTTACCTATGAAATTCACAGATATGACAATTTTTATAAAATTTCCCTAAACATTTCTAAAATGAATCTCAAAATCAGAAATGATTTTTTCATAAAAAAAAGACGGAATCTCCTCCGCCTTTTTTGAAACTTTACTTTTGAAGTAATACGCTCAATATTCCCAACTGAAATTCTGTACTTACTCATTCATAGACATTTACGGCTATTCACGTCCCCCCTCCTTTCACACCTCTTTCCGGGGAAGATGAATATTAGCCATACGGATCCCAAAGGGGCTGACTCTCTGGCAGACAACCAGCTTCTCTCCCCGCTTATCCATGCGGTAAAGGATCTCGCTTACACAAAGTTTCACTTCCTTCCCGTCCTCCAGCCGGACGATCAGATAGTAGTCCGGGTCTTCCTCATCTTTGCTGACGCTCCGATCCACCACCTTCGCCGGAATATGCCAGGTGTCCGAAGCCAGCGCCAGATTCAGGCTGTAGGTCAGCGAGTTCCCCAGGAGAACCAGGGCTGCACAGAGAATATAGAGGTTTTCACACCGTCTTTTTTTCGGTGTGCGAAGAATCAGCGCCGCCACAAGAACTGCTGCCAGAATCCCCCAGAAAATGAGCTCCCTTCCCTCATCTACAACAGCAATCCCGACTTTTTCTATCCCCCCGGTTACCGTAACCACCCAGACACAGAGAAGGCTTAAGATTCCCGCCGGCATATGGATCCGATCATCCCCGGTCTTCTCCCCCCTTTTCTTTCCCCGCATGGAAATAACCGGGGCAAAAATCAGATAATACAATACCATAAGAAGGGGGGACAGACTCATGATGAGCACTGCCGTCCGAATTTTCAGTTCAGACAGAAAGAAGAAAGGAAGAATACCGCCCGCAAGAGATCCCACGGTAACCAGCACCATTCCGATCCGGATTCCCTTCTCATGGCCCTGCCAGAAACCGGAAGCCTGTTCCTCCTTTTCCCGTTCCTCCCCGCTCTGACTCTCCTTTTGTTCTTTTTGCTCCATCCATTCGTCCCGGGGCGTCATCATCCGTTCGCCCATTTTTGAAAATCGGACCGCCACGCCGCTCTCCTTCATCCAGTCTGTCAGTTCCCCGGCTCCCACCATACTTCTGGAATAAGAAAACAGCTTTCTTCCGGAATCATCCATAACCTGCATCCGTCCTGTGGCGCCCAGGCAGACAGAAGATAACTCTTCCCCGTTAAAAATACGCATTCGTCCCAGACCGGTGACCCAGGCAGTGGAATGATCCGAAAACAGATAAATCCCCCTGTTTCTCCAGGCGGTGATCAGCCACACTCCCTCAAAAAGTCCTGTCAGCCCCATCAGCGCCACAGCAAAAAAGATTCCTCCCACTGGCTCGGTTATGGCAATGACTGCGGCAATCAGAAGAAGGCAGAGACTGCAGAGCCAGGCCACACAGCCGCCGAGCAGCGTTCTCTTTCCTTCCCGTACAGCCAGCACCGGCCGGATCTCGGCCGGATTCCTGTGGGTGGGAGCAAAGA
>OIZR01001331.1_pt1 | contig 11317 bp, 11 predicted proteins | sample 1588591 | NCBI WGS metagenome assembly OIZR01 (sample SAMN03283249) | human gut metagenome | biome: human-associated habitat; material: feces | host: Homo sapiens | place: USA | collected 2013 | reverse complement strand
AGCCTGCTTCCTGGATTCTATGGCAAGTCTTGGATTAAACGGCGATGGAATCGGTCTGAATTATCACCTGGGACTGTTTCGACAGGAATTTGAAGAGGAACTGCAGAAAGCGGTTCCCAATCCCTGGATAGAAGAGAAAACCTGGCTGTTAAAGAGAGAGACAACGTATCCTGTTTCTTTTGGCGGCTTTACGGTTCAGTCCCGTCTTTATGATATTGCAGTAACCGGCTACAAAAACCGCACCAATATGCTTCACCTGTTTGATCTGGATACTGTAGACGAAGGTCTGGTAAAGGATGGAATTGATTTTGATAAGGAAAATATTGCCAAAAACCTGACGCTGTTTTTATATCCTGACGACAGCGATGAGGAAGGCCGTAAGCTTCGAATTTATCAGCAGTATTTTATGGTCAGCAGCGGCGCTCAGTATATTCTGGACGAATGTGAAAGAAAGGGAAGCACCCTCCACGATCTTCCTGATTATGCAGTGATTCAGATCAATGATACCCATCCGTCTATGGTAATTCCAGAGCTGATTCGTCTCCTGACCGGGCGCGGCATTGCGTTTGATGAGGCAGTGGAGATTGTGAAAAAGACCTGCGCCTACACCAATCACACGATCCTGGCAGAAGCCCTGGAGAAGTGGCCGATTTCTTATTTAAAGGAAGTAGTTCCTCAGCTGGTTCCGATTATTGAAATTTTAGATGATCGGATCCGCAGAAAATACCAGGACGAGGCTGTGGCGATTATTGATAAAAACGATGTCGTGCATATGGCTCATATGGATATCCACTATGGATTTTCTGTTAATGGAGTGGCATACCTGCATACAGAGATTTTAAAGAACAGTGAGCTGAATGCTTTTTATCAGCTGTATCCGGAGAAATTCAACAATAAGACTAACGGAATTACCTTCCGCCGGTGGCTGCTTCACTGCAACCATCCGCTGGCAGATCTGATTACAGACCGTATTGGCAATCAGTACAAAAAGGATGCGGCTCTTCTGGAGCTTATGACAGCCTGCTCTGACGAGGAAACCTTAAAGCAGCTTCTGGAAATCAAGCATCAGAATAAGCTTGCTTTAAAAGCATATTTAAAAGAAACCCAGAATGTGGACATTGATGAGAATTCCATCTATGATATTCAGATTAAGCGTCTTCACGAGTACAAGCGCCAGCAGATGAATGCGCTGTATGTGATTCACAAATATCTGGAGATTAAGCGGGGCAAAAAGCCGGCAAGACCGATTACCGTGATTTTCGGCGCCAAGGCGGCTCCGGCCTATGTGATTGCGAAGGATATTATTCATCTGATTCTCTGTCTTCAGAAGCTGGTGAACGAGGATCCGAAGGTCAGCCCGTGGCTGAAGGTGGTTATGATTGAAAACTACAATGTAACCAAGGCAGAAAAGCTGATTCCGGCCTGCGATATTTCTGAGCAGATTTCTCTGGCATCCAAGGAAGCCAGCGGAACCGGCAATATGAAGTTTATGTTAAATGGCGCAGTTACCCTGGGCACCATGGATGGAGCCAATGTGGAGATTGCAGAGCTGGTTGGAAAAGACAATATTTATATTTTCGGTGAGTCCAGTGAGACAGTAATTGACCATTATGCCAAGGCTGATTATGTTTCCAGAGAGTATTATGAGAAGGATGCGGACATCAAAGAGGCCGTGGACTTTATCATAGGCAAGGAAATGATGAAGATTGGACATAAGGAAAATCTGGAACGGCTTTACAAGGAACTGCTGAATAAGGACTGGTTTATGACACTTCTGGATTACAGAAGCTACGCTGAGGCAAGAGAAAAGGCTTATGCCGATTACGAGGATCGGATGAGCTGGGCCAAAAAGATGCTGGTAAATATCAGCAAGGCCGGATTCTTCTCTTCTGACCGGACGATCGCCGAGTACAATCGGGATATCTGGAAGCTGGGCAAGTAAGATGCATAGCTGTAAAAAGAAAAGATCAAATAACAATATATGATTGCCATTCGTGATTCGAAAATGACAAGTCAAATGCGGCCCCCCTTTTGACTTTTTATAGGGAAACCGTGGAGGTACATTCCGCCGGTTCTGCCGTTACCAGATCATAGCGGTAGGCTGAGAGAATAAAGCCTACTAAAACCATATTAAATACCATAAGCCCATGGTGAAGATAAGGCTGAGAAGGGCGATAGCGGCTGCGCTCCAACGGTATCCGGGCAAAAAGAAAATGGAAAAAATACCCCAGGCGGCAGCAAGCAGCAGTCTGGTTCGGATGGTGTTTTTCCTGCTTTTTCTGAATCGGTAAAACAAAAAGGAAAACAGTACGGGAAGAAAAAGCACAGGGAAAAAGGTACCTGCCAGGTAGCTGATTCGCCAGGCCCAGGAAAAATGACCGAAACGGGAAAGGCAGTTCAGGACAAGGAAAAACAGGTACAGAATTCCTATTCCAAAGGAGAGGGATTTCCAATGGCGGATAAAAAAGGATACCCCTTCCATACAGTCAGAAGCAGAAGGGCTGTGCCTGGAAGATAATACAGATATCCACCAGAATTTTGCTCCGGTGTCCAATTCATAAATCCGGCCAGGACAAATCCTGCAAGGAGAAGCAGAAGTGACAGGACTGTGAGTACAGGAGTTCTGCGAATTTGGTGAACGGCATTCAGCTCAGTTCCAGTGATGATCGGATCCCCCATTTGACGGACAGCCTGCTGGAAGGCTTTCTCTGATTCAATGCCTTCGTTTTTTAATTCGTCTGCCAGATCTTCAATATGCTCCTCCAGCTCCCGGCGAATGGAAGGATGGAGCGGTTTCCAGGCAATCTGGTCAGTAACTTCATCCAGAAACCGGGAAACAGAATTTTCAGCAGGTTTCTTTTCCAAATCACACACCCCCTATCACTACATGCTCCAGAACCTGATTGACAGCAGCTTTAATACCAGCATGGAGGTACCGATAGCCATATATCGTTTATCCATAAGCATAGCTCCTTTCTTATATATAGATAATCTAGGTATATAAAAATCATACTTAGATTATCTATGCATGTCAAGAAAAAGCTACAGTAAAATAATTGTACCTTTTCCAACCAGATTGATGTTTGATATTTCAGGCAGAACGCGGTATAGTCGTGTCTGGCAGACAGGGCGTCTGTTGGCCGAACGTTTAAACGGCGGTTTACACAGGGATTGTGAATATGAAAAGAATATAAGCAGCAAAGGGGCTGCAAAGGGGAAGGTATGGCTATCAAGCAAATTGAAAATCCGATTGCGCGGAAGCTGGCGGAGTATGGACTGATTACAATCAGTATCTGGATTATGGTAGTGGGAATTTATTTTTTCAAATTTCCCAACAATTTTGCATTTGGAGGTGTGACCGGTTTTTCCACGGTAATCAGCAAGATTACCCAATGGTCAGCCAGTGATTTTACATTTATTGTAAATACCGGGCTTCTGGTAATCGGTTTTCTGTTTTTGGGACGGGATGTAGGGCTTAAGACCGTGTATGCAAGTATGCTGATGTCAGTCAGCCTGTCTGCGCTGGAGCGGGTTTATCCCATGCATTCTCCTTTGACTTATGAGCCTATGCTGGAACTGGTATTTGCCATTTTTTTGCCGGCAGTAGGGTCTGCGATTCTGTTTAATATCGGAGCATCCAGCGGCGGAACTGACATTATTGCCATGATACTGAAAAGTCATTCCAGTTTGAATATTGGAAGCGCTCTGTTTCTGGTGGATGTGGCATCGGTGCTGATGGCATTTTTTGTAATCGGTCCCACAACGGGACTGTATTCTACGGTAGGATTGATGGCGAAATCTCTGGCTATTGACGGTGTAATCGAGAACATCAACCAGTGCAAATGCTTTAATATTATTTGTGATGATCCAGATCCTATCTGTCATTTTATTATCCATGAGCTTCACAGAAGCGCTACGGTTTATAAGGCAGAGGGCGCCTTTACTCACCACAGCAAGACCGTGATTATGACAACCATGAAGCGGGGGCAGGCAGTGCGCCTTCGAAATTTTATCCGAAAGACAGAGCCGACGGCATTTATTCTGATTTCTAATTCCAGTGAGATTATTGGAAAGGGATTTTTAAGCAACTAGATTGGCTGCAGTCTGCCGGACCAACCGGGAAATGTCCGCATATAGTAGAAGTATCAGTGATGCATCTGCTTTATGAGGAGGAATCCTATGGAATATCAGAATATAACAGGGCCGACAAAAGCCCAGCAGGAATTTATTGAACGCGAACAAATGCATAAGAAAAAGGTAGCGGTCTGGCGCATGATGCTGCTGGTACTTCTGCTTGCCATGTGGGAACTCTGTACGAGGCTGGGAATGATGGATGCTTTCATTTTCAGTTCACCGTCCAGAGTTCTCTTGTGTTTCTGGAGAATGGTACGGGATAAAAGTATCTTTGGACATATTGGAATTACTCTGATGGAAACTCTGGTAAGCTTTCTGATTGTGACAGCAGCAGGGACGGCGGCAGCGGTGGCTCTCTGGTTCAGCCGCAGTGCATCGGAGATTCTGGAGCCATATCTGGTTATGCTGAACAGCCTTCCCAAGTCAGCTCTGGCTCCCATGTTGATTGTCTGGCTTGGCAATCATGTATATACCATTGTGGCAGCAGCTGTTTCCGTTGCATTATTTGGCTCTATTTTGACCCTTCACACAGGATTTCAAAGCGTAGATCCAGAAAAGATCAAGCTGATTTATTCCCTTGGGGGAAGCCGCCGAGACGTGCTTTCAAAGGTACTGCTGCCGGGTTCGGTTCCCATGTTGATCAGCAACATGAAGGTCAACATCGGGCTTTGTCTGGTGGGCGTTATTATCGGAGAGTTTCTGGCGGCGCAAAAAGGGCTGGGATATTTGATTATTTATGGGAGTCAGGTCTTGAGCTGAATACCGGAACTTATATGATTGTGTATCGAGTGTTTTTGTAAATGGAATCTAAATAGGATGAAAACCAGGGGAGAACTTAATTCTGTGCTTCTGTTACAATGGAAACAGCGCAGAGAGAGGAATTTCCGATGGAGTTAAACAGAGATATTTACAAAAACTACTGGATTGGAAAAAACGAAGTTCTCACAAGGTATTGGAACTTAGGGGAGAAGGCCAGGTGGGAAAAACCTATATTCTGAATAAGTTTGCACAGGAGAATTATAAGACTTATTTACATATCGATATGGTGCAGATAACCGGGCAGGAGTTTTTGGAGTGTCTGGAGAGAGCCACGGCCTGGGAGCCGGGAATATCCAGAAAAGAACAGACGCTCCATGAGGCTATGAAATTGTTTGATGGTCGTTTTCAGGATAGTAAAGATATGAGCGTTGTTATTGATGAGATTCAGGATTCGGCGAAAGTCTATTCTTTGATCAGACAATTTGCCAGAGAATTTTTCTGTCATACGGCAGTAACAAAATGAAACGGTTGACATGGAAGATACCATAAAAGATACGGATGTCCATGGTTCAGCAAGTAGCAGGCCGATGTACAGAATGCAATGGCGTAGATTGAAAAATAAATTCAGGGTATTTTGTGTAGTATATGCGCAGAATACCCTTATTTTTTTTCTTTCGCAGAAGTTCATAAGCCACATTTCATGATTGGAAGAAACTGTTTGCAGACATAAACTGGACAGGGCAGATGCTTGGCATATTGTAAAAGAGGGAAGCATCTAGTAGCGGTCCGCTGTGGGTGTAAGGAAGTGCTGGAAGCTTTTTATTTTTTTGTGTCAATTTGGTAATGACTGATTCTAGATAGTCTTTTTGATTGCGAAATTGGGAATAGTTGCAATGATATTTTTTGCCGGTAATAAAGCTGACCGTATTAATCACAAAATGAATGTGCAAATTAGGCGTGTCGGCATGGATTGCAAATACCACCTGAAACCCTTGGTTAAAATACCAGTTGGCCAGATGATACGCAATGGGAACGATTTGACACACTCCAAGACAATCCATATATTCATCTGGTTGGAAGGAAACAATTTCATGGCGTGCTCGAAAACCAGATGTGTTTTTAAAAACGGATTGGGTTTTGAGAAATTCTTCGATTAGGTTCTCTACCGTGCATTTTGGAGGAAAGCCAAGGTATCCGACATAGGCAGGCGGAAAACAATCAGAGCGGCCAGTACGTGTAATATATTTTAGGAAAATTTCAATGATTTCGGGTTCATTTCTCTGATGCACATATTTTTTCTGTGGTGTGGGGGAGACATTTAAGACTGCCAAGGTTAAAAACTCCTTTCAATAGTTGCTAACAAGTGTCTGAACGCATCAGGGGCATCAGCCAGCAAACCGGAATTTTGAAACAAATAAACCTGGGTTTGCATAAGAATCCTTGCAGTATGGAAATCTTTCTGTATTCGGGAAGAGGGAGTATTGTGAGCTTCGAGGCACTCGTTAATAAATTTATTTGGAGTTATTTTTTTCTTAGCAGGGATGGATTGAAGAATTTGTTTGGAACGCTGTGTTAAGCGTACAGAAGTAACAGAACTTTGTTTAATGCTCATGGGATTCTCCTTTTTCAGTTATAATATATTTATCGTTATGTATAGGGATAAATAAATCGTTATATTTTTATTCATAGGGATAATGATAGTTAAAATGATTAATAAATCTATTATTGATTTTATATTATTAATGATAATAATAAAACATATTGATTTTATTACTATTTCTTATATACAAAACAAGTAACGCCAAATGTACTACACTTTTGGTTGGAAAGGTTGAGATGCGTTGACATAAGTTTAATTGATTTCATTACAGTGATGTTATTTACAGAGCGATAAATCAAGACACCCCATGCAATATGCATGGGGCATTTTTAATGATCGTAAGAAATTTTATAATGGGTAGAAATAAGAATAAAGTCCTGTATGCTGATTAAAGGAATCGTCCAAGATTTTCCCGTTTTCATAGCCCTGAGCTTTCCGGTACGGCAAAGCTTACATACGGTAGATGGACGGCAATTGAGTATTTCAGCAGCTTCGTGTACGTTTAATAATTCTGGATAATCTTGAAGAATGTTCAAATGGATGGAACCCCTTTCAGATGAATTGATTTTATTAGAATGTTGAGTGAAAACGCTATTTAAATTCTAAAATCAGTTCATCTATTATTTTTTTCTGCTGAGGGGTGAGATTACTCCAGCGATCAAAAAAATTTTTTTGTTCAGGAGTAAGTGGTACAGCAGTATTATCTTCGGCAAAAAATTGACTCAAAGTAATCCCAAAAGCATCACAGAGGGCTTCTAAAGTGGCAATGGATGGAATGGTATTTCTGCGATAAATATTTGCTAATGTTGATGGAGACAGACCGGATTGAGAAGCAAGTTTATATTTGCTCCAGCCACGCTGTTCAGTCAGTTCGTTAATTCGTTGAATAATGTCCATTTTGTAATACCTCCGGTTCATCTTCTATTCTAAAGGGTAATAAACGGAGTAAAAAGCGTTCATTTGTAATAAAAATAATGTTCAAAAGAGAAATATGTGGTATAATAGCGAAAGATGAAAGCGGTATTTTGGAAAGGAATATGATTGAGAAGGAGGAGATATGAGTATTGTTTCGGAAAAGAGGAGGTGTATTTACTGTGGAAAGTGGTATTCATTTAATCCGGATGTAGGTAAGAGGGAGTGTCCAAGATGTAGAAATAAAACAGAAATTGTTAAAGAAATAGAAGGAAATAAGAAAAACAAATGGAAAAAAGAGTAGTAAGAACGAAGGAAGAACTGAAAAAAGCGAAAGAAGATAAGGTAGACAGAATTATTGTAAAAGGGGATTTAGTCAAAGAATTAAACGCAGCAAAAAAATTACAACGTTAAGTGCGGGAGCACTGGCAGCATTGACTGCTTTTATTGGAGCTGGAGTTGCAGCTGCCCCGTTTACTGCTGGAACATCTTTGGCAATTAGTGCAGTTGCGGCAGCGCCAATTGCTGTCACAACAGGGTTATCTATACCAGCTATTGTGCTTATAGCGGCAGTAGGAGTTAATGTGATGATTGCTCTTTTTAAAGAATATACCATTACGGTTGATTTTAAAAATTTAACAGCAGTATTGGAGAAAAAATAATATGGGGGAGATTTAAGGATGAAATGTAAAAATTGTGGATTCGAATTTGAACAAGGTGAGAAGTTTTGTACGAATTGCGGAGCCAAACTTGAAACAGGAGAGACGGTAGAAGCTAGTAAATTAGAAACAGAAAAAGATTTAAGGGATCACATAAAAGTTAAGTGGTATTATTCTGCATTATTTATTATAGTTGTTTCAATTTCAGGATTATATTTTATACCATTTTCGTTTGTTGCAGCAATACTACTGATTTTGCGATTTCGATCAATGAAGGGCAAAAAAAAGAGTATTCCTAAAAGAATCGTTAATGGAGTTTTGATTTTTTGGGTAATTGTGTATATTATTGGAAATCCGTTACTCTTTCCAAGTGATACAGAGTCTGTGTCAACAGTACAAACTGAGGACATAGGAGAATTTGAATCGAGTACACAGGATTATAGCAACGTATTTCCAACAAAAACAGAAGCATATACAATATTCACTGCAATTTATCCGAAAAAATTTTCTAAAGAACGAAAAGAACTGTTTGAAGTTATAAAAGAATTTGATGGATTAAATGTAACAGATCTGAATGCTATTGTAGTAGATTTAGGTAAAGGAGAAACCTATACACGTACCATTTCGGGAGATGGTTATTATTATTACTCTGGAAATCTGAATAAAAATAATCAGCCCGACGGAGTAGGAATCTTTTGGAGAAATTTAGAATGGATGGATAATAATTTTAAATTGCCTGTTTTTGTGGGGCATTTTAAAGATGGAAAAATTGATGGTTATGGGATACAGTTTGGTGAGGGCGGTATTTTATTAGAAGGTAATTTTGATAAGAAAATGCGGCTGCAAGGAGAAGGTATTTTTTATTATGATAGGGATCAGCACGATGAAGCATCAAAGGAACTAAAGGATTATATTGAATGGAGGGAAGATGCGTATGGAACGCTTTACCTAAGTCAGCCTGTTTTGCAACCCAGTGTTTGCTATGAAGGAGAATTTAAAAATGGTGAATATTGTGGAAAAGGAAAGCTGTATCGAGACTTGTATGTACAACAGACATCGGATGTGGATGCAGAATATGTTCGAGACGGAGAAGGATGTTATGGAAGAATCCAGATAGAGGGAGAATTTGACAATAATCTTCCATCTGGAAAAGTGGTAGAGTACAGGCAAGATGGTGGAATACAATATGAAGGAGAGATGAAGGACGGATTATATCATGGAAAAGGAAAATTGTATGATAATGCTGGAACTTTGATACATAAAGGAAAGTTTAGATATGGTGATATAGATTAATTAAAGGATGGCAGTATGGCAGAGATGCAGATACTGCCATTTGTAAAGGAGATTTTTATGGTGACATTTAAATTAGGAAACCAGATGATAGAATTTGATGAAATGTTTGAATGCTTAAATCAATATAAAAAACCTTTTATTGAGTTTTCTATTAAAGCCCAGAGTTTATTGGAGGAAGAAGTTGATAAGCTAATAAGGAAAGGGGAAAAAGCGGATTTAAAAAAATTTGTTGAGAAATGGCCAGAAGCCATTTACGAGGGAGTTATTGATCCGTCAGTTGAAATGGCAGTTGATTTTTTGGTGGAAGAAGATATTTATGATTGCGATGAGGAACTGTTTGAAAAAAGATATATGGAAGACTATTTTGCACCGGAAGATTTAGAGGGATATAAGGCTTTTAAAGAAATATACTCTTCTATAGAAAATTCATTTAGTGAATTACAGCAGTATAGAGAAGCACAAAAAATGGGAAGAATGCATTGGCAAGGAGGCGGATTTGGTATAGGAGGAGCTATCAAGGGAGCAATAACTGCAGGAGCCATGAATCTGGCCATGGATGCAGTTCGAGGAATTGGCGATAGTTTTACGGCTGCAGGAGACCGAAATAAGTATGAAAATAAAAAGAAGCAGCTTGCGAAGGATGAGGAAGTTTGGGAAGATATTATAAGTGATATAAATGATGTAGTTATGGGAGTTTATAAAGCATTTGCAGAGGAATTGTCTTCCAAGAAGGATTACCATATGTATTGGAATGATGAGGAAAATATAGATAGAGCTGATGCTATTTTCAATAATGTACAGAATCGGATAAAAGATAGTGAGAAAAAACTTTCTATGATGAAACAGGCAATCCAGTTAAATCCATATGAAGAAGAATATTATGAATATTTGTACTTAATGGAAGAAATGAATAAAACGGAAGTAAAAGAACTGGCGTTTCATCTTTGGAGTGGAGGCTATATATGCGCAATAGAAGAAGGATGCTTTATGCATTACTCAAAGAAGTTAAATGAGAAATTTTTTGATGAACAAGGTGATTTCAAAAAATTAATGCAGCAAATAACAGAACTTTCAAAAACTCCAGATATAGAAAGAGGATCACAGTTACTAAGACAGTTAAATCAGATTACTGAAGAATATGCAGACAGGCAGATAGAGTTAGTAGAAAAGTACCTTTTGTTTGATAAAGGAGAACGTCCGTATCAAGTAGGGGGTGATGCGATTCTCAATGGTTTAGAACTGGAACCAATTGATATTTTAAAGGAATTATTAGAAGTTCAGTTATTGATTGTGAATGTTGCATATGAATTTGTGGTATCTCAGGATATTTATTCTTATGAGGAACATAATCAGATCCTAAATCATATAATAAAACTTCAAGAAAAATATCATATAGAAAATTATCCGGAACTGATGCTAGGTGAGTTGAAACGGATGAAAAATATTTTGGAAAATCAAGAAGATATAGCGTTGGTTGAAAAGAGAAAACGTGAAAAAAAGGAGCGAGAGGCAGAAGAACTGGAGCGAAAAAAGGAAGAAGAACGGTTACGTAAAGAGGAGGAAGAACAGAAAAAGAAAGAAGCCCCCCTAACTATTATAGAAAATGTAGAGCCCCACAGTCTGGCAGAGGATGTTGTGTTGCCAAGATTTTGTGGGAACTGTGGGGCAAGATTAAAGGGAAGAGAAAAATTTTGTGGACAGTGCGGAGTTTCATTGCAAAAGTAAGAGAAATAAGCAAGAAACATAGGGAGGATAAGACGAATGAACGAAATAAGGTAAGCGCTTAAATTTTAGCCGTTGATATAAAAATTCCCGGTCACCTTTCAGTGGAGAATGTGAAACTTTTTCTGTAAATAATGTTTTAGAAGGTCTTCTATGGTAAAATATTTTATCATAAGGAGGCCTTTTATTATGGCAAGAGAAAAGAAACCTGTACACAGAGTACAAATGACAGAAGGAA
>OIZR01001327.1_pt1 | contig 11340 bp, 8 predicted proteins | sample 1588591 | NCBI WGS metagenome assembly OIZR01 (sample SAMN03283249) | human gut metagenome | biome: human-associated habitat; material: feces | host: Homo sapiens | place: USA | collected 2013 | reverse complement strand
TGTCTAGTATTATGGTACATCTGTTTATAAATCGTGTCCACTTATTTAATATAGATCCAATGTGTATGTCGTAAATGAATATGACGAACCAAATCACGAAGCTATTGCATTGGATGCAATTATCAAACTTAGTAAAGAGCAACGAATGGCGGATAAATAGACATGAAACAATCTGATAATAGTACCGGTAAGACTTATGCTCTCTTGGCTGTCGTTGGGGATTATGGCAAGATGAAGGCGACTAATTTACCAACGCACAGTGCGGATTTGTCTTTCATCAAAAACTCATTGATACAGGGATTGATGGTAGATCCCGATAACATCCGTGTACTTGGAAACCATGGTATAGTTCGAGCGAAAGAGTTAGCTTTAGCATTAAAGAGTTTTACTGAAAGGCTAAAAGCGGAAGATAATCTTATTTTCTATTTCTCAGGACATGGAAAACAGAGCGAATTGGTCTTCAGCGACATGACATTAAAATTGGATAGTGTGTTGGAGTATTTTAATAAGCTCAGCTGCAAGAGCAAGTTGATTATTTTAGATTGCTGTTATGCCGGCGATTTCAAAGTAGATGGACCGAAACAAATGAACTTTAGAGATACCATTAGCTCATTTGTAGGAACCGGTATCGCTATAATGGCGTCTTCGGCGGCAGATGAAGTTTCCAGGTTGGGTATTGGGAAGAAATATAGTTTATATACCGAATTTGTTGGAACAGCTATGATGTCGAAAAGAAAGATTAGAAAAGGGTTACTTTTTTTAGAAGACCTCAACAGAGAAGTTCTTCAAATGATGAGTGTATGGAATGAGCAGCATCCAGAAAGAAGACAACATCCCATATTCAGAAGTTGTTTAGGGGGAACGATTTATTTCAAAGTATCTGATTACACGCCATATAAACCGACTAACATCTGTTTTAGTACAAACGGTTACACAATCCATTCTGTCAAATCATTAAGTACGAATAAATACAAAAGGATTTGTGCGTTTGTGGTATGTGACGATCCTGATAATATTTCAAATCTTCCTGCGATTACTCGTGAAATAGCGTATCGAATTAAGGATGAAAATATTTTTTCAAGCGAAGATGAGGAAAAACGTTTTGCAAATACGGAAGCTCACGCTGTATGGTGCTATTTTGGAAAAGATGAAAGCGATTTGATTCACCATTTGCATTATGCGTATACGATCTGGGCTGCAAATGAAGCTCTGGAGAATTTGTATTTCAAAGAACACCGTTATGCTCATGTGGCAGATGGGATTTATATTTATCAGAACACTTCATACGAAATGCTCAAAAAAATGCAAACACCGAGTGTTACGAGAGATGAATTTATCTTGAGCAATCAGAAATTGTTGGCAGAAATAGTATCAATGGCTGAGCGGTTCATTTTTGATTTACATGAAATTGTAAATAGAACTACTGATATTCCAACCGTTCAGAAAAAATACAGGCGTTGGATAGTGGCTGTTCGAGAAAAATATATTCTCCTTTCTGATATGGATGCTGCACCGGATGACTTGCTTGAGTGGGCAGATGAAATCATGGATTTGGCTGGTTGGATTGTGGATATGTCGTTAATGCTTGATGGCGACATAGGTGCAAGAGAAGCATGGTTAATAAACAATGCGGTGCGACAGTATAACGAATCTCTGATGCGCTTGAAGAATATTGAGAAGGATTTAATTGTCGCTTTTTAAGCGACCACTCTCTATGAAAAATGAGATATAATACCAAAGAGCAGGCGTTCAATATTGACATTTTTCGCATAAACGCATACAATAAGGACAGTCATTTAGAAATGCTATAACTTGAAGCAGCAAGCTCTTTAAGTGAAAATAGTAATTAGAATATGCGTAATATTATGGGGCACTGCTTTTAAGCGGTGCCCCTATGTCTTTTTTTGAGGTAGTGTGTATGATTGAAAATTATATTACGGTAAATGCGCTTGCAGAAAAATGGGGATTAAAGCCAAGAACCATTCAGACAATGTGTGCTGATGGGAAAATTGAAGGTGCGGTTAAATTCGGTAAATCTTGGGCTATCCCCGCCGATGCAGAAAGACCGTCTGATGGTAGAGTTCTCTCTGGTAAATATAAAGACTGGAGAAAAAAAGGCGAAGAATAATACAAGGAGATATACATATGGCGAACGAAATGTATTCAATCCAAACCCTGGTTGTGGAAAATGGGAAAAATATTAAAGGTACATTGGCATTATACCTTGATCGATATGAATTTAACGGCGCAAGAAAAACTATTAACTGGGAAAATGCTTCTTGCACCAAAGGTATGTCTACCGTAAAAAGTTTTATCTTCAAATCTGAAAAACCTCATGTCGTAATTTGCGAAGGTCAGAATTGTGGACCGGCTTTTGTTTTAGAACAAGCACAAGCCGATGAGTTGGTAGCAAAGGTTTCTGAACTTGGCGAAACTGTTCGTAGAAATCGTATTGCTGAAGAAGAGCGTAAGCGTCGTGAGGAAGAGGAGCGTAAGCGTCGTGAAGAAGAGGAACGCAAACGCCGTGAAGCTCTTGCGAAGAAGATCGAGGAAAGAAAAAATAGAATCACCAACGAAGTAGAACTTGCAAAAACTACGGTAGAAGCTATTTCTGTATCTCAGGCAGAAGAATCTTCTGTGAAAAAAGCCTGGGCTTACTTTACTGATAATCCTTACAGAATTCTTGGTGTGGCTGTTGCTGCAACCAATGAAGAAGCCAATTCTTCTTTGGATAAGATCAAGAAGTTAGCACGACTGAATGCAGTAGCTTCCTTTAAGAGTGTTTATGAATTAAATGGCCTTGAAAAGCCGGTAAGAGATCTGAGTATTGTTCAGAATGCCCTTGCTATCCTCAAAGAGAAAAATCACAAATGGTTCTGGTTTGCAACTACAGATGCTTGCACAGCTTGGCAAAGTGAAAGTTTCCGAAAGGAATTGACTTTTGATGGTTTGGAGTTTGGAACATATGATTTGTTCTTAGCTAATTACGCTTATGCTGTCTTCTTTGATCCTAAGTTCAAAAAGTCTTCTCTTTGGAAGCCTGTATTTACATACTTCAAGTATATTTGCAACGAAGAATCTCATGCGTTAATTAAGAGCCGCTTTAACGATAAGGAATTGAGTGAACTTAGAGTGTTGGACACTCTGAGAAATTTCAAGAGTGAAATTTTCAAGCCTGTTGAAGCGTTGTGTGAGACCGAGGATGCTAAACAGATTATTCGTTTGTATAAGATATTAAAGGAGATTTCTGACGATAACCTTAGTGGATTGAAAAAAGCTGTAATGACCAAACTAACAAAGTGGTTCACATCCAAGGAAGAGGTTGTTTGCAGCTTGGTAAAAGAAGCTGATGAAGATCGTGAAATCACGATGTCTGAAGCAAGAGAAATCAAGAAGGTTGGTGCCCAATATTTAAGAGAAGTAGATAAGGTTATTGAAGATGCTCTTGAAGTGGTCAAAAATGAAACTGTCAGATATGAAATGATTAAGGAATCTTATCGACATGCAACATGGCAGTTGATGTTTGGCTTAAATAAAGCCGGTGACAAAGACAAGGCGATTGCTTACGCTAATAAGTGCTATCCATACTGCAATGAAGATGATAAGAGAAAAATCCGAAATACGTTTGGATTTAGTGCGATCAAGGGTGCAGATCGTGACGCAACACATTCTGAGTGGGACATCATGGGCGACAATTACTACGAAGGCAAGAATGGTTACGAACAAGACTACGACGAAGCCTTTAAGTGGTATGAAAAGGCTGCCGAAGCCGGTAACAAATATTCTCAGAACAGTCTGGGTATTTGTTATAAAGAAGGTAACGGTACTTATCAGAGTGATTATCAAGCTGCAAAGTGGTTTGAAAAAGCATATCATAACGGAAATCCTGATGGTGCGTTTAATCTTGCACAATGTTATGCTTCTGGAGACGGACGCAGCCAGGACAAGATGAAAGCAATCGAACTTTATCTTGAAGCTGCAAAGATGGGGCATCCGACTGCTGCAGATACCGGCAGAGCGCTTCTGGAGTTAGTGCAGCTTGAGCGGAAGATTCATAGATTGAGTCAGCATGAACATTACGATCTTGGATACCAGATTCCTATTGGTGAGACAATTATTGTTGAAGTTACTCTTAACTACTCTGCCAATGTCTATCTTATGGAAGAAGACGAGTATGATAAATACAGAGAGTGCGATAACTTTAGCTATTATGGCGGACGAGCAACACAATCTCCGTACAGGGTAAAGATACCGCATTCGGGGTTCTGGCACCTTGTCATTGATAATGGCGATGACGATATGACTGGTATTATCACAAGTGTTCATACCAGAACATTTAACTTCTAAGGAGGTGTTATAATGGGAGAACCTAATATTGCTGAATTAGCAGTAGCCGCTTGGCGACTTGAACGTTGGTTGGATAATCTTAATGCCGAAAGAAAAATGGCATCTAAAAAATCTCTCAGAGAGATTAAGAAGTTCTTAGATGCATCAGAGATTGAAGTTGTAGATCCTCTTGGGTGGAAATTTGATCCTGGCTTGGCAGTAGAGGTTGTTAATAATGAAGCAGAAGATGTTGATGAGGAAAAATTACTCATAACTCAGACAAATTCTCCTATCATTAAGCAGGGTGGCGCAGTAACACAATACGGCAAGGTTGTTTTAGGATTAGAGATCAAAGAACAAAAAGCTAATAATGAACTTAGATCTTCCGTTGAATCTGCACAAACGGAACCTGTTGTATCAAATACCGAAAACGAAGGTGTATTGATCCAAGGACCAATCTATGTAGGAAACTACGAAGGATTTCCGTGCTGGGTAAGGCAATTTGATTGCAAGGCGACAAAAGCCGGTTATCATGCGCTTATTGGAGTATTCTCTAATGTTGATACTAAAGTATGCTTAATGGATGAGCAGGTGTATCGGGAATATGTAGCTGGGATTCCTCCGAGAACCCCTTTTATCTATAAGCCTAAAGCCGGTGCAGCCTATATTGCACCACCATATCCAGATGTTCGGTATCTGATTGTATGGCCTCTGGCTGAAGAGGACGGCATTGGGACACGGTTTGACTCTAATTGCGAATGGGCGATGAATCAAGATCCTTTGAAGAAAGAAAACCGTAATCCTCAAGAAGATTCAGAGCAAAAGGATGAGCAAAAATCACCAGAAGAAAACAGTAACGATGAACCGTCAGATATGAATGATAAAGTAGAATTTGAGAACCAGGAAAATAAGGAAGTAACTGGTGCTGACGGTGATGGTGATTCGACAGAGCGTGATGTTCCTGATATGTCTGAAAAGGCTTTGGAGCGTCTTATGAAGAAAAATATTTCTTATAACTTACATCGAGCAATGGATAAGGGTTTGATTTCTCAAATTCATGGTAAGAAGAAAAAATAGCGAGGACATTTATGGCGGATATAACAGAAATTGCTGTTGCTTCGTGGCGTCTTGAAAAATGGCTTGATAGTGTAAATGTTGAGCGTAAAATGGCGGCTAAAAGCGCATTAAGAGCAATAAAAAAATATTTGAGCGAAAATAACATTGAAATAATTGATTTGACCGGAGCAAAATTCGATGTTGGTTTGGCAATAACCGTAGTCAACAACGAATCAGATGAAACTGACGAGGATAAGTTAGTTATTAGTGAGATGGTCAAACCAATCATTAAGGAAAACGGATCTGTTATACAATACGGGCAGGTCATTCTTGGAGATGAAGTAAAGAAACCAAAAGAAAACAATGTGGTTGAAGCAGCACCTCCTCCTGAGGTAACAGAAGCAGAAAAAAAAGTGGTTGAGATTGCGGAAGTGATTTCTACTGCATCAGAAAATACTCAGTCCGAAAATGTTACGGAAGAAACTGTTGAGAGTAAAGAAGACAAAAAAACGAATGAGCGTTCTAAACTTGGCTTTTGTATAATTGGTCTTCAGATCGTTTTGATAGCTATTGCATTGATGCTCTTTGTGAAGGTCGGAAATGTAATATCTTTGAACGAGCAGTTGATTGCAGCGCATACAACAAATCCGCCGGAGGTATCTGAAAGTGTGCCAGTTGACCTTTCTGGAGTGGAAAATGGACTGAAAGGCATTGACGAAAGACTTGATTCGGTTGAGGGCGATATTTCTACTTTGTTAGAAAAATATGCCGTCATCGAAGAAGCATTAGCAAACCAAGAAACAACAGAGTCAGACGACGATTACATAGTTTACATTGTGCAGCCAGGGGACACATTATTTAAGATTTGCCAAGAGCATGGTATTGATTTCCATGCAAATAGAGCGCTTATCTTGAGAATGAACTACATGGATGATGCAAATGTGATAAGTATCGGACAGAAACTGCTGTTACCGAAAGAATAAAACGGAGGATAAACATATGCAAAAGTTTTTTGATTGTGGTATCGACCTTGGAACAACCAACTCTTGTTTGGCAATTCCTGACGATGATCACGGATTTGAAATTATTGAAAATCAGGCAGACCGTATGCAGGTTACACCGTCTGCTGTCTTAATTAACGGAAAAGGCAGAATGCTTATTGGACAGAGAGCTTATAACTCTCAGAAAGTTGAGGATCTGGCGATTCAGTTTAAGAGATCCATAGGTTCTAATAAGATGATCCAGTTCGGTTCCGCAGGTATCCAAAAGTCCCCGGAAGAATTGTCTTCTGAAATTCTGAAAGCGTTGAGAAGTGATGCAGAGACTCGCCTGAATAGACCGATTGAGAATGTCGTTATTACTGTTCCGGCAGCATTCAAAACGCTTCAGTCTGAAGCAACAAATAAGGCAGGTAATCTGGCTGGCTTTAAGAATATTATCTTATTGCAGGAGCCTATTGCAGCTGCGGTAGCATATGGTGCAAAACCTGATTCTAAGGATAAGCACTGGATGGTTTTTGACTACGGCGGAGGTACTTTGGACGTTGCCATTATTTCTACTACCGATAATCGCCTGACTGTAGAAAACAGCGAAGGTGACAACTATTTCGGCGGTAGCGACATTGACAGACTGATGTTCAAGGAAATTATCCTTAAAAAGCTCGTTGAAGAAGGCTACAAGGTTGATGACCTTTTTGATGAAACTACAAGTAGTGGTAAGTCCTTGGTTAGAAAGATTCAGTTGGACTGTGAAAACTGCAAAATTGAATTAAGTACCAAGACAACGGCAATTTTTGAATTGTTTGATATTGATGATGATGAAGGCGAACCTATTGAGTTTGAATGCGAAATTACTCGTAAAGAACTCGAAAGTCTGATCTCTGCTACTGTAGAAAGAAGTATCGAGATTGCTAAAAAGGCTTTGGAAGGTGCCAATATTCGTGCAGATCAGCTGGATAAAATCCTGTTGGTTGGCGGTAGTACCTTCATTCCTCTGGTTAGACAGAGACTTGCCGAAGAGTTCCGTGTAGAACTGGACAGCTCTTTGAATCCGATGACTGTTGTTGCTGCAGGTGCCGCAATTTATGCGTCCACAAGCGTAATTGACGTTGAAGAAGATGTAGAACTGACTGATGCAAGCCATGCTATTATCAATTTGACATATGATCCGATTTCCTCTGAAAGCATGGTTAATGTTATCGGCAAGGTTGCAAATATCGAAGATGTCAACATTGCAAAAATTAAGATTGACTGTGCTACATCCGATGATTTCTCTGGTGTTGATTGGACAAGTGGTTGGATTGAGTTGCTTGATACAGAAACCGGTATTTTTGATGTTGATGTTCTGTTACAAGCAGGCAAGCTGAACCATTTTAAGGTATCTGCTTGCGACGAAAAAGGTACAGATATTGTTATTGAGAACCCTCTGTTTGACATCAAGCATAATGAGAATGTGCTGAAGACTTCTGCACCTCCTGCTACCATGTCCATTGGTGTGCAGATCCAAGACCCTAAAACTGGTTACGACATTCTGTACCACCTTGTTAAGAAGAACACTCCTCTTCCTGCAAGTGGAGAGCAGACCTTCAAATTATCGAGGGATTTCAACCCTAATGCCGGTGATTGCATTACTATTAAAATCTGGGAAGGTGAAAATGTCGCTAACCCTGAAGCAAATCATTCTGCGGGTGAAATCACAATTCAGTCTTCTGCAATGGACAGAATTATTCCTAAGGGAACAGAGATTGATTTGACCATTACCGAGGATGAGGACAGAAAGATTCATGTCAGCGGTTATATCCCTGACTTTGAGTATGAAATTCCTGAACACACACTTCGTGCCGAAGCAAAAGTTGACCTTGCCGAAAGCATGGATAAGGTGGATACAAGAATCCAGCAGTCTGAAGTAAGCCTTCAGCGTCTGAAAGATCAGGGCGTTGATGTTTCTGAACTGGAAGATGAACTGGAACAGGTAAAAGCTGCATATGACGATACATATGATCTGGTTGATACGGATGAAAAGGCTGTTAATGGTTATGTAGATGCGTTCAACGATATTGAAACCAGAATTATTGAGCAGGAACGTAAAAATCAGCAGAGCCAGAAATCTTCCAAGGAAGACGCTGCTGTTGCAGGAGCAAGAGAGCAGGTCAAAGAGTGGGGCGATGCAGATGCCAAGGCTACTATGGAAGAACTGGAAGAGTCCTACAAAATGGCTCAGACAGAGGATGAAAAGGCTTTCGTAGTTCAGAAGATGACAAATCTGGGCTTCATTGCTATGACAAGCAACTTCACCTGGCTTAGAGGTTTCTTTATGGTCGTGCTTGCAAAACCTGACACTACATACACCAATCCTCAGAAGGCTGAATATTGGAAGTCTCAGGGTTATCAGGCAATTGACAATGAGAATACTTCTCAGCTTAGAAATGTAGTATTCGAGCTTCTGGATCTGATGACTTCCAGCGCAAATCAGGCAATTTCTTCCTTTGGTGCTGACCTGACCATGTAAAAGATTGGAGACAAAGATATGCTATTAGACAACAAAAGGAAAAAATTATTTGATGATGCATATACGGAGTATCTGAGCGTTACGAAAGTCATTGAGGAATTGTTTAATGATGCTGTTGCCGATCCGTTTGATGATGAGCGCCCTTCCGTTACTGATGTTGTTTGTAGCTTGGATCTTTATTTGCAGGGTGTTTTACTCAAAATTGCTATGGCAGATGGGAACCCATCTCCAGAAGAAATCGAATTTATCATGTCCTTGCCAGATGAACTTGATGAAGTATGTGCAAGGAACCGTGGTTATCGTAGATTTTTGAGAAATATTTCAGTAGAGAGTTATAAGGAAAAGGCGGGTCAGTATTTTACTGACTCCGCCAATCCTCTCTTTTTGAGATTGATCAAAGATGAAGATCAAGGTGCTGTAGATGATGTGGTAAATGCGATAGAAAAGCTCTTTAATTCCTTTGCTGCTGTAGATGGTACATTTTCTGAATCGGAAAATCAGGTTATTACCCAGGCGGTTGCAGAATTAAGAGGAACTACACACAGCAAGAGAAAAGAACCGGCGAAGCGAAACACAACAACATCAAAAGCACCGGTTGTGATGTCAGACGTTGTATCTGGCGAAGATATGGAACTGGCAATGGCTGAATTGAATAGCCTTATTGGTCTTGCAGGCGTAAAACAAGAAGTTCTCGCCAGTATCAATCTGCTCAAAATTAACAATATGCGTAAGGAAAAGGGCTTGCCTGAATTGCAAACCTCTCGTCACATGGTTTTTACAGGTCAACCTGGAACTGGTAAGACTACTGTTGCGAGAATTATGGCAAAGATATATAAGGCTCTTGGTGTTGTGTCCAAAGGTCATTTGGTTGAAACAGATAGATCTGGCATGGTCGCTGGTTATGTAGGGCAAACAGCGCTGAAAACTGCCCAGGTAATCAAGAAGGCTAAAGGCGGTGTGCTATTTGTTGATGAAGCATATGCACTATCGTCTGAGGATGGCAGTAATGATTTCGGCAAGGAAGCGATTGATACCCTTGTAAAAGGAATGGAAGACTATAGGGATGATTTAGTTGTTATCGTAGCCGGATACACAAATGAAATGAAAGAGTTTATAGACATGAATCCGGGATTGCGATCCAGATTCAACAAATATATAAACTTTGATAATTATGCTGCGGATGAAATGCTTGAGATTTTCAAGGGACAATGCGAAAAGGCGCAGTTTATTTTAGATGAGGGCGCTCAAAGCAAGGCATTGGCATATTTTGAGAATCATCAAGGAAATGAACAGTTTGGTAACGCAAGAGGTGTTAGAAACTATTTTGATCGTGTCGTAACAGCACAGGCAACAAGAATCCTGACAATGAGTAATCCGTCGGAAATCGAATTTAGAACTATATTGGCAGAAGATGTTGAGTGATACAAAGGTCACAGGTACATTCTTTGTATCTGTGACCTTTTACCTGATAGGAAATGAAAGGAACTGACATGAAACCATTCTATTCTGTTGAAGCCATGATTAGTTCAGAGGGCAAGAATTATAAGGGAACACTTGACTTCTACGATACTAAGTGTGTGCTACATAATCCTACAAGAGTTATTGAAGAATTTGAATACGAACTTAATACGGCAGAATTTGAATCTGGGGTAACAACTGTTTTGTTCCTTAACCTATATACGAAGGAAAAATCTTATATTCAAATTCATTCTAAAGCTCAAAAAGCCCAATGTTTATCATTGACGATGATAAAATTGGCGACACAGTAAACATATTAAAAAACAAAAAAGAACAAAATTGCAGTAACAAACCCAAAAGTGAAAATGCTGCTGTTACACCGGTAAAACAGAGATCACAGGAAACTGCAAAAAGAGTGGAAGTGCATAATGAAACAGCTATAAGCAAGTTTACCCATAACCCTTATTCAATCATGGGTATTGCAAGTAATTCCTCTCTTTCGGAAGCAAATGAAGCGTTGGCAAAAATCAAGAAACTGGATCGACTTAAAGCGATTGGTTCTTATAAAACAGATTTCAAACTTGCAGGCTTCGATGTCGTTGTTCGAGATCTGCCAATGTGTCAGAATGCGATAGCGCTGATTAAGGAGCTGAAGCATAAATGGTTCTGGTTTGATTCTGCTGACGCTTGCCAGAATTGGCAGTTTGACTGGTATCGTGAACCGTTTGTATCTAATAACCCCGAAACATGGACTTACGATGTTTTTCTCGCACAGTATTTGCCCTTGCTCTGCTTTGATAGTGGAATGTCGAGACGCCAAGATTGGTACGACATATTTGCGTTCTATCAGTATGTTGTTGATGGACGCCATGTTGATTTTTTGAGAACAAAACTGAATAAGGACGAGAACACCAAATATTCGGATCAAGATCTAATTGGAGGGTGTGAAAAATTTTCTGTAAATAGGCTTTCTATGATAGGATTTGATGGCTG
>OIZR01001325.1_pt1 | contig 11363 bp, 10 predicted proteins | sample 1588591 | NCBI WGS metagenome assembly OIZR01 (sample SAMN03283249) | human gut metagenome | biome: human-associated habitat; material: feces | host: Homo sapiens | place: USA | collected 2013 | reverse complement strand
TCCTCGCGAAGCCAGAAAATGCTGCCGAGTGGCATCAGAAAACTGGTTATCTGCCAATCACCAAAGCGGCGTATGACTTGACTCGTGAGCAGGGCTTTTATGAGAAAAACCCAGGGGCGGATACCGCGACGCGTCAGATGCTGAATAAGCCGCCGTTGCCGTTCACCAAAGGGCTGCGTCTGGGCAACATGCCGCAGATCCGCGTGATTGTGGATGAAGAGCTCGAGAGCGTGTGGACCGGCAAGAAGACGCCACAGCAGGCGCTGGATACCGCCGTTGAGCGTGGGAATCAGTTGCTGCGCCGTTTTGAGAAATCTACGAAGTCTTAATCAGTGTAATGTCGGATGCGTTTCGCTTATCTGACCTGGCATCGCGTGTAGGCCGGATAAGCGAAGCGCATCCGGCACAGTTCAGGAATTAACCGTAATGTCATCATCCCGTCCGGTGTTCCGCTCGCGCTGGCTGCCTTATCTGCTGGTCGCGCCGCAGCTCATCATCACCGTTATCTTTTTTATCTGGCCTGCGGGCGAAGCGTTGCGGTACTCGCTGCAAAGCGTCGATCCGTTTGGTTTCTCCAGCCAGTTTGTCGGCCTGGATAACTTCGTCGCGCTGTTTCATGACAGCTACTATATCGACTCCTTCTGGACGACGATAAAATTCAGCACCTTTGTCACCGTCAGCGGTTTGCTGGTATCGCTGTTCTTTGCGGCGCTGGTGGAGTACATCGTGCGCGGCAGTCGTTTCTATCAAACCTTGATGCTGCTGCCGTATGCCGTGGCTCCCGCCGTTGCCGCCGTATTGTGGATATTTTTGTTTAACCCCGGTCGCGGGCTGATCACTCATTTTCTCGCCGAGTTCGGCTACGACTGGAACCACGCGCAAAACAGCGGTCAGGCGATGTTTCTGGTGGTGTTTGCCTCGGTGTGGAAGCAAATCAGCTACAACTTTCTGTTCTTCTATGCCGCGCTGCAATCCATTCCCCGTTCGTTGATTGAAGCCGCAGCCATTGATGGCGCAGGCCCGATTCGCCGCTTCTTTAAGATTGCGCTACCGCTTATCGCTCCGGTGAGTTTCTTCCTGCTGGTAGTGAACCTGGTGTATGCCTTCTTCGACACCTTCCCGGTGATCGACGCCGCCACGTCCGGTGGGCCGGTGCAGGCCACCACGACGCTGATTTATAAGATCTACCGTGAAGGCTTTACCGGACTGGATCTGGCTTCGTCTGCCGCACAGTCGGTGGTGTTGATGTTCCTCGTCATCGTGCTGACGGTGGTGCAGTTCCGCTATGTTGAAAGCAAGGTGCGTTACCAATGATTGAGAACCGTCCGTGGCTGACGATATTCAGCCATACCATACTGATCCTCGGGATCGCGGTGATCCTATTCCCGCTGTACGTGGCGTTTGTCGCGGCGACGCTGGATAAACAGGCCGTCTACGCCGCGCCGATGACGCTCATCCCCGGCACGCATCTGCTGGAAAACATCCACAACATCTGGGTAAACGGGGTAGGCACAAATAGTGCGCCGTTCTGGCGGATGTTGCTTAACAGCTTCGTGATGGCGTTCAGCATTACGCTCGGCAAAATTACCGTCTCGATGCTCTCGGCATTTGCCATTGTCTGGTTTCGTTTTCCGCTACGTAACCTCTTCTTCTGGATGATTTTTATCACCCTGATGCTGCCGGTTGAAGTGCGTATCTTCCCGACGGTGGAAGTCATCGCCAACCTGAAAATGCTCGACAGCTACGCCGGTTTAACGCTGCCGCTGATGGCCTCGGCGACCGCTACCTTCCTGTTCCGCCAGTTCTTTATGACGCTGCCGGATGAGCTGGTGGAGGCCGCGCGGATCGACGGCGCGTCACCAATGCGTTTCTTTTGCGACATCGTTTTTCCGTTGTCCAAAACTAATCTGGCGGCGCTGTTTGTGATCACCTTTATTTACGGCTGGAACCAGTATTTGTGGCCGTTGTTGATTATTACCGACGTGGATCTCGGCACCACCGTGGCAGGGATCAAAGGGATGATCGCCACTGGCGAAGGCACCACAGAATGGAACTCAGTGATGGCGGCGATGTTGTTAACGCTTATCCCTCCGGTGGTGATTGTTTTAGTGATGCAGCGTGCCTTCGTGCGCGGCCTGGTCGATAGTGAGAAATAAGATGGCAGGACTGAAATTACAGGCAGTAACCAAAAGCTGGGATGGCAAAACCCAGGTCATTAAACCGCTGACTCTTGATGTGGCGGATGGCGAATTTATCGTGATGGTCGGGCCGTCAGGCTGCGGGAAATCGACGCTGCTGCGCATGGTTGCCGGGCTGGAGCGGGTGACGGAAGGCGATATCTGGATCAACGACCAGCGGGTGACCGAAATGGAGCCGAAAGATCGCGGGATTGCGATGGTGTTCCAGAACTACGCGCTTTATCCGCATATGAGTGTTGAAGAAAACATGGCGTGGGGGCTGAAAATTCGCGGCATGGGCAAGCAGCAAATTGCCGAGCGCGTTAAAGAGGCGGCGCGCATTCTGGAACTGGACGGTCTGCTTAAGCGCCGCCCGCGCGAGCTTTCCGGCGGTCAGCGTCAGCGTGTGGCGATGGGCCGCGCGATTGTGCGCGATCCGGCGGTGTTCCTGTTTGATGAGCCACTCTCTAACCTCGATGCCAAGCTGCGCGTACAGATGCGTCTTGAACTGCAACAGCTGCACCGTCGCCTGAAAACGACATCACTCTACGTTACTCACGATCAGGTTGAGGCGATGACCCTCGCCCAGCGAGTAATGGTGATGAACGGCGGCGTTGCCGAACAGATTGGCACGCCAGTTGAAGTCTACGAAAAGCCCGCCAGCCTGTTTGTGGCGAGTTTTATTGGCAGTCCGGCGATGAATCTGCTGACAGGCCGCGTGAATAATGAAGGCACGCATTTTGAACTGGACGGCGGTATCGTGCTACCGCTAAACGGTGGCTACCGTCAGTATGCCGGGCGTAAAATGACTCTCGGCATTCGCCCGGAACATATTGCGCTAAGCTCGCAGGCAGAAGGCGGCGTACCGCTGGTGATGGACACGCTGGAGATCCTCGGCGCAGATAACCTGGCGCACGGACGCTGGGGCGAACAGAAGCTGGTGGTGCGACTGGCGCATCAGGAGCGCCCGACGGCAGGCAGCACGCTGTGGCTGCATCTGGCGGAAAATCAGCTGCATCTTTTTGATGGTGAAACAGGACAACGAGTATGAGTAACTGGCCTTATCCCCGCATCGTCGCACATCGTGGCGGCGGTAAGCTGGCCCCGGAAAACACCCTGGCGGCAATCGACGTCGGGGCAAAATACGGTCATAAGATGATCGAATTTGACGCGAAGTTGTCGAAAGATGGCGAAATCTTCCTGCTCCATGACGACAATCTCGAACGTACCAGCAACGGCTGGGGCGTCGCGGGTGAACTGAACTGGCAGGATTTACTACGTGTGGATGCAGGCAGTTGGTACGGCAAAGCGTTTAAAGGTGAGCCGCTGCCGTTGCTTTCGCAGGTGGCGGAACGCTGTCGCGAACATGGGATGATGGCGAATATCGAAATCAAACCCACCACTGGCACCGGGCCATTAACGGGCAAAATGGTGGCGCTGGCGGCACGCGAACTGTGGGCCGGTATGACGCCGCCGCTACTGTCATCGTTTGAGATTGATGCTTTAGAAGCCGCACAACAGGCAGTACCAGAACTGCCGCGCGGTTTGTTGCTGGATGAGTGGCGCGACGACTGGCGAGAACTGACCGCGCGGCTGGGCTGCGTCTCTATTCATCTCAATCATAAGTTGCTTGATAAAGCGCGAGTAATGCAGTTGAAAGACGCCGGATTACGGATTCTGGTTTATACCGTCAATAAACCCCAGCGCGCGGCAGAGTTGCTGCGCTGGGGCGTGGATTGCATCTGTACCGATGCGATTGATGTGATTGGTCCGAACTTTACGGCCCAATAGTTTTCAGCGGTATATCAGGCTGCGGCGTGCCGGGCTGATTCAGCATGTCGCCGTTTCTCCTCTCCGGCAACATATGCTGCTGATTCAACGAACTATCCGGATTACGGTTGCTGTTTAACATCCCGCCATTGGTGTTGGGCAGCATTTGCTGCCGGGCGGGATTTCGCTCCCCCGGCTGTGACTGCAACACCCGCTGAGAATTATTGTTTATCTGGTTTTCTAAATGCTGTTGTTGCAACTGAGTTTGCGTTTTCAGTTGCTGATTCAGCATCCCTTTTTGCTGGATTTGCTGAGTCTGCATCTGGGTTTGCATCCGCTGCTGACTGGGGATCTGATACCCCGGCTGGTTAGGGTTGTTCAGAGTATTAATGGGCTGTGCAAAGCCGACAAACGGCAGGAGTGCCGTAAGAATCAGAAGTCGTTTCATCGCGTATCCTCCTCTGAAGATATTCTTTAAGTTTACTCCTTTCCTGCAATCATCAGGATTAATTCAGAGTTATATACCAGGCTTAGCTGGGGTTGCCCCTTAATCTCTGGAGAATAACGATGATAAAACCGACGTTTTTACGCCGGGTGGCCATTGCTGCTCTGTTCACAGGAAGTTGTTTTAGCGCCGCCGCTGCGCCTCCTGTTTCTTACGGCGTGGAGGAAGATGTCTTCCATCCGGTACGCGCGAAACAGGGGATGGTGGCATCTGTAGATGCTACTGCCACTCAGGTGGGGGTGGATATCCTCAAGGAGGGCGGGAATGCCGTTGATGCCGCCGTGGCTGTGGGCTACGCGCTGGCGGTAACGCATCCGCAGGCAGGGAATCTGGGCGGTGGTGGTTTTATGCTGATCCGCTCGAAAAATGGCAATACCACCGCTATCGATTTCCGCGAAATGGCACCCGCCAAAGCGACCCGCGATATGTTCCTTGATGATCAGGGTAACCCGGACAGCAAAAAATCACTCACTTCGCATCTGGCTTCCGGCACGCCCGGTACGGTCGCTGGTTTCTCGCTGGCGTTGGATAAATACGGCACAATGCCGTTGAACAAAGTGGTGCAGCCAGCGTTTAAACTGGCACGCGATGGTTTTATCGTTAACGACGCGCTGGCAGACGATCTCAAAACCTACGGTAGCGAAGTGCTGCCGAATCACGAAAACAGCAAGGCTATCTTCTGGAAAGAGGGCGAGCCGCTGAAAAAGGGCGACAAGCTGGTGCAGGCGAACCTGGCAAAGAGCCTGGAGATGATTGCCGAAAACGGCCCGGACGAATTCTACAAAGGCACGATAGCGGAACAGATTGCCCAGGAGATGCAGAAAAACGGTGGCCTGATCACTAAAGAAGATTTAGCGGCGTATAAAGCGGTCGAACGCACACCGATAAGCGGCGATTATCGCGGGTATCAGGTTTACTCCATGCCACCGCCATCCTCCGGCGGGATCCATATCGTACAAATCCTCAATATTCTGGAAAACTTCGATATGAAGAAATACGGTTTTGGCAGCGCCGACGCGATGCAGATCATGGCAGAAGCGGAGAAATATGCCTACGCTGACCGCTCGGAATATCTTGGCGACCCGGATTTTGTCAAAGTCCCGTGGCAGGCGCTGACCAATAAAGCCTATGCCAAATCTATTGCCGAGCAAATCGATATCAATAAAGCGAAACCGTCCAGCGAGATTCGCCCCGGCAAGCTTGCGCCTTATGAGAGTAATCAAACTACCCATTACTCAGTGGTGGATAAAGACGGTAACGCCGTGGCGGTGACCTATACGCTGAACACCACCTTCGGTACGGGTATTGTCGCGGGCGAGAGCGGTATTTTGCTCAATAACCAAATGGATGATTTCTCTGCCAAACCGGGCGTACCGAACGTTTACGGGCTGGTGGGCGGTGATGCCAACGCCGTCGGGCCGAACAAACGCCCGCTGTCATCGATGTCACCAACCATTGTGGTGAAAGACGGTAAAACCTGGCTGGTCACCGGTAGCCCTGGCGGGAGCCGGATCATCACTACAGTGCTTCAAATGGTGGTGAATAGCATCGATTATGGCATGAACGTCGCCGAAGCGACCAATGCGCCGCGTTTCCACCATCAGTGGTTGCCGGACGAGCTGCGTGTCGAAAAAGGGTTTAGCCCGGATACGCTCAAGCTGCTGGAAGCAAAAGGTCAGAAAGTGGCGCTGAAAGAGGCGATGGGCAGTACACAAAGCATTATGGTTGGGCCGGACGGTGAGTTGTACGGCGCATCCGACCCGCGCTCGGTGGATGATTTAACGGCGGGGTACTAAGGTTAGCGGCCCTCTTCGTGGGAAGAGGGCTGTTTTCTTGAACAAGATAAATTAGTGTCTGGATTGCTTTTACTATTGCTCCGTAATATATAATCATAATTATCCTGAATGCTTTTAAGGGGCTTAGGTTATGCTTTCTTTTCAAGAGTATGCAGAATAGTTTTTCATTTACCGTGAAAATAGGACGTGCGATAATTACTTCCTGATATTCAGGAAAGGAATTAACTATGCTATTAAATAAACTGTAGTTATAGTTCATTTTAGAGTGTAATTTATTGATTTAAATATCACGCTTTGTGTTGTTTATGTGCATAATGGCATTCATCATGACTTTGATCGATTTTGTAAAGTGTTTTTAAGGGGGCATAATGAAAGCAAAATACGTGATTCTCTCTGTACTTAATAAACAAGAACTCTTCTATTTAAAATCAAGATACAAAGAAATGAAGAAACTTGCTAATAAGCATGAAGTCTCTCTCGTAGAACAAAATTTCATTGATGCTATTATTTCAATGGTGGGTTATTGCTCTTTGGGGTTTGGGTTGGTAAGTATAGTTAATGGGATATTGCTTGTATTCTCATTTTTTCAGGATAACATGTTGAAAAGTTTTTTTCTGTCTTCAATCGTTAGTATTGCCATGTTCGCTATTCTTAGCATACACAGAAAACTGGATACTAAATTCTCTTACCAATTATGCCTCAAAATGTTTTATCTTAAAATTAAGTTATTCTGTTATTGTATTCCTGCACCAGTTGTAGTTCCTGATATATTCATTAATAATTGATGTGGCATATGATTATTGAGGCCATGTTTTATCCTCAAATTTGTATTTTTCATCATAAAATGTAACCTTGAATTTTTTTACAGTAGAACTAATTTGTATGATTTTTAAAGGGGTAGGTTTTAATGAGAATTTATTTTTAAAATCAACTGATGTGTAATGAAATAATCGTCCTGTACCAGGTCTATTTCCTAATGAAGGACGAATCAATCTATTATACTTAGGTACGATTTTCATGCCTGAATATCCACCATATGCAGTAATCGAAAAGTCCACGATGCTGTATGCATAATCAGCAGAATTAATATCACCTCCCATTTTTTTTGCTATTACTCTGTAGAGTTCACGTATTAGACCTGAATCATACTCGTTAAAAAATAAAGGTGATAAGCTTTCATAAAAATTATTCGCCCCATGAGCAACTAATGTGACGCCTATACCTTTTATTCGGTTTGAATGCACTACCTTACCAAATTTCAACGCGCCAACCCCGCCTACGACCTGTCCTACAGATGCAACAATATCGAAACTTAAGTTCACATATTTTATCAAACCATGTTCTTCGAAAATATCAGTAGTGATATATTTATCATAATTTCCTTGTCTGAAAAGTTGATATTCTTTTCTTGCTGTTTCTGACTCCATTTTTAATTCATTGATAAGTCGTGTTTTTTCATTGATGTCATATGAAGAATTGAATCTGTGAGTAATATCATTAATAGTATTTTCTATTTCTTGCAGATACTCGAATCTAACTAATGGGGACTCAATAAAAAATGTTGAAGCAAGTGTTGCGGTTTTGCGTAAAGAAAGGGCATATTTGTTAAGATCATATCGTAAATGACTTATAGCTGCTGTACCCATTAAGTAGACTCTCTATCCATAAACAAACAGTAATAACTATTGCTTGCGAAAATATGTTCTCTTTAATAAGAAATATTAACGAGTAATGATTCAAAAGTCTCTTGATGTTACAAATTATTTCAAAATGATGGTGGTAATATAAGGAAAAACTCAAATTAGATGAACAAAACTAATTATTCACATTGGTAACAGGCAATTTGAGAATATTCTTTACTTCACCCGCGCCATATAATACGCATCGACATATTCACCATTACGCAATGCGTACTTCTTACCAGTCCCTTCAATTTCAAAGCCGTATTTTTTATAGGCCTTAATTGCTGGCGCGTTATCGACGAACACCGTTAGCTCGATACGATCTACCCGCAACCAGTTGTCGCACATTTCAATCATCTCTCGCATAAGGGCGCTGGCGACGCCGCGATTCTTCCAACGGGCGTCGACACAGATACCAAAATCGGCAACATGACTGCGGCGTGGGCGCTGTTGCACGTCAATGGTGAGGTGACCCACGACGGTTCCATCAATACAGGCAACTAACTGTTTGATGCCGGGACGATCGGCGAGTCGCTCCTGCCACATATGATCGGAAGGATGAGGCACCTGTAGTGTGTTGCAATACACCTCCGGCTGGGCGTGAATCTGCCTGATGGCCTCGTAATCGCGCGTTTCAGCATGGCGTATCACTATCTCACTCATTCCTTTGTCCTCTTTGGGGTAAATGTCCCTTTCAACATCATTGACTTTCGAATGCGAGTCAAATGCATTTTTTTTGCAAAAAGTGTTGGACAAGTGCGAATGAGAATGATTATTATTGTCTCGCGATCAGGAAGACCCTCGCGGAGAACCTGAAAGCACGACATTGCTCACATTGCTTCCAGTATTACTTAGCCAGCCGGGTGCTGGCTTTTTTTTTGATCTTTCGTTCTCAATTTATCCTCGGGAAGTGCTTGTGTTCGTTATGCGCACTCCAGTAGGAACCACGTCCGCTTTGCGCTAAGGTGTAAATAACCACCTTAAAAAGGACGAAATCATGGTCATCAACTGCGCCTTTATTGGCTTCGGCAAAAGCACCACCCGTTACCATCTGCCGTATGTACTTAACCGCAAGGATAGCTGGCATGTCGCGCATATTTTTCGTCGCCATGCGAAGCCGGAAGAACAGGCTCCCATTTACTCTCATATCCATTTCACCAGCGATCTCGACGAAGTGCTAAACGATCCCGATGTTAAGCTGGTTGTGGTCTGCACCCACGCGGACAGCCATTTCGAGTACGCGAAACGCGCGCTGGAAGCCGGGAAAAATGTGCTGGTCGAAAAACCGTTCACTCCGACACTTGCGCAGGCGAAAGAGCTGTTTGCACTGGCGAAAAGCAAAGGGCTGACCGTCACGCCATATCAGAATCGTCGCTTTGATTCCTGCTTCCTGACAGCGAAAAAAGCGATTGAAAGCGGCAAGCTGGGAGAGATTGTCGAAGTGGAAAGCCATTTTGACTATTACCGCCCGGTGGCAGAAACCAAACCTGGGCTGCCGCAGGATGGCGCGTTCTATGGCCTTGGTGTGCATACGATGGACCAGATTATTTCTCTGTTCGGTCGCCCGGATCACGTCGCTTATGACATCCGCAGCCTGCGCAATAAAGCCAATCCTGACGATACTTTCGAAGCGCAACTGTTTTATGGCGATCTAAAAGCCATCGTCAAAACCAGCCATCTGGTGAAAATCGATTATCCGAAATTTATCGTTCACGGTAAGAAAGGTTCGTTTATTAAATACGGTATCGACCAGCAGGAAACCAGCCTGAAGGCTAATATTATGCCGGGCGAACCGGGATTCGCAGCGGATGATTCGGTCGGTGTGCTGGAGTATGTCAATGACGAGGGCGTGACGGTCAGAGAAGAGATGAAGCCGGAGATGGGCGATTACGGGCGCGTTTATGATGCGTTGTATCAAACCATCACCCACGGTGCGCCAAATTACGTCAAGGAATCTGAAGTTCTTACGAATCTGGAAATCCTTGAACGCGGATTCGAGCAAGCCTCTCCCTCCACCGTGACTCTCGCGAAGTAAGTTTGATGGCCCCTCAAATAGTTCAATTTTTTTGAACAGAGGGGTCAATTTTCACCCTCTATCATCCCAGGCAGATCGGGTCCACACTAAGCCCATCGAAATCATTCAGGGGGCGAATACAAATGATCTACTTACGCAAAGCAAATGAACGTGGTCATGCAAATCATGGCTGGCTGGACTCCTGGCATACTTTCTCTTTTGCCAACTATTACGATCCGAACTTTATGGGCTTCTCCGCGCTGCGCGTGATTAACGACGACGTGATTGAAGCAGGGCAGGGCTTCGGCACTCACCCGCATAAAGATATGGAAATTTTGACCTACGTGCTGGAAGGTACTGTTGAGCACCAGGACAGCATGGGCAATAAAGAGCAGGTTCCGGCGGGCGAGTTCCAGATTATGAGTGCGGGTACGGGTATTCGTCACTCAGAGTACAACCCAAGCAGCACCGAGCGTCTGCATCTGTATCAGATCTGGATCATGCCTGAAGAAAACGGTATTACGCCGCGTTATGAACAGCGTCGCTTCGATGCCGTGCAGGGCAAACAACTGGTGCTTTCGCCAGATGCGCGAGATGGTTCATTGAAAGTGCATCAGGATATGGAACTGTACCGCTGGGCGTTGCTGAAAGATGAGCAGTCGGTGCATCAGATTGCCGCTGAACGCCGCGTCTGGATCCAGGTGGTGAAAGGCAATGTCACCATTAACGGCGTGAAAGCCTCGACCAGCGATGGTCTGGCAATCTGGGATGAGCAGGCAATCTCCATCCATGCGGATAGCGACAGCGAAGTGTTACTGTTCGATCTGCCGCCGGTTTAAAACTCAACGGCATCTTTGAAGCCTGCCCTTTTGCAGGCTTCCTCGCTCGCTCCGGTCGCGTGCTGATGTACGCTTCCGGGGTTTTGCCGCGTCGTTAGCACAATGCGATGCAATTGATTTAGTGTATATCTAATAATTGTAAACAAGCACTGTTTTCCCCGGGAAGGTTCTGATGCGTCCGTGTTAAACTAAGAGAATCTATCTCTTTTGTACCTTCAGGACGATGAAAAAGAAAAGACCCGTACTTCAGGATGTGGCTGACCGTGTAGGCGTGACCAAAATGACGGTCAGCCGTTTTTTACGCAACCCGGAGCAGGTTTCCGTCGCTCTACGCGGCAAGATTGCCGCGGCTCTTGATGAACTGGGCTATATTCCCAATCGTGCGCCCGATATCCTCTCTAACGCCACCAGCCGGGCGATTGGCGTCCTGTTACCTTCTCTCACCAACCAGGTTTTCGCGGAAGTATTACGCGGAATCGAAAGCGTCACCGACGCGCACGGTTATCAGACCATGCTGGCCCACTACGGTTATAAACCGGAAATGGAGCAAGAACGTCTCGAATCAATGCTCTCATTGAAT
>OIZR01001314.1_pt1 | contig 11562 bp, 10 predicted proteins | sample 1588591 | NCBI WGS metagenome assembly OIZR01 (sample SAMN03283249) | human gut metagenome | biome: human-associated habitat; material: feces | host: Homo sapiens | place: USA | collected 2013 | reverse complement strand
CTGTCCTACTGCCCCGTAGACTTCGCCCGCAAATACAGAATCCGCCAGCGATAAAAAAGAAAAAGGTGCTGCAGGCTTCAGATTTTGTTTTCTCAGATACAAATGAACAAAATCCTCATCCTGCCGCACCCTTTTCTAACTCTTTTTACTCCTCAAACAGCTTCTCCGGATAAACGCCGTCTGCTACCAGTTCCCTAATTGCCGCCGCTACCGTCGGCTTGTCTTCGCGGTAAGTAACTCCAAACCACTTATCCGGTGTCTCCAGAACCGTCACGCGGGCACGTCCCGCACGTACAAGGCGGTCGATAATCCTCGGAAGCAGATACTCCGTCTTGATGTCGCCTTCCTTCAGGCCATCTAAAAACACAGGGAATCCGCGCTCCAGTTCCTCTAAAAATGCCGGGGCGAGTCCCCACATGTTCATGGACACATGCTGGCCGATCGGCACTTCCACCGGATTGCCGTCATCGTCACGGCCTCTCGCCACATCCCCGTCCTTCTGAAGCTCATACGTTTCGGTTACGTCGACCAGCACGCCGTTATCGTCCACCTGGCATACTCCGCGGGTAACTCCGCCGTTCTCACTCAATGTGTTTCCCAGGATAAATCCGCCCATGCAGATATCAAATACCTCTGATTCCGTATCCATCTGATTCACCATGTACTCGTGGATCTTCTTAAATCCCTCTTTTCCATAATAATCATCCGCATTGATAACGATAAACGGCTCGTGGATCACCTGCTTCGCGCACAGAATCGCCTGGCCCGTTCCCCATGGTTTCGTCCTGTCTGCAGGCTTCTCATATCCTTCCGGAAGATCGGTAAGTTCCTGATACGCGTACTCTACAGGGGCAATCTTCTCGATCCGTCTCCCTATGATCTCCTTAAAATCCTCCTCCAGGTCCTTCCGGATAATGAACACGATCTTGTTAAATCCGGCTTCCAGCGCGTCATGAATCGAATAGTCCATGATAATCTCACCACTGGGTCCTACCGGCTCCAACTGCTTGATTCCGCCGCCGAACCGGCTTCCGATGCCTGCCGCCATAATCACTAATGCCGTATTTTTCATAATGCTTCTCCTCTGTTTTTGTTCTTTCGCAGACCGGAACACCTCGGGCCGGACGCATCCTGCCGGGGTGTTCCGGTCTATTTTTTTATTAAGTGTCCTTAGTATAACACAAAAAGCGTGATTATTCCACACTCTTGAGCGATTCCACCATATCAATTCCCTTCAGCTTATAATACATGACGAGATTTACGAACGCGGAAAACGCATACGTCATCACAACACTATAAGCGTAGCTTATAGGTCTGATCTGCCTCCCGAACATCAGCATATCCACCTCCACCGTGGTCATCACGTAGCGGTGCAGGAAATATCCCATCACGATGCCAACCATGCTCCCGAGTATGGTAAGCATAATATTTTCCCGGTATACGTAGGCCGCCAGCTCCGGATTGTAAAATCCCAGCACCTTCATTGTCGCAAGCTCCCGCTGGCGCTCGTTGATATTGATATTATTCAGGTTATACAGCACTACAAAGGCCAGAAGCCCCGCCGATATAATGAGTACCCAGATTACCACATTCAGACTGTCCAGCATATCGCTGATCTGCCCCCGCATCGTGCCGATAAAGGTCACCGTCATCACGGAATCGAAAAACAGAAGCTCCGTCCCCAGCCGGTTCTGCGTCTCCTCATTCAAATCCTTTATATCAAGGAACATGGTGTTATACTCAGGCGCCTTTCCATAGACCTTCTCATACAGAGCCGGTGTCATATACACGTAATGATGAAGATAATTTTCTGCAATTCCTCCCACCACCACAGGATAAAGCACCCCCTCATCCTCCTTCAGATAAATGGTATCGCCTTCCTTCACATTCAACAGCCCCGCCATTTTCTCCGTAATCAACACGTGGTCGTCATCCAGAACATACGCCTCCCGGCTCTCCCGGCTGCGCAGGTGGACGAACCGGTCCACCTCCTCCAAGTCCTCCGGAACAAATAAATAGGCTTCCTTCGTCACATCGCCTGCCGAGACATCGAGGATGGTTTCCTCCACCCGGAGCCACGCGTCCACATCTCCCTGGGAGACAAAGGACCGGAGCGCCTTCTGCTCCGCTTCATCCGCCTCGTCGTCTGTCTGTACCAGCACATCGTACGTCCAGATATCGTTATACTGCTTCTCGCCCAGTGTGGAAATGGAGTCATTTAAACCAAACCCCACCAGGAGCAGCGCCATGCATCCGCCGGTACCGAAGATTGTCATCAGGCACCTTTTTTTATAGCGGAACAAATTGCGCACAGTGGCCTTTTGTATGAACTTAAGCCGTTTCCACAGCGGTGTCACGTATTCCAGCAGCACCCGTTTTCCCTGCTTCGGCGGTACCGGCCGCATCAGCGCCGCCGGCGACGACAGCAGCTCCTTGTAACTGGAAAATACGGTTGCCAGAACCGTACACGCCAGAGCCAGACCAGAGGCCAGAAACGCGTAATAGAGGTTAAACGGAGTCAGCATAACCGGAAGATTCTCATACAGGATAAAATACGCCGTCATAATGACGTAGGGAAGCAGCTTCTCTCCCGCCGCCGCGCCCAGAATGCTTCCTGCCAGCGTGGCCGCCAGGGCGTAGCCGATATACTTGGAGGCAATGCTCCATTTCCCGTATCCCAGCGCTTTTAGCGTTCCGATCTGCAGCCGCTGTTCCTCCACCATGCGGGTCATAGTGGTCAGGCTGACGAGAGCGGCCACCAGGAAGAAGATAAAGGGGAATACCTTCCCGATCGCCCCGATCCGTTCTGCGTCGCTGCCAAACTCCACATACGTCTGGATCGCGTTTCTGTCCAGTACGTGCCACTCCGGATCCTTGATATCGTCAATGTCCTTCTGGGCGTCGTCAATCTTCTTACCCGCATCCGCGATCTTTTCCTCCGCCTCCTGCCTGGAATCCTCGTACTTGACCTTCGCCTCCGCCAAATCCGCCTCGCCGTCGTCCAGCTTCCTCTGCGCTTCCTCAATATCCGCCTCACCCTTTGCAATATCCTTCTCCGCCTTCGGAATCTTTGCCTCTCCGTCTGCTATGTCCCGGTGGGCATCCGCGATCTTCACTTCCCCATCGGCAATGTCCCGGTGGGCGTCCGCAATCTTTCCCTCGCCATCCACAATATCCTGTTTTGCATCCGCCACCTTCTGTTCGCCGTCTATGATCTTCTGCCGGGCATCCGCCAGCTGTTCTTCTCCCTCATCCAGCTTGCGCCGGGCGTTTTTCAGCTTCATCTCGCCCTGATCCAGCTTCTTTTTCCCCTTTGCCAGCTCTCTCTTCGCCTTCGCCAGCTCCTTTTTTCCTTCTTTCACGGCCGCGTCACCGTAAGTCAGTTCCTGGTAGGAGGCCTGTATCGTATGTACACCGTCCACCAGAAGCGCCCCCTCACCGCCTGGTATCATCTCCAGATAAGGCGCATACGCATCAATCTCAAAGTCCTCCACCTGGATACGGCCGATCTCAGAAGGCGTTATATCCAGGGGAATACCCATGGACAGAAGCCCATTTAAGGCTTTCTTTAAATTCCGTTCCACCTCCGGCGCGTTCTTCCGGTACTCTTTCCAGCCCTCCTTCAGGATTTCCTGCTGTTCCTCCAGCTCTTCCTTTCCCTCTTCGTATTCTTCCAGTCCGATCTCGTAATCCAGCCATCCATCATCCAGATCCATACGGGCTCCCGGCAGCTCCTCGTCGAATTTCCTGCGGGCGTCCTCCAGCTCCTGTTCCTTGTCGGCAACTTCCTTCCTGGCCTCCTCCAGCTCCTGTTCCTTTTCCTCCAGCGTCACTTTCCCGTCTTCCAGTTCCTGTTCTTTCTCCGCCAGTGTCACTTTGGCGTCTTCTAGCTCCTGCTCCTTTTCTGCCAACGTCCGCTTTCCGTCTTCCAGATCGTTTTTTGCATTTTCTAAATCATTTTTTCCCTTTTCCAGATCTGCCCGGCCTTTTAAAATATCTGTCTTTCCCTCGTCGATCTTCTTCTGCGCGTCTGCAATCTGCCGGGCTGCGTCGTCGAGCTTCCGGTCCGTCTCCGCCGTCTTTTCCGTCAACTCTCTTCTGGCGTCATTCAGCTTTCGGTTCGCCTCGTCTGTCACCTCGCGGTACCGTACGGCAGAACGCGGTTCTGAGAGCGTATTCTCAATCTCTTCCTTTACGCGGTCCATATAGTCCTGGTACTCATCCGAATAGGACAGAAAAGCTTTTCCCTCCTTCGTCTGGACATAAATGTCGGTAAATACTTCCATGCTGAAATTATCAGGTGTTACAGCCATAAACGTATCGAGACTTCCATTTCCGATGGTCGTCGTCCCCCGTTCCAGAGACAGGTACCGGGAAGACATGCCGATACCCACGATCGTAAACGTATCGTATTTCAGCGTATCGGAAAGCGCATCATCCGTGCCGGAATAGACTTTTACCGTGTCCCCCAGTGCGAACTGTCCCTGATACGCCTTTCCCCTGTCCATCATGCATTCGCCGGCCCGCTCCGGCATCCGCCCCTCCAGCAGTGTAAACTGGTTGATCGATCTGCTCATCGAAAAAATCCGCACAGTCTTCTCCCGGTCCGCGCCTTCGCAGAGCACATCTGTGGTATAGGCGCCTTCCGCGTACTCCGTCTCCGGGAGCTGACGCACCGCCTCCACGTCATCCTCCGTCAGGCCCAGGGTGCCGACTATGCGGATATCCATCAAATTCGTTTCATCATAATAGGCATCGGCGGACAGCTCCATGTCTGGTCTTGTGGAGCGAATTCCCGCAAAAAACGCAACTCCGAGCGCAACAATAAAAAGAATCGATAAAAACCGGTTCATGCTGCGCCCTATTTCCACCATAAAGTCTTTGCGTTTTGCATTCTTCATACAAACACCATCCGATCTGAGGCATTCCACTTACCACTCGATCTTATCCACCGGAAGCGGTTTTTCGTTCAGCACAATACTTGCCGTCTTTCCGTTCTTAATCTGTATTACCCGGTCCGCCATCGGTGCAAGCGCCGAGTTGTGAGTGATCACGATCACCGTCATCTTCTTCTCCCTGCACGTATCCTGAAGCAGTTTCAAAATAGCCTTTCCGGTCTGATAATCCAGCGCTCCCGTGGGCTCATCACAGAGCAGCAGTTTGGGATTTTTCGCCAGCGCCCTGGCGATGGACACCCGCTGCTGCTCCCCGCCCGAAAGCTGCGCAGGAAAGTTGTTAAGTCTCTCCCCCAGTCCCACATCGATCAGAACCCGCTCCGCGTCGAGGGGATTTTTGCAGATCTGAAGCGCCAGCTCCACATTTTCCAGAGCTGTCAGATTCTGAAGCAGATTATAAAACTGAAATACAAAGCCGATATCATTCCTCCGGTAACCCGTCAGCTTCTTCTCCGAGTATGAAGCAATGTTGACGTCGTCCACCCGGATTTCCCCCGAGGTGGCGGTGTCCATCCCTCCGAGAATATTTAACACTGTGGTCTTTCCCGCACCGCTGGGACCCACGATTACCACGAATTCCCCCTTCTCTATGGTAAAGCTGATTCCGTCCACCGCGTGGATGGTGATCTCGCCCATATGATAGCTTTTTCTCACGTCCTTAAGTTCTACAAACGCCATAAATACCGCCTTCCTTCTCTTAATCTCCTATCATGGAAGTCCCTGCCATTCATGACTCTTTTGAAAATCGATTGTAATACTCTTCTGCCTGAGTTTCACTTAATTGAAACCTTTTCTGCAGTTTCTCAAGGATCTGTTCTCTGGAAATCCCGGTCTCAATATTATCCTGAATCAAAGCCCGGAGGCCTTCCTCTCTGCCTTCCTCTCTGCCCTTCTGAATTCCCTCATCCATAAGCATTTGTCCAACCAGTGTCATCTGCATCTCCTCCTTCAGCCGTTTGGCATACATTTTATCAATCACTTTATCTGTAAAGGTTAAAATTCCCGCCAGAACCTTTAACTGCTCCTCCTTCTCCGGCAAATTTCTCGCCAGCCCCACTGCCTTTTCAATAGCCTCCTGCTTACCAGTCCTCCCCTTTACTGTCAAAGGCAAAATCATCAGTTCCATCATTTCTTCTTCAGTCAGCCGCTGTCCCCATTCTATTTTTCCTTTCAGCCGCCTGTATATCTCATCACTGTCTCGATTCACAAGATACGCCGACTCTACCAGCAGAATCAGCCCCTCCAGATCATATATTTCTTCTGCACATTCCACATCTGCAGTGTAGATAACCACCATCTTCACCCGTTTTAATTGATTAAGTTCTCCGCGGACTGCAAACCTTTTAATCACCCGGGCAATATAATTTAAGTACTTGACGAAATTTTCTCTATCAAATGACGACTCATAATCGATAATCGCCAGAGCCCCATCACTGAGCAAAAATAAATTATCCAACCTTAATTCATTGCTCTCAATGGCAGGCAGATTCGTCGGCAGAATATCCATGATCTTCAAGTGCGGAAGTCCGAACGCCGCCAGGCTTTTTCCTTTCAGGGTTTCGGCCATCACTTTCGCTGTAACGTCCTTATTCTGATATGTGATTTCACTCATACCGTTCTCCTTTTATTATATTTTAATATGACAACAGATTCAAGTGTATCCATCTTAATTCACCAAACCGCATCACCCGCCTCTATTCAATTTTTCACTGCATTTGGATAATTTTTTGACTTGTTAAAACATAGATTATCAGATTTTCGCGGACAGAATGTCCGTGCGGAACGATAGATTCAGCATACTACATATATACTCCGGCGTCAATCATATTTTAAGCGGCAGGGAACCTGATCCGGTTGTCCTGCCGCTGATTTACTCACTTCTTCAATTTTCCCATTACCGAACAGCCCCCCGCAATTCCCGTCGCCAGCCCCAGAAGCACAGACGCCAGGGTCAGTTTTGGAAACACCTCCGACGGCGGCAGAAGACTCACGGCTCCGCCATACAGATTGAGTCCGGCTGCCACCAGCTCCAGCCCCCAGCGGTACCCTGCAAACAGCAGGAAAAGAGGGATGCACATCCCTGCCAGCCCCATAACGAGACCCTCTACAAGAAACGGCACACTGATAAACTCTTCTCTGGCTCCCATCAGCCGCATGACTCTGGTCTTCCCCTTCTGAGACTCAATACCGACGGAAAGGGTGTTGTGAATCAACAAGATGGAGATCAGGAGCAGAATCGCCGCGCTCCCCGCAATCAGCCTTGATATGACCGTCTTGATACGCAGCAGCGCACGCACCGTATCCGCCGAATGCGTCACCTTGCGGACTCCCTCCAGACTCTTCACATACTCCACAAAGCCCTCCTGCTGTTCGATCCCTCCGATATAAACCTGATAGTGATTGGACGCCGCCAGCGGGTTATCCCCATCAAAGATTCCATCCAGCAGCTCGCCATCCTTGAAGTAATCATTTCGAAAGCCCTCCCAGGCGTCATCCGCAGAAGTATAGACCGTTTTCACAACCTCCGGTCTCTCACGGATTAAGCCCCCGATCTCCTCCACCCGTTCGGGGGATACCGTATCCTCAAAGAACACGGCCACATAGACCTCTTCTTCCGTCTTCTGCAGCACGCCGTCCAGATTTAAGACTGCGATATAAAAGATGCCAAAGAGAAAAATACACGCCGCCATGGTAAGAACAGAGGCCGCCGTGTAAACCTTGTTATGCCATAGATTTTTAAAACCCAGCCGGCATAAATACAGCCACGTCCTAAAAGCCATACATCAGACCTCCCCTGCTGTTATCCTTGATCACCTTGCCATACCGCAGCGCAATCTGACGCTTGTGCATGTATTTCACCAGCTCCTGGTTATGGGATACCACCAGCACAGTCGTACCCTGACGATTAATTTTCTCCAGCAGGCGCATAATCTCTTCCGCGTTCTTCTGATCCAGATTTCCCGTAGGCTCATCGGCCAGAAGAAGAACCGGCTGGTTTACCACCGCCCGCGCCAGGGCCGTCCGCTGTTTTTCCCCGCCGGAAAGCTGTCCCGGATAACAACCGGCCTTTTTCTCCAGGCCCACCTGACTTAAGACCTCCATGACCCGTTTTCGCATACGTTTATGATCCGCCTCGACGACACGCTGGGCAAATGCCACATTTTCGTAGACCGTAAAATCCGGAAACAGGCAGAAATCCTGAAATACCATGCCGATATACCGCCGGTAACGGCATACCTGCCGCTCCTTCAGCTGCCTCAAATCGATGCCGTTCACCACGATATTTCCCTGGTCCGCCTCCGTCTCCCTCAGGATCAGCTCCAGAAGCGTCGTCTTTCCGGCTCCACTGTTACCCACCAGAAAGACGAACTCCCCCTTTTCAATCTGAAGGCTCACATCGTCGAGGGCTTTTTGACCCGTTCCATATGTCTTTGTCACTCTGTCGAATAAAATCATGGTGTTATCCACAGTACTCCTCTTTTCCATCACGGTTATCCACGAAATTAAATACCTTTTACCCGAATATCAATACCTTTTTTCGGGATCAGATGTCTTTCTTCTTCAGCTTATACACAAATGCCAGCACCTTCGCCACGGTCTGGTAGAATTCCTCAGGAATTTCCATATCCACCTCAACACTGGCATACAGCCCCCTTGCCAGAGGCTTGTCTTCCATAATATAAACTCCGTTGGCCTCACCGACCTCTACAATCTTGAGCGCCAGATGATCTGCGCCTTTCGCCAGTACCACGGGAGCCCGGTTCGCATTGGAATCGTATCCCAGTGCTACCGCGAAATGGGTCGGGTTCCTGATGATCACATCCGCCTTCGGAACATTCTGCATCATACGCATGGACGCCATCTGGCGCTGTTTCTCCCGAATCCGTCCCTTGATCTGCGGATCGCCCTCCGTCTGCTTATACTCTTCCTTAATTTCCTGCTTGCTCATGCGCAGATTCTTCTCATAATCCCACCACTGGTATAAGTAATCGAAGGCGGCCAGAAAAATAAAGGCGACCCCCACCGTGTTCACCAGCGACACCGCAGTGTCCCCAACGTACACGAAAGCCGCCTGTACCGTACCGTCCATCAGACGTGCAAACTCGTGGATTCTCCCCTCTATATAGCTGTAAATCACCCAGGCCAGGATGGTAATCTTAATCAGCGCCTTTAAAAGCTCCACCACCGAGCGGATGGAAAACATTCGTTTAAAGCCTTTTAAAAGACTGATCCGGTCCATCTTAAACTTCATGACATCCGTGGAAAATGACATCCTGGTCTGAAAGAACGTCGTGACCACTGCGACTGCCACTCCGATAAAAAGCAAGGGAAACGCCGCCTGTCCAAACAGGAGCACGGCCTTTAACAGCTTGTCGGGCAAATCGTCCGCCGCCAGGGGCGTCGTGGAGGCAGCATAAGAAAAGAACAGCTCCATAGCCGTTTTCAGCGTGCGGTAAATCTTGGGGGCCAGCGCATTCAGGGAATTAAACAGCACCAGCAAAGAACAGACGGCGATGACGTCGTTGCTCTGAAATACATTTCCTTTTTTTCGTTCGTCCTGCCGCCGTTTCGGGGTGGCTTTCTCAGTCTTTTCGTCTGCCGCCACGTTCATCACTCCCTTCTGTATACAGAATAAAACCTGGTACGCCCTATGATGCGAACATCATCATGACCTTCTGTACCTCACTCATCATCATCCCATAATAGGAGTCAATAAACGCCCCGATCGGACGCGCGAACAGCATCATTAATAAAATACCCAGCAGAATCTTTGACTGGATATTAATAACAAACACGTGAATCTGGGGAATCAGCTTCATGAGCACGCCCATGGACACCTCCAGCACGAACTCCGCTGCCACAAAAGGCAGGGCCAGCTTGATCACCATCAGAAAAACACTGCCAAATATACTTACAAGATACCAGGCAATATCCTGAGTCACCAGTCTGGCCGCCCCCACGGGTATCACCTCATACGTATAGGCAAACAGCTTCACCGTCAAAAGATGGCAGCCGGTCGCAAAGAAATACAGAAAAAAGAACACATTGATAAACTGTCCTAAGATAGCGGTCTGGACACCTCCCGCCGGATCCATGACCTTGCCCATGGACAGTCCGAACACCGTATCCATCAAATCTCCCGCCACATAAACCATATAGAAAAACAGCTGGAACACGCTTCCGATCACCAGCCCCATGATCACCTCGCGGATCAGAGCCTCCGCCATCTGAAAGGTGCTGTAGGCCTGTATGGCGGTAACTCCCTGAGCCGCCGCCGGCGCGATCACCAGGCTGAGCGTCAGCACCAGGCCGGTCTTCACCATAGCAGGAATCCCCCTCCTGGCAAACACCGGATGGACAAAGATCAGCCCGCCCATCCGCGCAAATACCAGCAAAAACACATCGAAATACTCTAAAACGCCGCTGTCCATCGCCTGTTCCCCGCGTTAGAGCGACGCCATGATCGCAAACAGCTCCACCACAAACTCGTCCATCACCTTAAACATCCAGGACCCCAGCGCCAGAAGCACCAGCGCAATCACCAGAAGCTTTGGGACAAACGTAAGCGTCTGCTCATGAATCTGCGTCGCCGCCTGAAAAACAGCGACGATCAGACCCACGACAATACTGACGATTAACAGCGGCCCTGCTATTTCAAATGCAACCATCATGGCTTCCTTCATCACTTCCATCACCTGGTCCGCAGTCATACTATGTACCCCCTCATCATCGGAATCCGGCAACCAGCGTCTTGATCACAAGACTCCAGCCGTCTACCAGAACAAACATCATAATCTTAAATGGCAGTGCGATCATGGTAGGCGGCAGCATCACCATACCCATAGACATCAGGGTGCTGGACACCACCAGATCGATAATCAAAAATGGGATATAGATCAGAAATCCCATGGTGAACGCTTTATTTAACTCACTCAAAATAAAGGACGGAACCAGCACCGTCAGCCCCAGTTTCATGTAAGCTTCCGGTCCTCCCGACACATCCGGCACCTCAGACTTTGAGATGGAGAGAAACAGATCCAGACTCTTCTTCTCCGTCTGCTTTAACATAAATTCCTTCATCGGCTCCTGTGCCCGGGTAAACGCCTCTTCCCTCGTGATCTCCCCTGCCTTATAAGGCTCGTAAGCCTGCGTATTCACCTTGGCAAACACGGGGTTCATGATGAACAGCGTCAGAAACAGAGCCAGTCCGATCATCACCTGGTTAGGCGGAGACTGCTGTGTGCCCAGCGCATTGCGCAAAAATGAGAGAACAATGATAATCCGGGTAAAACTCGTCATCATAATCAGCAGAGACGGCACCACAGCCAGAAACAGAAACAGGAACATAATATCCAGCATATCCATGGGCTTTCCGCTTCCGGAGCTTCCCTCCAGCGTCAGAGAGATATCCGACGCATATGTGATCTGTCCGCATGCCGCGGACACCCTGATAAATGCCGCCAGACTGAGAAGCCCCCTGGCAATTTTCCTTTTCCCCTTCATCATAAGTCTCTCCCGTTTCTCTTCTGTCTTCCGTCCTGCTGCCGTCCGTCTTTTTTGACCAGTGTTTTGAGCTGTTCCGTAAATACAGACGCAAAGTCCGGCG
>OIZR01001307.1_pt1 | contig 11619 bp, 11 predicted proteins | sample 1588591 | NCBI WGS metagenome assembly OIZR01 (sample SAMN03283249) | human gut metagenome | biome: human-associated habitat; material: feces | host: Homo sapiens | place: USA | collected 2013 | reverse complement strand
AAATACCGACCTCCAATCGTTAGATTTTTAGGTCTAACTTTTGGGGGTCGGTACATTCACAATCCGGTCAGGGGCTTCTTTTTCTTTTTTATTGTAACTGTTCAGGACAGGACATCTTCTTGCTCGGCAAAGCCGAACAAGAAGTATCGGAGATTTCTCCGATGTGAGAACTGGAAGGAAAATCCGCTTACAAGTAAGCTTGAGACGAGATTTGTCAAGGTGATTTTCTGATAAAAAACACTTTGTTTTAGAAGGCTTTATATACAGCACCCTTAATTATAAATCTCTGTATTTACAATAGCAAAAAAGACCAGCGCATGGATATAATGCAATCTCAGCGCTGGTCTTCTCTAATGTTGGTCTATTTCTCACAAAGAGACATCTTAATAATTTTCAGGATGTAAAAATACTGTATTTGTCCAAACAGAATGATAAATGACATTTCCGAATATACAGTCAAATCTTTACTCTACCCGTAGCATTCGATAACCAACACCGATATGTGTCTGAATATATTGGGGGGATTCAGGGGGTATTTCTATTTTCTTACGAAGAGTCGCCATAAAGACTCGAAGAGAAGCAATATCATTTTCCCAGCTGTGCCCCCATATTTTTTGTGTAATGTAGGTGTGGGTCAGAACCTTTCCTACATTTTGAGAAAGGATACACAACAGTTTATACTCGATTGGTGTCAAATGTAATTCCTGCTCATTCAAGTAAGCACATCCAGCGGCATAATCAATCCGAAGCTGTCCATTGGAAAAGACTGCTGCACCTGCCGAAGATTCGCTTTCCATCATTGCAATTCTCCGCTGGGTAACACGAAGGCGAGCCAATAGCTCCTCCACAGAAAATGGTTTTGTAATATAATCATCTGCACCAGCATCCAGAGCGTCTATCTTATCGGTATCTTCGCTTCTTGCGCTGATAACAATAATTGGCACATTAGACCATGTCCTGATTTTTTTGATCACATCCACGCCTTCTATGTCCGGCAAGCCCAAATCCAAAAGTACAATATCCGGATTGTGGGAAGATGCTTCTAAAATTGCAGCCTTCCCATTGGGAGCCGTTAGATGCCGGTAATCATGTGCCTTCAATGTGGTTGTAATCAAATTTTTTACGGAAGAATCATCTTCCACAACTAAAATAAGTGGTTTATTCATGTATTTGCGCCTCCTCAGCAGGTAATGTGAATGTAAACACTGTTCCATGTGGTATGTTATCGGAAACAGAAATCGTACCGCCATGTGCATGGATAATCGATTTGCACAACGACAGTCCCAATCCTAAGCTACGCCGGCTGTCTGCAATCTTATTCGCACCACTATAAAACATATCGAACACTTTCGGTTTCAGCTCATCTGGAATTCCTTCCCCATCATCTGCTACAGTAACAATTACATGCTCGTCTTGCTTCCTTGTTTTTATCTGAATATGCGAGCCTTTTGGAGTATACTTAATGGCATTGTCTACAATATTGATAATGACCTGAACGATCAGTCTGGCGTCTATTTTAGCAAGGATAAAATCTTCTTCATGTTTTACCGTAATGCAATGCTCTACACTTTTACGATTTACATGGTGCAATGCCTCTGCAATTACTTCATCTATCAAATTTGCAGACGCACGAATATTCAGCCGCCCTTCCTCTATCCGAGTAACGGCGAGAAGATTTTCCACAAGATTAATCAACCACATGGAATCGTCGTAAATATCGGTGTATAGCTGGAGCTTGGTATCTTCGTCAAAGGATTTTCCGTTTGACAAAAGATTGCTGGCATTGCCGGAAATAGAAGTCAGGGGAGTGCGAAGGTCATGGGAAATCGCCCGTAGAAGATTTGCCCGAAGCTGTTCATTTTGGGCAAGAATTGCCGCTTCCTCTTTCTCTCTGGCGTTTTTCTCATTTTCCAATGACATTGCACACTCACCAAGAATCGAAAGCAAAATGCTGTTCTCAAAAGCATCCAGAGGCTGTTCGCCAATGACGATTCCCACCACACCGTACACTCTGTCCATAATCCGGACAGCAAGATAAAGGCATTTTGCATCAGAAAGTGTATCTGTGGTAGCGCCTGCATGTTTGTTGTTTTTCAAAACCCACTTTGCCACCCCTTTTTCATTTACAGATAGGCAGCTGTTATCCAAAACATTCCCATCCGGTGAAAAAGTACGTGCTTCTCCAAGCAAGCCATTTTCTACAGGATAAAACACGATCCCCCTCCCAAGCAACTTGACAAGCTGCCTTGATGTGGCAGAAATAATATCCTCTTGATTTTTTTCCTGTTGCAAAATCTGATTCGTGTCAAATAAAACCTTGGTGCGATATGCAGCCTGTGCGGATTGTTTGGCATGATTCTTGAGTTGTGTGGCAAGAGAACCTGTCAGGAGTGCCGCAAGAAACATGATAATAAAGGTAACTGGATATCCCTGATCGTATGCTTCCAATGAAAATCTCGGAACGGTAAATAAAAAATTAAATAGCAAAACGCTCACGATGGAAGAAATGAGGCTGTAAATCCAGTGTGTTGTGATAGCCGAAGTAAGCAGCACTCCCAAGACATACACCGTAATGATATTAGCTTCGGCAAACCCTAATTTCTGAAATAGAAACCCGATGCCACTTGCAGCAAGTAAAATACCGATACTTTTTGCAAGATCGGCTGGAGAAAATACCAGACGCCTGATTCTTTTTGATTTTTTTGCATAGTAGGGAACAGGGGCAGAAGTTGTATCGGGAATAATATGCACATCTAAATTGGGGGCATGGGCAATCAACTTTTCTATCAGTGTAGGTTTGCTGAATAAATGCTTTTTCGCAGCGGCACTTCGTCCGATCACAATTTTTGATACACCGGAAAGTCTCGCAAATTCTGCAATTTGTAAGGGAATATCATCGCCATATACAGTTTCTATCTTTGCCCCTAATTGTCTGGCAAGATGCACATTGTCCCGAAGTCTTTTTTTATCTTCCGCTTTCATAGCAGAAAAAGCTGGTGTTTCTACAAATAATGCCGTAAAATCACTGCGGAAAGCATTTGCCATTCTTGCGGCAGTTCGAATTAATTTTGCGTTGGAGGGAGAGGAAGAAAGACACACAAGAATATGCTCATCGGTATGATAATCACCATGACTTTTGATTCTGCTGTTTTCGGTCAGGATATTTACCCGATCTGCACAGCGGCGCAGTGCAATTTCCCGAAGAGCTGTTAAATTTTCTACAGTAAAAAAGTTATTTACTGCCCGCTTTGCCTGGGATTCCTGATAAACATTTCCCTCTTTCAACCGTTCGATCAGCTCCTGAGGTTCAATATCCACAAGCTCTACCTGGTCAGCCTGATCGAAAATGGAGTCAGGGATGCGTTCACGCACAAAAACGCCAGTAATAGAAGCAACCATATCATTCAGACTTTCGATATGTTGTACATTAACTGTAGTATACACATCAATTCCGGCATATAACAGCTCTTTTATATCCTGATAGCGTTTTGCATGGCGGCTGCCGTCGGCATTTGTATGAGCCAGCTCATCTACAAGAATCAACTGTGGCTTTCTTTGAAGGGCCGCATCAATATCAAATTCCCGGAGGGTAATCCCATTGTATGGAACACTTTTACTCGGAAGCACTTCCAGACCATGCAAAAGAGCAGCCGTTTTTGGTCGTGCATGAGGTTCGATATATCCGGCAACCACATCAATTCCACGTTGCTTTGCCTCATGAGCTGATTTCAGCATAGCATAGGTTTTTCCGACTCCAGCGGCGTATCCGAAAAATATTTTCAAACGTCCTCTGGTTTTATCTCGTTCTTCTTCCTGAATTGCTTTCAAAAGTTTATCAGCTATAAAATTATTCTCACTCAAAAGTTCTCACCTCTTATCATTACATTAGTTTGGCCTATATCCCATTAAGTTGCAAAAAGGATCTGAATACAGACATTAAGATTGCATAAAGATTATACAATATAACGGTCTTTTTTTCAAACCAGCTAAATTCTAAGCGATTGCATCACAGAATTTATCATATTGCTTTAACAGTTCGACAAACTGATTTAATTCCCGTTTATATAGATCTCTTTTCCATAATACTTTTATCATAATCGGAGTTGTATCAATCGGATTAATAGGAATGTCAATTACGAATGTACTTAAAGAATTGCGCTTCAACATAATAAGTGCAGACGAGTATTCTTCCTTTTGAATTTCCTGACAATCCGCTGCAACAAATCCTAAATCAAAATTATTTTCTGTCAAGCCTTCCTGTATCTCATGTATATTTCCAGTCATGAAATATATATCGCAATCCGGATTTCTTTTAGAAAATTCTTCCAGCAAATCGAATAAAGAAGCAGCTATGGAAGAATCCTCCATAGCTATACGAAGGGCAGAGGTGTGTTCCATCACTTCCAGCCGACTGTAATTATCGTTTAAGAAATGATCTATCTTATCCATGATATAAAAACCAAAGGCAAACATTGCCATGACTGCACCTATTAAAATAATTTCTTTCATTTCTTTCCTTCTTTCGCAGCTGCAAAGACCTCAAAGCCACCTGTATTTCTTTCATTTTATCTTTATTTTTATAAAATGTGTATGAGTAAACATTGAAACGCATTAAGATTGTATAAAAGGCAGGAAAAGATTTTTCCTGTCTTTTAACATCTCATCCTGCCTCCTTTTCAGTTTTGAAGCAATTCCATTGCTGTACCAAGTTCAATGTTCACTTTTACTACATTCACAGTCTCCTCTCCAAATACTCCTAACAGCTTACTGGTAGTATGATTCTCTATGATTTTACGCACCTGATCTTCCTCCAACCCAGAAGCAGCTACAATACGAGGAATCTGGATTTCAGCTGCCTTTGGAGAAATATGAGGGTCAAGACCGGAGCCGGAAGCCGTCAGCAAGTCAGTAGGAATATCCTCCGGCTTTACATCCGGATTTTTTTCCAGAAAAAGTGCCATATCTGCCTCCACTCGTTCTACAAGCTCAGGATTAGACGGCGCATAGTTATTAGAGCCGGAACCAATTCCGGAAAATTCCGTTCCGTCCTGATAAGTTTGAGTTCCGTCCGCATTTTCTATGTATACATTGTAATGGTAAGCAGACGGTCGGCTCCACAAATAATAATCTTCTGTAAATTCCTGCCCTACATTCTCTGCTGCCACTGCCTTACCGTTTATTTCTATCAAACTGCCTTCAGCCTGATGCGGGAAAAGAACCGCAGAAAGACCGGAAAGTAAAAGCGGAAACAGCAGTCCGCAAACCAACATCAGCACCAGAGATACGCCAAAGGCTTGCCTTGTATAATGTAACATTCCTTTTATATTCTCTTTCATGAATAATCAACCTCCGTCCTATTACAGTCCCAGCAGTGCCAGCAATGGGTGAATGATCATATCAATCAACTTAATACCCACAAAAGGTGTAATGACACCGCCAACACCAAAAATCATCATATTCCGCAACAGCATTTTCCCCGAAGACATGGGACGATATTTTACGCCTTTCATTGCCAGTGGGATCAAACACGGTATGATAATCGCATTGAAAATCAAAGCAGAGAGGATGGCGCTGTATGGCGTAGCTAAATGCATGATATTAAGAACCCCTAATTCAGGGATCGCCATCATAAACATCGCCGGAATAATAGCAAAATACTTTGCTATATCATTGGCAATGGAAAAGGTAGTTAAGCTTCCCCTTGTAATCAGAAGCTGCTTACCAATCTCCACGACTTCCAGAATTTTTGTAGGATCGGAATCCAAATCCACCATATTGGCAGCCTCTTTTGCCGCTGTTGTACCACTGTTCATGGCGAGTCCTACATTCGCCTGTGCCAGTGCCGGGGCATCGTTTGTACCATCTCCGGTCATAGCCACGATTTTTCCTTCAGCCTGCTCTTTCTTAATAACTTCTATCTTATCCTCCGGCTTACATTCTGCGATAAAACCATCAACACCGGCTTCCTTTGCAATAGTGGCGGCAGTCAGCGGATTATCTCCGGTACACATAATTGTCTTGATACCAATGGCTCTCAGCCGTTCAAATCGTTCCGCCATTCCCGCTTTTACCGTATCTTTCAGATAAATAACTCCTAAAATACGATTATTTTCACAGACTGTCAGGGGCGTTCCTCCAAGAGAAGAAATTTTTTCCACTTCTTCTCGTAAATTTTTGGGAATATGCCCACCCTGTTCTTTTACATAATTCTCTATTGCTTCTGCCGCACCTTTTCGGATTTTTGTTCCGTTAGGAAGATCCACACCGCTCATACGGGTTTGTGCGGTAAACTCGATAAAGTTAGAATCGGGTGTTTCCGTGCTGTTGTCACCCATACGGCGAGCAAGTTCCAGCGTAGATTTTCCCTCCGGCGTGTCATCATGAAGGCAGGTCAGCGCCGCACAGCGAATCAGCTCGCTGCGGTCTGCACCTTCCACTGGGAAGAAATCGGCCGCCAGACGGTTTCCGTAGGTAATCGTACCAGTTTTATCAAGAATCATGGTATCCACATCACCACAGGCTTCTACTGCTTTACCGGACATGGCGATTACATTGAAGCGGGTCACTCGATCCATACCTGCAATCCCAATAGCTGAAAGCAAACCGCCAATGGTCGTAGGGATCAGGCAAACAGCCAGGGCAATCAGCGTCGAAATCTGAAGCTGAACGCCGGAATATACTGCCATCGGATAAAGGGTAACGATCACAATTAAAAAGATAATCGTCAAAGAAACCAGTAAGGTATTGAGCGCAATCTCATTGGGCGTTTTTTTACGGGAAGCGCCTTCTACCAGTGCAATCATACGATCTAGAAAGCTATTGCCGGGATCAGAAGTAATGCGGATTTTCAACCAGTCTGAAACCACGGTTGTACCTCCGGTAACGGAGCAAAAATCTCCGCCGGACTCTCTGACAACCGGAGCCGATTCACCTGTAATAGCGGATTCATCCACAGAAGCGACTCCTTCGATTACCTCGCCATCACCGGGGATAATTTCACCGGCAGAAACCAGAACGACATCATTCTTTTTCAGCTCGCTGGATTGGATGTCTGTTGTAGAACCGTCCGAACCGAGCAGATGCGCCGTGGTATCTTTTTGCGTCTTTTTCAGGCTTGCCGCCTGTGCCTTGCCTCGGCCTTCAGCCACAGATTCGGCGAAGTTGGCGAACAATACGGTCACGAACAACACCACGCAGACAATGATGTTATATACCCTGAGATTGCTGGTTGCTATATCGCCAAACAAACCAGGAAGGAAAGAAAGCAGCAGGGTGATAAAGCAGCCTACTTCCACCACGAACATCACCGGATTTTTCATCATATATCGTGGATTCAGCTTTACAAAGGAACCGATGACCGCCTGATGGAAGATTTCCGGCGTCATCAATTTTTTTGTTTGTTTTTTACTCATATTCGTTTTGCCTCCTTACGCCCATAGTGTCAGATGCTCTGCAATCGGACCGAGAGCCAGCACCGGAAAAAATGTCAGCGCCGCAAAAATATAAACGACAACGACAAGAATAATCGGAAATGCAGCCGTATCTGTATGCAGGGAACCGACGGAGTCATTTACAAATTTTTTCTTCATAAACGAACCTGCAATCGCAAGCTGGATCACAATGGACAAATATCGTCCAAAGAACATGGCAAGACCGGTTGTAATATTCCAGAATATGGTGTTGTCTGCCAGTCCTTCAAAGCCGGAGCCATTATTGGCTGCTGATGAAGAAAATTCATAAAGCACCTGGGACAGTCCATGAAAGCCAGGATTCGTAATACCTTCCAAACCAGCCTGTGTCCCTACCGCTAAAGCGGAAAATGCCAAAATCAAAAACGGATGGATAATGATACAAAGGGCAGTGAGCTTCATTTCACGGCCTTCAATTTTTTTACCCAGATATTCCGGTGTCCGTCCGATCATCAAGCCACAGATAAAGACTGCTAAAATTTCATACATGATCATGTTCATTAAACCGACACCTTTACCGCCGAACACCACATTGAGCATCATGTGCAAGAGTGGGATCATACCGCCCAGTGGTGTTAGGGTATCATGCATATTATTGACTGTACCGGTAGTAAAAGAGGTAGTCGTGGTTGTAAACATTGCTGATTGTGCAACGCCAAACCGAACCTCCTTGCCTTCCATACTTCCCATCGACTGAGACAATCCAGCTTCTGCCAATGCTGGATTTCCTTGAGATTCTGCCCAGAAGCAAATGCCCAGACCAATCACAAAAAGAATACCCATCGCAGCAAAAATGGTTCTGCCCTCCCTACCAAAGAAACGGGCAGTAAAACTGCGGGAATCTACGCCGCTGCGAACTGTAAGAGCTGTACTGCCTGCCTGTGCCTCACATTTGCGGTCACGAACCATTTTACCGAATGTGATTACACAAGCGCCGGGAAGCAGCATCATGGAATACAACTCAATCAGGTTGGTAAGAATCGTAGGATTTTCTATAGGTGTGGCAGAGTTTGCACCGATAAATCCGCCGCCATTGGTTCCCAAATGTTTGATAATTTCCAGAGCAGCGACCGGACCCTGTGCGATGATCTGTTTGGCACCCTCAATGGTATCTACAATCACATTGCCGCTGAAGTTCTGCGGAACACCCTGCCAGACAAGAAGCAAACCGCCAATGATGGAAAACGGAAGCAGTACACGAGTGGTGATCCGGACCAGATCCGAATAAAAGTTTCCTACATTATTTTTACTTTTTCCAGCCAACCCACGGATAAAAGCAACACAGGCAGCATATCCGCTGGCTGCGGAAACAAACATCATAAAGGTAATGACCAGCATCTGGGAAAGATAACTCAGACCGGATTCCCCTGAATAATGTTGAAGGTTGGTGTTCTTCATAAAACTGATAATCGTATTAAACGATAAGGATTCCTCCATAGCGCCTACACCATTGGGATTGAAAATGGGAATACTTTGAATCCTCAAAATCATATACCCCAGTAAAATCATAACTGCGTTTGTACCAAGCAAAGCCAGGGCATATTTTTTCCAATCCATCTTTTTGTGTGGGTCAATGCCGCTTATCTTATAAATCACATCATCCACACGATTCAATACCGGATCGGCAAAGGTATGTTTTCCGGCGGCAATATGATATAAATAGCTACCTACCGGAATGACCATAATCAAATAAATGAGAATCGTCAACACAAGTTGAAGCATCGTTTTTTCCTCCTTTACATATTAGAATTTTTCCGGATGAACCAATGCGTACACCAAATAGCCACCCATTAAGAGGACAATACCTCCAAGTACATACATCATAAAAACAATCTCCTTCCTATTCGTTTTGATCGACCTGTTTCTGACACCAATGAATCAACAATGCAATCGTTCCACAGCAAGCACCTAAAAGAAGCAGCATCCAAATATCAAGCATTTTTATTTCCTCCTTTAATGCGATTTTCCCATTATCTTAATCTCTTTTCCATGAAGTCGGTAAAAGTCTTTTTTACTTGCCATAAAGTTGCCATAAAGATGTTAGCCCCAACCGAAAGCAAGGGAAAATGGCAAGACAATCACTGTGGTACCTGTTGCAACAGCAATCAAAGTAAAAATGGGCATCCCAATAAACAGAGCAAAAAATGCAAAATATGGATGATGAAAAGTAAAGCGTTCCGCCTTCTTCTCAAATTTATCTTCGTATTTATGAATGGATTTTATTAAGGTTGTCATAGTCAATTCCTCCTTTTGTGTTTACAAGAGTAGCATAGAAGGAATTAAAACAGGGAAAAGAGGTTTTTTTCTTAAATTAAAAAGAAGTAAAATCGTGTTCACATAATTAGCAGATTGTTTTTTGGAAAGAGAGTACATCGTTCCAAATGCACTCCCGCTGAAATTTTATCGTTCCCAACTGTCCCAACTTTTCTTTTTGTTCTGCTTTTGCTGTTGCTGCTTCCTACGAACGAACTCCTGAACAGATCGTACTTCTGTTTCTTCGTGGAGCAAATTTGCCATATCATGCTTGCTGTCGTGCATCAGCATCGGATTGTATTTCTCGCTATAGGCAGATTTCACTTTTTCAACGGCAGAGCGTTCCTTTTCCTCACGGACAGCAAGCCGTGCTTCTATCAGCTCAGCGGCATCTATACCGACAGCCTGTTCTTTCAGCTCGGCATACTGCTTTAAGGCATCTTCCAACTCGGCAGCATATTTTTCTTCCTGCTTTGTCAGCCGCTTCAAATTTTCCTCCATAGCCGCAACACTCTTTTTGACCTCAGCAATTCCAGTATCCTCACTACAATCAAATGAACTGAGGAGCATCGTCTTTTCGGATTTCAGTTCTTCCAAATCTTCTGTCAGTTCGGCAATCTGTTTTGCCAAATCATTATGAGCAACAAACTGATAAAATGGTGTCGCTTTCTTTTCTGCAAGCAGCGTTTTCCGTTCTTTGGTCTTATTTTTAATCTGCTGTACCAGTAAGGAATATCGCTCCAGATCGGGCTTCAACACATTCAGGCTTTCGATAACTTGTGTTTTCCAAAGCCGGCATAGCGAATCTGATAGCGGAAAACAACCATGTTCGCCCGCAAGGACTCCATTGCTTCCGCAAACGCAGGAACAGATACTTTGACTGCCTGCATCAGCTTTTTCACTGTCGTTTTCAATTCCCGTAGAAGGGCATTGTCTGCCTTAATCTGACGATTCAACTCACAGCGGTCAGAAACAATCCCCTTTTTCTCCAATACTCTTGCAACCACACCCCCGTGAATAGTGGGCTGCTCGGTCAAGCCCCGATCTGCATGACTGCGATGGTCGATGCGTTCTTCGTGTCCGGCAGTCTCCAAATGGTGGTTCGTCACATCAGCCCACGCTGCTCTCCATAAAACAAGTTGTTCTTCGCTGTTCCAACGCTCGGCAATGGGATTCTGTCTTCCGAACTTAGTGCTTTTCGGATGCTTGCTGGCTCGTTCATAGCCGTGATTCTCCGCTTCGGAGGGTGGCAGATATACTTTCTTGCGACCGACCTTATACTGGTATTGCTTTTCCCATCCCTCCGTTTGTGCCGTCTTAAACTCATCCGCAGTAAAACCTTGTTCCTCTCCATTTTTCACACAGAGATATTCTTTCTGCGTCTTATATTGCCAGTTCCCTTTTTCATCTAACGGGCGCACTGTCAGCATGATATGAGCATGGGGATTGTGACCGGGAGGGTATGGATCGTGAATTGCCACATCTGCACACACCCCATCATAATCATTGAGGATTTTAGAACAACTCAGATAAGCGGGAGCTGCAACAGCGCTTCTTCCTGTACCACGGCTGACTACTTTTGCTTCCAGATGATAAATTGCCATTTGTTTTCACCGTCCTTTCTTTCTGTTTCTCTTTTGAAACTTGCGGAAATATCTGCATAGTGCGCTGTTGGTAAAGCAGATACCCAACATTGGACAGTCACAGTCCAATGGCAGGCAGCCGTACTCTTTGTCGTAGTTGGCCCAGAGAGAAGTAACCAGCTTCTTGATCCGTTGCTTCTCCCTGCCCGTCAGCTCACGATAATTGTTTGACATAGGCGGTTTCCTCCTTTCATTTAGTATAACTTCTCGGAATCTTCAGCCCTTATTTCATAAGGCTTTCTGACCCCTATCAA
>OIZR01001300.1_pt1 | contig 11695 bp, 10 predicted proteins | sample 1588591 | NCBI WGS metagenome assembly OIZR01 (sample SAMN03283249) | human gut metagenome | biome: human-associated habitat; material: feces | host: Homo sapiens | place: USA | collected 2013 | reverse complement strand
CATAATAAATATTATAAGAAACAAAAAAACACCACCTTTGTGATTTCATTTAACTGAGGTGAACCTATGGCATATATAAGTACAACACTTAAAAGGGAAATTGATATCCGCTCTATCATTACCATTCATTATTTTGAATATATGCGTGATTTTGTTTTCCATGGAGAAGAACATGATTTTTGGGAATTTTTATACATAGACAAAGGAAGTGTTTCTGTTAAAGCAGACAACACAGTCCTTCAATTGAACGCTGGAGATATTATTTTTCATAAACCCAATGAATTTCACTCAATTGAATCCAAGGGTAACAAGGCGCCGAATCTGGTGGCGATTTCCTTTAATTGTGATTCTGAAAGTATAAAATTTTTTGAGCAAATGTCATTTACACTTTCTACGGAAGAACGAAAGCTTATTTCTCAGGTTATATCAGAAGCACGGCTGGCATTTCAGACTCCAATTCACCTTCCTTCTGTGGAACAGGTTATCCTGGCTGACAATGAGCCCTTTGGAGCCCAGCAGATGATCTTATGCTACCTGGAATTATTTTTACTTACTTTGATCAGAAACCATAGCAAAGACCGTCCCACTCCAATAGATTCAAAGATTTTGGAGCCGAACTTAGACCTGCCCTCAAGTTCTACACTACTGGCCAATATTATTAACTATATGGAAATTTTCATATGCGAGCCCTTGACCATAAACCAGATCTGTGAAAAATTCTCTTTGAGCCGATCCACACTCCATGCTCTGTTCCACAAGGAAAAACAGTGCGGAGTCATGAACTATTTTAACCAGATGAAAATAGAACGGGCAAAGGAGATCATCCGGGATAACAACAGGAACTTGACGGAAATTGCATATTTTTTATCCTACAGCTCCCTACAGCATTTTTCCAGGCAGTTCAAAAACTTTACAGGTATGTCTCCCTACGAATATGCCAGCTCCATAAAAGGAATCAGCCATGGTGTCCAGAGCGGATCCTTTAAAGTGCCTTCGCATAGTAATGAGCAAAAGGAATCACTATAAAAAGCATGATGCCCCCAAAAGCCTGGGGGGTTGAAAAACTGATTTTATACAAAACAATCCAAAACCTCTGCAAAATGTACTCTTACAACACATTTGAATATTTATACTATTTTTATTTTGCATAAGTCTTGGACGATTCTGTAAAAACCAGTTTTATAACACTTCCCAGGAAAGGCCCAAACCTCACCTTGTGCCTCCGTAATTGTTATCTCTGTGTTATGCTTTTATTCTGTTATACCTCTATGCCTGATCCAAAAATGCCCTATACCCCTTTGTGACCTCATATATATCCGCTTTACTCGCAACTTCCCAAGGAGCGTGCATACTCAATACAGCAACGCCGCTGTCAATTACATTCATTCCATAGGCAGCCATGATATAAGCAATGGTTCCGCCGCCTCCCACGTCCACTTTTCCAAGGGATGCCATCTGGAATGCAATATTGTTGTCATCAAAGAGTTTTCTTATTTCCGCTACAAACTCAGCATTGGTGTCATTGGTGCCGCTCTTACCCCTGACTCCTGTAAATTTGTTGATAACCAGTCCTCTGGCCAGGAAAGAAGCTGATTTATTTTCAAACTTATCTGGATACAGCGGATCAAAACCTGCATTTACATCGGAAGAAAGCATTTTAGAATTGGCCAGTGTTCTTTTCAGCTTCAATTCTGAATAACCTTCTACCCTGTCGATTAACTCTGCTACTGCATTTTCAAATATTCTGGAGTTCATGCCGGTAGCTCCCACACTTCCGATTTCCTCCTTGTCTATGAGGATACAGCAGGAGGTTCGCTTTACAGGCTTGTCCTCCAACATAGCTAAAAGTGAGGTAAAAGCACAAACTCTGTCATCCTGTCCATAGGCTAATATCATACTTCTGTCCAATCCGCAATCTCTGGCTTTGCCTGCAGGTACAATCTCCAATTCAGCTGAGAGAAAATCCTCTTCCTCAATATCATAACTCTCTTTTAAAAGCTTCAATATAAATGCTTTTGCGCCTTCCTTCTCCGTACCTTCCAGCTCTTTATTGCCGATCAGCAAATCCAGGTTTTCCCCTAAGATCACCTTATCCGCAGTTTTCGCCATTTCCTCTTTTGCCAGATGGACCAAAATATCGGTGATTACAAATACGGGATCATCGTCCTTTTCTCCAACTACCACCTCTACTGTTGTGCCATCCTTTTTTGCCACAATACCGTGGATCGCCAGAGGTGTTGTCACCCATTGGTAATTTTTGATTCCACCATAATAGTGTGTGTCAAAATATACATATCCTTCTTTTTCGTAAACGGGGTTCTGCTTCACATCGATTCTAGGGGAATCGATGTGGGCGCCTAAAATATTCATGCCCTTTTCCAGCTTTTCTTCCCCCACTTGAAATAAGATCAATGCCTTGCCCATACAACAGGAATAGACCTTATCCCCAGCTTTTAAAGTTTCCTCCCCCTCTATCACTTCCTTTAAGTCGCGATATCCCGCTATCTTTGCCCTTCGGACGGATTCTGCCACACACTCCCGTTCTGTTTTTCCAGAATCCATACATTGTTTGTAGATGGTGCTTAAACGCTCTATTTTTTCTAAATCCAGGGCACTATAACTTTTCCATAAATTTACTCTTTCCATAATAGCTCTCCTTTTTCTTCTGTTTTGTATGTTTTTTATATGTTCCAATATTACTTATATTGCTATTATAAGACCTTTTCCAGTAATTATCTTATACTAAATCACTTTTTTTTAGTCAAATTATCCAATATTTTTATTCAGTCCTATAAGGTCAGATAATTATGTCAATTTTTCATCTAATTATATAAGCTTTTTTATACTTTTATATATATAATGTAATTGTAACTAGATATTGATATTGGAGGACAATCTTATGGCTAAAGTTACAAGTGCAGGAGTCACCCTTCATCTGAATGAAGACTCACTACTCGCTACGATTCAAAAAGACGGTGTTACCTGGCAGTGGGACAACCAGTTTGTGCCGCGTTTAACGGCTAACGGTCAATCTGTAAAATTTAGTGAAGCCGGTTCTATCACCCACCACTTCTGGAACACAGGAATTGGAAAAGGAATACGCTCCCACTATGAAGATTTTCAATTGGGACAGGAGACTTCAACTCTTATATTTGAAACAATCATCTGGATTGAAGAAGTTTCCGGAGATGTATTTTTCGAGTGGATTCCCTTTTCAGAAGATGATTTGAGCATTACAGAAGTATTCTGGCCTGGTTATATGTCCTTTGACGAAAATAGGGACGATTGGTATACACTTCTCAACATCCAGCAGGGCCTTTTGATCCCCAACACCTGGGAGACAGAGTTAGGGCGGTTGTTATTCGACGGCCAGCTATGTACCGCTGGAGCTTATATGCCTTGGTACAGCCAAATTAAGGAAAGAAGCGGTTACATAGGTATCTGCGGCCAGCCCTGGGACTCATCTTTTTACGCCCAGCATCCCGCAAATGGCCCATACACTCACGTTGGAATGAAATGGGGCCCAAGCCTGGGGAAAATAAGATATCGCCGCACCATGCGTTTTACATTTTTAACTGATTGTGATTACAATGACATCTGTAAGGTTTACCGTCAGTATGTCAAAGAGAATGGATTGTTCTGTTCTTTGGAAGAAAAGGCCGCCAAAATCTCCTCAGTCAATGACTTAATCGGAAGCGTGTTTTTGCATACAGGAATTAAAACTCATGTCATGACGGATTCAGAGTTTTTTGATCCGGAAGCACCCGAAAAAAACAATCACCTTACCTCATTTCAAGAAAGAGCAGAAGAAATCCGCCACTATCACGAAATGGGAATCCAAAAGCTTTATATGCACTTAGATGGCTGGGCTGAACCAGGTTATGACAACCAGCATCCGGATTATATACCTGCCTGTGAAGCTGCCGGAGGCTGGGCTGGGATGAGACAGCTTTCCAACACCATGAAGGAATGTGGTTATCTGTTTGGCCTCCATGATCAATACCGGGATTATTATTATGCAGCTAAGAGTTTTGATGAGAACTTCGGCTGCCGGCAAACAGACGGAACACTTTTGGAACACTCACGCTGGGCCGGAGGACACCAGACATACCTCTGTGCCACTCAAGCTCCCTACTATGTGAAGCGCAATTTTTCAGAAATTGCCTCCAATGGCGTACATTTAGACTGCGCTTATCTGGATGTGTTCACCTGCAATGAAGGTGATGAATGTACCCACCCCTGGCATACCATAAGCCGCAGAGAATGTCTGGATTTCCGGGCTCTGTGCTTTGAATACCTCTTATCGAAAAATATTCTTCCCAGCTCAGAGGAGGTCACAGACTGGTCCATAAGAAGCCTGGTATTCTCACACTATGCCCCCTATGAATTTATGATGAGCAAACCGGGTTCTCCCCGTAAAGGTATTGGAGTTCCATTATTTAACCTGGTCTACCACGACTGCCTGATCATTCCCTGGATGATGGACAAAGTGAGTGAAACTGAGGACTACATGATGTACGCCCTCTTAAATGGAGGCGCCCCATACTTTATCCGCCGGCCGGCTTATCAGAATATTGACGGCGGATTTGATACCCCCTTCTCCTTTACAGAAAAAGAAGCCCAGGAACGCTGCAAGGTCGTAAGCGACCTTCACGAAAAGGTGGCAAAATGTGAAATGGTCTCCCACAGTTTCTTAACAGCAGACTATACCAAACAAAAGACCACCTTTAGCGATGGTACGGTTGTTGTGATCGATACTAAAGAGGGTTCTTGGGAAGTTATTCTATAGAAATAATATTGTAGAAAATACCTGGTTGATTTTTCCTTTTAGGACCCTGGCTTTTCTCTCACACAGATTATTATCAGGCTCCACAAGCGGATGATCGAGAGCAGGATATTATTATGCCTGTTCTCGATCATCGGCAGATACAGATTGTACCCATCCCTGTAGTAATCCGATGGCGAGGTATCTTTGTATTCTTCTGTTGCTTTCTGCACGATCTCATCGTACCAGCCACTGCCTGGTGATCTCCTTGCAGGAAAAGGAAAAATCGTCGAGCTCTTTTCTCAGCTTTTTAATCGTGAGATTCTGATCACGGCGGATGCTGTCGTAATCTGCGCGCAGCTTTACATAGGTTTCCCCTGACCGGAAGTCAGCCAGCTGACGTTCTGCTGCTTTGAGCCGGTATGATAATAAAGTTGTCAGAAAGTACTGCGTCATTTTGGCGGAGCTGTTCTGCCTGCTTCTGGCAGAGGGCCTCCAGTTTTCTTATTCAGTTTTTAATAATAGATTTCTTATCCACACCTGCTAGTGATAAAAATACCATGCCAGACAACTAAATTACCGCCTGGCTGCTACTCCTTGCTTTCCTTACTCTCCTGTGAGCTTTCCGCCGTCGTATCCGCGGAACCTGCCTCGCTGCTCTTTGCCGTACCCCCTGTACTTCCACACCCACTTAATGTCCCCAATACCATTGCCGCTGCCATTACAAGAGATGTACACTTTTTTAATTTCATAATCCTATCAACCTCCTGAATTGTTATGGCTTAATTATAAGCATTCATTATTCTTACTCCAATCCCAAAATTCATAATCTTTATCCAAAATTGGAAACTAAAAATACTATTTACAGATAATAACGGCAAAAAAATAAACAGGACTGCCTTTGTAGGAATCAGTCCTGTCCGTCTACCAACCATAATCAGATACCATAATGATCATTTTCTCAATACCCGTAAATATCATAAATCTCCTGCGTATACACCCCCGGCTCCCGATATACCACAATCGGCGCCTCCACCTTAATCATGGATTTACCGCCGCGCACGGCTTCAATCAGGACCATATTGGCCTCTTTGTCCACAAATGGATGGACCATCTTCATCCGCTTCGGCTCCAGCTTATACTTCGTCAGCGCCGTAATAATTTCTATCAGACGGTGAGGCCGGTGCACCATGTAGAAACGCCCGCCCGGCCGCAGAAGCTTCGCCGCCTCCCTCGCCACATCGTCCAGCGTACAGAGCACCTCATGGCGGGCAATCGCCTTGGGCAGATCGGGATTTTTAAGTCCATGGGCATCGTTCATATAGGGCGGATTCGAGGTCACCACGTCAAAGGAAGCCGCGCCAAACAGCCGGCTGGCTTCCTTGATATCGCCCTTTACGATCGAGACCTTCTCTTCCAGGTGATTGAGCGCCACACTGCGCGCGGCCATCTCCGCCACCTCATCCTGAATCTCCAGACCCGTATAATGTTCGCCTTCATATTTCGCTTCCAGAAGAATCGGGATAATTCCCGTCCCGGTTCCCAGATCGATAGCCTTTTCCCCCGGCTTCACCGCCGCGAAACCGGATAAAAGCACCGCGTCCATACCGAAGCAGAACCCGTCCTTCTTCTGTATGATCTGATAGCCGTTTCTCTGTAAATCATCAAGCCGTTCCTCATCCTTAAGCTCAATTATCATCTAACTTGGATTTCCCTTCCTTCTTCTCAAGGGCTTCCAGAGCCTTCAGCTCTGCATCCGCTACAGAGCCTTTATCCTTGCGCCGCCTCGGTTTAAACTTCAGCTGATCCACACGGTATTCTCTGATTTCCTTCTCATCCTTCGTGATGACGATGACCTTCACCAGCTGACGAAGCACGCTGACCGAGTGAACCTCACCCTTCAGTCCGTCGTCCGTGGTCACATAATCCCCCACATTCGGAAGCTTGCTGTTTAAGTCCTCGTACGTCTCTTCCTCATTCTTCAGACAGCACATGAGCCTTCCGCAGACACCGGATATCTTCGTCGGATTCAGCGACAGGTTCTGCTCCTTCGCCATCTTGATTGAAACAGGGATAAACTCCGATAAGTAAGAGTGGCAGCACAGCGGTCTGCCGCAGATACCGATTCCTCCCACAATCTTCGTCTCGTCTCTGACGCCGACCTGACGAAGCTCGATTCTCGTTTTAAATACCGATGCCAGATCCTTCACCAGTTCGCGGAAATCGATTCTTCCATCCGCGGTAAAGTAAAACAGCACCTTGTTATTGTCGAAGGTATATTCCGCATCGATCAGCTTCATCTGAAGCCCGTGTTTCCTGATCTTTTCCTTACAGATCCGGAACGCTTCCCTTTCCTTCTCGTGGTTTTTTAACTCCACATCCTCGTCTTCTCTTGTCGCCATCCGGATCACAGACTTAAGCGGCTGGACGACCTTGTCATCCGGTACCTCTCTGCTTCCCAGCACTACATAACCGTATTCAATCCCTCTCGCCGTCTCCACAATCACGTGGTCACCCGTATGAATCTCCCTGCCGGCCGGATCGAAATAATAGATCTTCCCCGCATTGCGGAATCTTACACCAATCACTTTTATCATCAATCAGTTCTCCTTCATTACCAGTAACATGAGCTCCATGGCCAGTTCCATATTCACATTGGCATTCAGCCTGATCCCCGCCTTATCAATGGACTGGAGAATCTTTTCAATCCCATCGTAGGCGCTGGAGGCGCTCATTTCCTTAATTGTATTATACTCTTCCTTAAACACCAGAAGATTAATATCCTGTGTCACCTTATACATCAGCACATCCCGGTACCATAGCTGCATAAAATCGAGGCAGTCATAGATGTCCAGACTCTCATCCTTCAGCTTCTTGATATAGTCCAGAAGCTCCGTAATATCCATATCCTTCAAATGCTTCAGCATATGCAGAAGCTCGGTATACATCAGCTGAAAATCCTCCGAAGAGGCCAGATGGATCGCCTTTCCCAGATTTCCTCTCGCAAACGCGGCGTAAATCTCCGCCTTCACCTCGGGAATCCCCAGAGATTCCATCAGATACGTCCTGACCACGCTGTCCTGAAGCGGCTTCAGCTTTAACTGCACGCATCTGGAGAGAATCGTCGGCAGAAATGCCTCCTGATTCGTAGTCAGCAGCATGATAATCGCATAGGACGGCGGTTCCTCGATGGTCTTAAGCAGGGCATTCTGTGCCTGTGCCGTCATCTTTTCCGCTTCATCCACGATGTAGATCTTATAATAGCTGCTGTAGGGCCGTACCATGATTGTATCATTAATCTGTTCCCTGATATCGTCAACGCCGATGCTGTTCGGCTTTTCATGATTTACAAAAATCAAGTCCGGATGGTTGCCGCTCATCACCTGCTTGCAGGCGTGGCACTGCATACACGGTTCCTTCTTCCCCTTTTCACAGAGAAGCGTCATGGCAAATGCATTCGCCAGCGACTTACGTCCCATTCCTGCCTCACCTGTCAGAATATACGCATGAGATACATGATTTGTCTCTATAGCCTTCTTAAAATGTTCCTTTATCATCTCATGACCGATTATATCGTTAAATCCTGGCATTGGGGCACCTCCGTCTCAAAATATACGGATTTATTATAGCATATAAAATTCATACTCACAAGAAATAAGTGCTGGTAATTCCCATAAGAAGGCGTCTCCTGTCATTTCCCGCACAAAAAGAAACAGACGGCCCCATACGGCAGCCGTCTTAAGCATTTAATTCAGTTCCATTCTCTCACCAGCCTTCACCCGGTAAGAAATCCCGTCCTTCTCAAAATATACGTCCACTGCGGCAGGATTCCACACCATAGACCCATCCGCGCTGAACAGCAGCCGGTCGTACGCCGTCATGTAATCATACAGCTCCAGGTTTGTCGCATACCAGATCTCATTCCGGTTTCCGGTGTACGCAGCAAATCTCTCAATCACATCCCAGTTCCCATCCGCCTCAAACTCATAGCTGTGTCCCCAGAGATAGAACAGCCAGGAGCCGTACTTTGGCGTCTCCTCCACAAATTTTTCCGCCAGCTCCATCAGACGCTCATCCCGGTGATGGCACGTGGCCGTCAGACGGAGCCAGTCGGACGGAAGCCGGAAATCCCATGTCGAAACCGTTGTTCTCGCATAGGCGATTCCCGCCTGCACAAGCGTATCGACCACCCTGTCACTGGTAGTACCGAAGGGATAAGCCATCCCCCTGACAATTGTATGAAACTGCCGCTCCAGATTCTCCCGGTCCTTCATCACCTCCGCCGTACAGAGATTCACCGGAAGCTGCTCCAGAAACGGATGTGTCAGCCCGTGAACCGCCACCTCCATACCGCTGCCGCCGTAGACCTCCGTCACCGCCTTTTCCGTCATCCTTCTGTGCACCGTACCCGACGGGTATACCGTCCCCTCTTCCGCATAAAGCCCGCTGTTTAAGTTAAATGTCCCCTTTAATCCATGCTGCTTCATGATTTCGATCAGACGGATATCCTGTTCCACTCCGTCGTCATAGCTTAAAGTCAGTGCCTTCCTTTTTCCCTTTGGAAACTGAATAAAGATACTTCCCATGATTTTCGTCCCTCTCCTCCTGATCACCAATACCATTCTTCTGAACACCTGCTCTAGATTCTCATAACCGCCTTCATATCCCTGCAAATCTCCTCCAGGCATACTCTCAGATCATCATTCCTGTATCTCCTGTCAATTCCGCATCTTACCAGGTTTTCTTCCTTAAAATCCTCTTCATCCGCCAGAAATCTCCGGCAGAGTTCCTTATACTTCGGTTCCTTCTGTCCCTTTTCCCGCTCCAGCGCACGTTCCAGCCTCACGCCGTCATCCACCTCGATGTAGACAGGAACCAGCCCATTTTCACCGAAATACTCTCTCATCTTCTCATAAGACTCCAGCGTTCCGATCATCAGATAAGAATCCCTGTCATCCAGACAGATCTGCCCGTCATCCACGGTAAAATAACTCCACGGTCCATACACTGTCTGATACGTCCGTTCCTCGATCAGCCTTTTCTCCCTGCGGAAGTCATCCAGCCGTTCCACCGTCGTAAAATGGTATTCCACCCCTTCCGTCTCCCCATCCCGGATCGGCCTCGTCGTATAAAGGACCACCGTCTTTAATTCCGGTATCCGTTCCCGCAGTTCTTTATAAATCGTATCCTTCCCGGATGCGCTTTTTCCCATCACATAAAAAATCTTTCCCATGTTTCATTCCTCAGTTTTTTCTAATAATAATAGTATCTAATTCTCCGCTCCTGCTGCCGTCAAAACCTCCTCCACCTCCGGATCCGCCGTTCCCTGGACCGGAAGGCCCTTGCGCTTATACTGCCGGATCATCTCCACCAATTCCGGTTTTAATACTTCTCCCGGCGCCACAATCGGAATTCCCGGCGGATAGATGTAGATAAACTCCCCGGATACCATTCCCTCACACGCATCGAGAGGGACAGACCGCCCCGGAGAGTCCATCGCCTGTGCGATCGTCATAGCAATCTCCGGCCATCCACAACCGCATTCCTTTTCCATCCCGTTATCCACAATTCCACGGTCTCTTTCCCCTGTGTTATCCCCGTTTATCCCCATAAAGCCTGATGCGGCAGTCCCGCAGTCTCCCGTATCCCTTCTCCGCTCATGATCGATCTCCAGGAAAGCCCGGCATAACCGGTCCAGACCCTCATCCGTATCAGCCACCGTAGTAATCGCCGTCACATAATCCGGTCCGCACATTTCCATTTCCAGATGGTATCTGTTTCGAAGCAGCTCCGTAAGGTCCGGCCCGGTCAGACCGCTGCTTCCCACTGAAACCACAATTTTAGACTTATCCACATCAAAGACCTGGCACCGTCCTTTCACTCCGCCAAGAAGAGCCAGACACTCCATCTCCCCCATCCGCCGCCGGATACGGTCAAGCCTGCCGCTAAAGGCCTTCATCTCATCTCTTCCCGCTTCATCCATCCATCGTATACAATTTTCAATAGCGGCCATCAACACATACGACGGGCTGCTGCTCTGGAACATGTGTACATACCGGTCAATCCTGCTGACATCCGCAAATCCCGCTTTCACATGCATGACCGCGGTCTGAGTCAGAGAAGGAAGCGTCTTATGGAGACTCTGTATCACCACATCCGCTCCCAGTTTCAGCGCAGAAACCGGGAATCCCGCCTCCCCTCCAAAGGGGAAATGCGCCCCGTGAGCCTCATCCACAATCAGCGGAATCCCCCACTCATGGACGATTTTCGCAATTGCGTTGATATCCGAGACAATACCGTCATACGTGGGAGATACCACCAGCACAGCCTCCGTCTCCGGATGGTTTATCAACAGCCGCCGTACATCCTCCGGTGATAATCCACCCTGAATCCCAAATTCCGGGATCGTCTGTGGATAAATATATTCCGCCCTCAAATGACCCAAATACACGCCATGATACGCCGATTTATGGCAGTTCCGGCTCATGAGAATAGTGCCTCCATGGGAGACAGAGCCGCATACCGCGCTCAAAATACCGCAGCTGCTTCCATTCACAAGATAATACGTCCGGTCCGCCCCATAGACATTTCCTGCCCACTCCATAGATTCCTTCAGAATCCCTTCCGGGTGGTGGAGATTATCAAATCCCTCAATCTCGGTAATATCCACAGAAAACGGATTTGGAAAATCCACTGCAAATCCGGCCCCCGCCTGCCTCTTATGCCCCGGCATATGAAACGGATAGGCATCAGATTCCCCATATTCCATTAATCGGTCCAGCAGATACTTCTCCATCTCCATCCTCCAGATAATTTTCTGTAACAGTTCAGACGGCGGGAAAATTGGCGCAGGAAGCAGCGTCAAGCTTGCTTGTAAGCGGCTTTATGCACCAATTTTCACATCGGATGAATATCCGATGCTTCTTGACC
>OIZR01001288.1_pt1 | contig 11798 bp, 3 predicted proteins | sample 1588591 | NCBI WGS metagenome assembly OIZR01 (sample SAMN03283249) | human gut metagenome | biome: human-associated habitat; material: feces | host: Homo sapiens | place: USA | collected 2013 | reverse complement strand
CCGGCGTGGATCACGCCGCTGTTGTGGCCAGTCTGATGGCAGGCCGGGCCGGCCTCTTTTTCCAGCAGCGCAATGCGGGCGTCCGGGTAAATCTCAATTAACTGCATGGCGGTCGACATGCCGATGATGCCGCCGCCAATAATCACAAAATCATACATCCGCTCAATTCCTTTGCGCTTACTGATGCGTCTGGTAGTGGTGAGTGGCGTAAGCGAAATAGCCACGCTGACGCATCAGTTCACGGCGCAGATCCGGGTGCGGAGTAAAGCGGTCGCGACCGTGCAGCCAGAACAGGTTGTTAATCAACAGGAATTTGCCAACGGGAACGGGTACAGAAAGAATGCCTTTGCTGGTTTCAATGGCGTCTGAAAGCTCGCTCAACCACACGCCTTCTTCGAAGTCTTTCGGCTGGACGAACTGGTCGATATAGCGCATCACCGGGCGGCCCTGCTGATCGACATCGAATACCGGATGGAAAACATCTTTGCTGACGTTTTTGCTTGGCGGTGCGGCAAAGCGCATCGGTCGACGTGCCAGCGGGTGGCGGAAATAGTGGTCCAGATGTTCCCAGTCATCGAGATGCAGCAGCAGCGAGTTACCCCCCTGCATGTTCTGCTCGTCGATTTTCATCATCAGCACATAGTCGGTGATCTCTTCAACGTAGGTACCGTCGTTGTGCAGCTCCATCACGCGGTGCGGTTGGCGCAGATAGCTGTCTGAGTTATCGACATTTTTCACTACAAAACGCGCGTAATACTGACCGCTCATTGCGTCGAAATTGGAGCGACCAATCAGATGCGCCACCGCCGTCGCCAGCTTCACCATCTCATCCGCTTGCTTCACATCATCGACCCCCACCGCATTGATCAACAACGCACCCTCAGCGCGGTTTAGCAACGTCTTTAACAGCAACGGTTGCAGCTGATTCGCACACAGATCGTCAAGAATTTTGCCTACCCGAAAACGCAGAAAGGATTTGTACTCCAGCGCCTGTACGGGCCATTCGGCAACCTGTTCGAGAAACTGTTTGGTCGTCTGTTCGGTGAAGGTAAGTTCCAGCAGACGCGGGGATTGCGCCGACGGGATGAAAGTAAATCCGCTATAGTCCTGGCCTGAATCGACAGCGTTATTTTGTACGGCGGTCAGTGCATTCATCAGAAGCGATCCTCTTATGAGATGTAGGGTGACATGGCGATGCTCATTTCGTAGCCATAATCTAAAAATATCTACATTTCTGAAAAATGCGCACAAAAGCGACATATTGTTTTCTTATTGTGATCAAAAACAACAAATTAGTAACATTTAACGTAGGGTATTAAGGCAAAGTGAGACAGGAAATGAATAACTAAAGCAACAGGTTAGGGGGAGTTACCATCAGAGAACAGATTATCTGGTCGATAAAAAACAGTAAATGGCTTCAATGCAAAATGACCGTTAGTAAACTAAACATATTATCTGCCCCGTTTTAGCGGGGCAGATATAACATTAAATTACAAATAGAGATAGTTCGGCAGTTCTCCTGTTTTCCCTAAAAGAAGAGCGCTACGCCCAGGAATGTTGATATTTAGAGTTCCGCCTTTAAGCGTAAATACTTTACCAGGGGGAATACTTTTGCGTGTATTATTAATAATAATGTTAACGCTATTACTCCCCATATTTTTATATATTCCTGGTTGCAATTTGTTAGGCCAGGTACCTTCAATTTCTTCGTTTCCTTTATTTATTATAACTAGTCCGTCATGAGGAGAGTGATTAATATTCACAGAATCCCCACGACTAAAGGCCAGAACGTTTTTAGTTGCAAATACACCCTCAAATGCGCTCCATATTCCTGCTTTATCTATATATAATGCGTGGAATTCATTGTAGAGCTGCTGATAGGTAGAGCAACCTTTATTAAGCCACGCCTCACCGCCGACACGCGTCGACCCATCATCATTTTTAATTTCAGTCGTTGATTTTAATACTTGGCCATCCCAGTAAACTAAAGGCCTGCTGAACGGGAGAGCGGCCATATATGCCATTGCTAATTGTTCATCTTGTTGATGGTTAAATAGAAAGTCATTGAAAAGATTGCCATTGTTAGGAAAATCGTGGTTAATGTTAATCAATATCCGTCTTTCTGATGGGATGCTTGAGATTGTGGAACCCGGTTTTGATGCAAGGGTTTGGAGATCGCCACCAAATGAAAAGGCTTTTATCGTCTTCATGAGCAATGAAAAATCAATGGCGCTTAAATCATCTCTTTCATAAAGTAGCGATGACATTTGTTGTTCATCCAACTGGCAAGTTACCAGATATTCCATGTAATTCATAACGGCTTTTTCATGATATTTTGGGTTAAATAAGTTAGTATTGTGTAATCGCTCATTATAATTTTTAAGCGGTGGGGTTATTGATCTTTCTATTTGTTCATGTTTTGAGTGTTTTGCTGCATCATAACGTAAACCTCGTACGCCATATTTTCGCATTTCACGAACGTATTGATTTTGCAGCATAATAACCTGGTCACTTTTGGGGGTTGTTTTAGGCATTCCATTTAAACGCTTTTCTTTTAATGCATGGAGGTTTTCCCATTCATCCTTAGAGATGTTATCTTTACTTGCTTCGAAGTCTTTTGCAGTGAGATGTATATCTTCTGGATGGATTTGTTTACGTTCTTTTGTTACTGGATCGATAATAAATGGAACCAAAACCTGACCTTGCCAATAGCCAGGGATACCACCTTCTATATCTTTACTGATCTTCGCTCGTATATCAGCAGAGGGATAATCCAGGTCATTTTTACCACTACCCCCGATTCCCATAAAGTTAAAGGTATAATCAGGAATGATATCGATACCAAATTTTTTAGCATCTTTAACCAATGCGATAAAATCCTGCAAATCTCCCATTGGATTGTGGATGGTACAAAGATCTTCGGGTTGATAAGCGTGAAACCAGTAACCTTTTTCTTCTTCGGGAGTTTCTGGTCCGTCGGCACGGAAAGTTGTCACTGGAGGGATTTGTATATACCCATAATGGCTACGTGCAAATTCAGACATATTTTCTCTGATTTGCTGGTAGGTGGCATTAAAAGCATGAAGAATCGCTTCGCCAGGTTTTTTGGGGGTGATGATTTCACATTGTGATTTCTGAACAGCAGTAAGAGATTTACGCTCAAGTGTTTGCCGTAGATGTTCTGGATTGATTAGTATTTTAAATGTTTCTTGCTGTCCGGAAGGTGACGTCACGTTAATATTATATACATCGGCTGCCAGCTCATAGTCAGGAATGTTAATAGCATATGCAACATATTTATCTTTTGGGGAGGGGTTGTCAGTTATAATGTGGGTGAAATGTTCAGCAGGACCATACTGGTGAACCCCCTTGTTATCTTCTCTTTCATTCATTGTATCTCTTTGATAAATCCATGTTTTTCCTTCTCCTATCCTGTCTGGCGCTGTAATACTACGCTGTGCAGCTTTATTCAGTTCACGGTAAGTTGTATCTGGAAAAAGGGAAATTTTATAATCGTTTTTTAACAGATCATTAATGATTTTTTCTGCGTGAAAAGTTGATATAATTTCTCTGTCTTTTAAATCCTGAGGATAAACTCCACAAGCATTAATAATATTTGTTACACAGTTTAGATATTCTAATGTATTTAATTTGGAATTTAGATCCCCGTCAGTAATGTTCCATGATAACAATGTGGGGTTGTCGATAGGTAAATTTCTTGGTCCTGGTTTTATAGAAAACATAATAACGTTCCTCTAATGGTAGAGTAATATGATGTATACGGAAACATAAAAATGTTTAATTGTTGTGAAAGTAATTGCAAACAGATGTCCTATTTTTATCCAATATTTATATGGAAAAGGATAATGCTTAAATCTGTTTTTTTAATTATCGATGTGGTCTGGAGAGGCAACTGTCAAAAATCGCTCATACGAAACTAATTATTAGCAGAATAAGTTCTATAAAAGAATATATTGCTATATGAAGTTTATTTTTATGGAGTGAAAAGTAACAGATATCATAATGATGCGAAAACTCTTCAGTTAATGTAATAAACTTATATTATTAGATACAAAATCATTACAAAGTATCATTGAATCGATGATAACTATAGATAGTGTTAATTATTAACATTTGCTTGTTGACTGCGAGTATCGACTTTGCGAATGGAGGCGATGTTGGGTTTTATGTCGCATGTATTGACGACCCAGGATGGATGAGAACGCATAAAAATCTGTTATTTACATCATAAGATCATCATGTTTATTGCGTGGTTTATAAGTATTGTTATTGCATACTTAAGGCCCTTTAGCTCAGTGGTTAGAGCAGGCGACTCATAATCGCTTGGTCGCTGGTTCAAGTCCAGCAGGGGCCACCAAATCATCATTCATGTATCAGGAAGAGTTAAGGGTACAAGGGGTACTCGATGGCGGTCTATATTTCATGACTAACGCCATTTAAAGGAAGAAGTGCGGTGGGTGGTTTCGAATGAGGGCTGGTGTTTTGGTACGTGGCACGCCACTGCAATGTATTTATCCATCAGTACTCATTCAAAAGTACCTGGAAAAAATGCCCGCTATGCCAAGCGGGCAAATTGCTTACATGTGGAATTAAGTAATTAACGATAAAGCCAGAGTATTATCATTTATTATACCCATTCATTTAATCAGGTTAATTACTCAAATCACTGAACTATTCTCTGTTCGCTCACTGATGATGAGTGAGTACCACAACCAATGTATGTAGAACAATGCCGTAGAGTAAGGATGAAATGTCTCTGCCACGCATTAAACATCTACTACTGACCAGAACACCCGCCGCAGGTAGATGAGTCTTGTGAGTGTTACAGAAGCATGGCTATGCTCATTAACCAACTCTAATAGATATAAATTCCTAACACTCGAAAAACGAATTTCACTAATAAATCATAATGGGTGATTTTTATCATACAGCGAAATAACCTTTTGTTTATTAAATTTAACATTCTTGTGCTTATTTAATTAAAAATTCCGTGCGTAGCATGTGAAACAGTTAATGTCAGCAATTGTCTCAAATGAGCGATTTTTTATAGTGACAAACAGTAATAACGTTAAAAATAGCCATGAAGACATTAACTGAGGAATAGACAATGTTAGTTAGTAAAAGCAACGAAATTAACACTAGCGCAGTTTTGGCTAGCAGGAATTATAATGAAAACAATTCTTCCAACCCCATGGGGCTACTAGCTCATAGTATTGTAAAATTAATTTGTAAGGAAGCTGCATCAGAGACGTATCGCGGTGCTCTTGAAACTTTACAAAAAATGATGTCTGAATGTATATATCATGAAGGCAACGCCTTTGTCATTATGGGATCTGGAGAGCAATTAAAACGTATTAAATATGATGTTGATGAAAATAACTTAAAAGTATTCAACGTATACTTTGATAATAATGAAGAGTTAGTTACTGATGGTGAGCCTGACGTAGTATGTTTAAGCAAGCAGGTCTGGGAAGATCTTCTCATTAAACTAAAGCTGGAGAACAAAGAAAATGCGGTTTCTGAAACTGACCTGTCATCGAATAAAAATAATGTTGATCATTTTTTTGAATCCGCTAAGAGAGATGAACAGACCCTATTCGGCAATATAAGAAAAAGTGAGTTTCATGTTGATTCATTAAAGCCAGGTAGTACGCGTAGTGTTATTTTAGAAACGCAACCAAATGTCTCTATGGAACCACGTAATTTATATGACAACCAAATAGATAAGGTTTCACCTGTAACTAAAAACTCTCAGCAAGTTAAAGGCCACTATGGAGATAAATTGAAAGAAATGCAGATGTTCCTTAACCAGATGAGCAATGCACTTCAACAGGCTCCATCTTTGTCAGAGTCAAAGGAACACACCATAGATATTCAAAAAATAACGGATGCCTTTGTGAAGGAGTTCCGGGGGATATTATTTGATAAAAATGGAAATTCATCAGAACGTTTATTCAATTTTTATGAGTGCTGCTATATATTTTTACCAAGAGCGCAGCCTCAAGATAAAATCGAAAGCTATAATTCAGCGCTGCAAGCTTTTTCCATCTTCCGTTCATCTACTTTGAATAATAATGATGTAGGGTTTAATTTCAAATTATTCCCAGAAGTCAAGCTGTCTGGGGAAAATCTTGAAACGGTATTCAAATATAAAAAAGGAAGTTTTGTCCGGGAGATAGCCAGAATTAATATTACTCTACAAAAAGGAGAGGGTGGTTTATATAATTTAGGTGGGTTGGATTTTAAGGGATGCTTCTTTTCTGGACAGAACTTCCGTAACTATGATATTAAAAATGTGAATTGGAGAACTTCATTGTTTGATGTTGATGCACCGTGTATTTTTAATGTGCCTGATGACAATAAGAGTTATGAGAAATTATTAAAATCCGTCAGCGAAAACGGTTTAAATGGAGTCTTGTCTGATCGTAATAATAAAATAAAACTAATCACGGGCGTGGCACCATTCGATGATATTTTATTTATGGATGATGACTTTGATGATAGTTCCTCTGAGGATGATCCCGTTGAGAATAGTCCTGTTGTGAATAGTTCTATTGTATAAAGTTCTAAAAGCAGTTTTCAATGATGAATAAATGGCAATTTTTACAAAGAGATAATAACGTAGATTGAAACAATATGTATTATTGATTGATTAAACGGGATTATTCTTCACACTACATCCATTTTGCTGTCACTACCAAAGAAAAAGGGGCTGCGCTTTCACGTAACCCCTTGATTTATTTGGTGATCTGTCGGTGTTGAATTGGTGCTGTAATTGGTTGAAATATTTCATCTAATGTCTGGTTCAACTTTCCTTAGCTGCCTGAAAATTTTTTGAGCTTACCCAGCAATAACAGCGTTACGGTGCACCACGCCTGACTGAAGAACTGCGTGCTCAGGGTTACCACTTCAACGTAAAACCGTGGCAGGAGGTCCGGACTGAAAAAACTGCTCAGGACATCATCGGCAGGGAACGCACTGCTAGTCTGTAAACTGAACCGACTGGGGCGCAGTATGTGGCATCTTGTCGTGCTGTTGGAGGAGCTGTGCGAACGTGGTATTAACTTTCGTGCTCTGGCCCAATCTATATTTGCCCAACAATGGGGGGACGAATGCTGTAAAAGTAAAACAATCTGCGATCTCAAAGTTATTGTGTGATTTTTATGTGAGCAGAAGATATTCATCAGAAACGATTATGTAAATCATTTTATTTTGCCAACGGCCTCATTGTCGAAAGAAAAGAATACGCCCGTGTTTCCTGAATAGATTGACTTTTTTATCCAACCACACTTCAGCGCACTGCGTTTAAAAAATGCCTCATTCTTATGCGGAATATCATCATTTCATCATGATGTCTTTGATGAGCGGTGAACACAATACACTTGCGCTGTCTCTTCAGGATGAATCCCCTGGTCTGGTGCCTGTGGGCTGATGTTGCAGCAGAGCTAAGGTCGCTTAAACGCTACTCAGTATTCACTTTTCAGAGGATGAAATTTATGAACAGGACCAGTCCCCATTATTGTCGCCGCTCAGTACTTTCCTTATTGATATCTGCCTTGATATATGCCCCGCCCGGGATGGCGGCCTTTACTACTAATGTTATTGGTGTGGTAAACGATGAGACTGTAGATGGTGTCCAAAAAGTAGATGAACGAGGTACAACAAATAACACTCATATTATCAACCATGGCCGGCAGGAGGTCTATGGTGGGATATCTAATAGTAGTATTATTGAAACTGGTGGCGAGCAACTAGTATCAATCCATGCCGATATTAACGGGCAAGCTAATAATACAACCATTAATGGAGGCAGACAGTCAATTGAGTACGGAGGAATTTCTACTGGCACGATAATCGAAAGTGGCAATCAATATGTTCATAAAGGTGGTACCAGCAATGACACGACAATTAAGGGCGGTACTTCACGCATAGAGGGGGGGACTGCAAATGGAACAATCATTGATGGTGGTAGCCAACAAGTAACAACTCAGGGGCATGTTGACGGTACAACGATAAATAAGTCTGGCTCTCAGGACGTAGTACAAGGAAGTCTGGCAACGAACACAACCATAAATGGTGGTCGGCAGTATATTGAACAGAGCACAGTAGAAACAACCACCATTAAAAATGGCGGTGAGCAAAGAGTATATGAGAGCCGTGCGCTGGACACTACGATTGAAGGCGGAACTCAGTCTCTGAATAGTAAGTCAACGGCAAAAAATACGCAGATCTATTCTGGTGGTACGCAAATTGTTGATAACACGAGCTCCTCGGATGTTATTGAAGTTTATTCCGGCGGCGTGCTTGATGTTAGAGGTGGTACGGCAACTAATATTACGCAGCACGATGGAGCCGCTTTAAAAGTAACGACTTACGATTTGACGGTGAGCGGTACGAATAGTGAAGGGGCATTCTCCATCCACAATAAAGTGGCTGACAATGTGTTGCTGGAAAACGGAGGCCATTTAGAAGTATCTCATTCTGCAAACAAGACGATTATCAAAGATAAAGGAACAATGTCAGTTTTAACCAATGCTAAAGCTGATGCGACCCGAATAGATAATGGCGGGGTTATGGATGTTGCCGGAAACGCGACAAATACCATAATTAATGGTGGCACACAGAATATTAATAATTATGGCATAGCCACAGGCACCAATATCAACAGCGGAACGCAAAATATCAAAAGCGGCGGGAAAGCTGACACAACAATTATATCCTCCGGGAGCCGGCAGGTTGTTGAGAAAGATGGTACGGCAATTGGCAGCAATATTAGCGCCGGAGGCTCGCTGATTGTCTATACCGGCGGTATTGCACATGGGGTTAACCAGGAGACGGGCAGTGCTTTAGTTGCCAACACGGGTGCAGGGACTGATATCGAAGGATACAACAAGCTCTCTCACTTCACTATTACCGGAGGGGAGGCTAATTATGTTGTGCTGGAAAATACCGGCGAACTGACGGTAGTGGCTAAAACCTCGGCGAAAAATACTACCATTGATGCTGGCGGTAAGCTGATTGTCCAGAAGGAGGCTAAAACAGATAGCACCAGACTTAATAATGGCGGCGTTCTGGAGGTTCAGGATGGTGGTGAGGCTAAGCATGTTGAGCAACAATCCGGCGGCGCATTAATTGCTTCCACGACATCCGGAACACTTATCGAAGGAACCAACAGTTATGGTGATGCTTTCTACATCAGGAATTCAGAAGCTAAAAATGTAGTGCTGGAAAACGCAGGCTCATTAACAGTCGTCACTGGTTCCCGGGCAGTTGACACGATTATTAATGCCAACGGCAAAATGGATGTTTATGGAAAAGATGTTGGCACTGTACTCAATAGTGCTGGCACCCAAACAATATATGCCAGTGCCACTTCTGATAAAGCAAATATCAAAGGTGGCAAGCAAACGGTATATGGTTTAGCCACTGAAGCAAATATCGAAAGTGGTGAACAAATTGTTGATGGTGGGTCAACAGAGAAAACACACATCAATGGTGGCACGCAAACCGTTCAGAATTATGGTAAGGCAATCAATACCGATATCGTCTCTGGCCTACAACAAATTATGGCAAACGGGACAGCGGAAGGTTCCATTATTAATGGGGGTTCACAGGTAGTTAATGAGGGCGGTCTGGCTGAAAACTCGGTGCTTAATGACGGCGGCACACTCGATGTGCGGGAGAAAGGCAGCGCAACGGGGATACAGCAGAGTAGCCAGGGCGCTTTGGTTGCAACCACCAGGGCGACGCGGGTCACAGGAACACGCGCGGATGGCGTCGCGTTCAGCATCGAGCAGGGTGCGGCGAACAATATCCTGCTGGCAAATGGCGGCGTGTTAACCGTGGAGTCAGACACCTCTTCTGACAAAACACAGGTCAATACGGGCGGACGGGAGATCGTCAAAACAAAAGCCACTGCGACAGGCACGACGCTCACCGGCGGTGAACAAATTGTCGAGGGTGTGGCGAATGAGACAACAATTAACGACGGCGGAATACAAACAGTTTCAGCTAACGGAGAGGCAATAAAAACAAAGATCAATGAAGGCGGTACGCTGACAGTCAACGATAATGGCAAAGCGACAGATATCGTCCAGAACAGCGGTGCCGCTCTCCAGACGAGCACGGCTAACGGTATTGAAATCAGCGGTACTCACCAGTACGGCACTTTTTCCATTTCCGGCAATTTAGCGACCAATATGTTGCTGGAAAATGGCGGTAATTTATTGGTATTAGCAGGTACCGAAGCTCGCGACTCCACGGTTGGCAAGGGTGGGGCAATGCAAAACCTGGGTCAGGACTCCGCCACAAAGGTTAACTCTGGCGGGCAATATACCCTTGGGCGGTCAAAAGATGAGTTTCAGGCTCTGGCCCGGGCAGAAGATCTCCAGGTCGCTGGCGGGACGGCAATCGTCTACGCAGGTACGCTGGCGGATGCATCGGTCAGTGGCGCGACAGGAAGCCTGTCGTTAATGACGCCACGGGGTAATGTTACGCCAGTTAAACTCGAAGGGGCGGTCCGGATTACCGATAGCGCGACATTAACTATCGGAAATGGCGTCGATACCACGCTTGCCGACCTGACGGCTGCCAGCCGGGGCAGTGTCTGGCTTAACAGCAATAATTCCTGTGCAGGTACCAGCAACTGCGAATATAGAGTAAACAGTTTGCTACTCAACGACGGTGATGTTTATTTATCAGCACAAACAGCAGCGCCTGCCACAACTAACGGTATCTACAATACGCTGACAACCAATGAACTTTCCGGTAGCGGTAATTTCTACCTGCATACCAACGTTGCTGGCTCCCGGGGCGATCAACTGGTCGTCAACAACAACGCCACTGGTAATTTTAAAATCTTTGTTCAGGATACCGGCGTCAGCCCTCAGTCTGACGACGCGATGACGCTGGTGAAAACAGGGGGAGGGGATGCTTCGTTTACGCTGGGCAATACCGGCGGTTTCGTTGATCTTGGGACCTATGAGTATGTCCTGAAAAGTGACGGCAACAGCAACTGGAACCTGACCAATGATGTCAAACCCAACCCGGACCCCAACCCAAATCCAAAGCCAGACCCAAAACCCGATCCAAAGCCAGACCCAAATCCAAAACCAGACCCGACTCCCGATCCAACGCCGACACCCGTTCCGGAGAAACGCATTACGCCTTCTACCGCAGCCGTACTCAATATGGCAGCAACATTACCGTTGGTATTTGATGCTGAGCTAAACAGTATTCGCGAGCGGTTGAACATAATGAAAGCGAGTCCACACAACAATAATGTCTGGGGGGCAACGTATAACACCCGTAATAATGTCACCACCGATGCGGGGGCCGGGTTTGAGCAGACGCTGACCGGAATGACAGTGGGGATCGACAGCCGTAATGATATTCCTGAGGGGATTGCCACGCTGGGCACTTTTATGGGTTATTCCCATTCACATATCGGTTTTGATCGTGGAGGACATGGCAGTGTGGGCAGTTATTCTCTGGGCGGCTATGCCAGTTGGGAACATGAAAGTGGTTTCTATCTGGACGGTGTCGTGAAGCTGAACCGTTTTGAAAGTAACGTAGTCGGTAAAATGAGCAGTGGTGGAGCCGCCAACGGCAGTTATCGCAGCAACGGGCTGGGCGGTCACATTGAAACCGGGATGCGATTTACCGATGGTAACTGGAACCTGACGCCGTATGCCTCGTTAACGGGGTTCACCGCTGATAACCCCGAATATCATTTATCCAATGGCATGGAATCGAAATCAGTCGATACCCGCAGTATA
>OIZR01001276.1_pt1 | contig 11914 bp, 9 predicted proteins | sample 1588591 | NCBI WGS metagenome assembly OIZR01 (sample SAMN03283249) | human gut metagenome | biome: human-associated habitat; material: feces | host: Homo sapiens | place: USA | collected 2013 | reverse complement strand
ACGTGGTGATGTACTTAAACCTGGCGAACGACCCGGTGGTAGAGCGTTTGATCACACCGAAGGTGGCGCTGACTGCGGCGGAATATCTGGCTTTTGAGTGCGGCATGCACATCCTGGTTATCCTGACTGATATCACCTCCTTCTGCGAGGCTATGCGTGAGGTCTCTTCCTCCAAAGGAGAGATTCCTTCCCGTAAGGGTTATCCGGGTTATCTCTACAGTGAACTGGCCACGCTCTATGAGCGCGCCGGCATTGTGCGGGGCAAGAATGGTTCTGTGACGCAGATCCCCATTCTGACCATGCCCAACGATGATATTACCCACCCCATCCCCGACCTGACCGGCTATATCACCGAGGGGCAGATCGTACTGGATCGTCAGCTTCACGGACAGTCCATCTATCCGCCCATCAATGTGCTGCCCTCCCTGTCCCGTCTGATGAAGGACGGTATCGGAAAGGGTTATACCCGGGAGGATCATCAGGCGGTGGCCAACCAGCTTTTCTCCTGCTATGCGAAGGTGGGAGATGCCCGTGCGCTGGCTTCTGTTATCGGTGAGGATGAGCTCTCTCCGCTGGATAAGCGTTATCTGGTATTCGGAAATGCTTTCGAGAAACGCTTTGTGGGACAGGGGATCTTCGAGAACAGGACAATAGAGCAGACGCTTGACATCGGCTGGGATCTTCTGGGTCTGCTGCCGAAGGAAGAACTGGATCGTATCGACACGAAGATCCTGGATCGCTTCTACCATCCCACGGAAGTGGATCTGGTTGCGGAAGCCCAGGAGGACGTGGCGAAAATGCAGCAGTAAGGGAGGCGTGAACCGTGGATCCAAATACTTTTCCCACCAAGGGAAATTTGATACTGGCCAAAAATTCACTGGCTCTCTCCCGTCAGGGGTTTGACCTGATGGATAAAAAGCGGAATATTCTGATCCGGGAACTGATGGGTCTGATCGAGCAGGCCAAGGATATCCAGTCTCAGATCGATACCACGTTCCGCGCGGCTTATGCGGCTCTGCAGCGGGCTAATATGGAGATGGGGATCACAAATGTGCGTTCCATCTCCCATACCATTCCCATCGAGAATACAATCCGGATCAAGACCAGAAGTATCATGGGAACAGAGATCCCGCTGGTGGAGGCAAAGCCGGGAGCGGCCGTTCCCACCTATGCGTTTTACAGCACCCGCCAGTCTCTGGATGAAGCCCGCCTGGCTTTTGAGAAGGTGAAGGAGCTGACGCTTCATCTGTCGGCGGTGGAAAATTCTGCCTACCGTCTGGCTTCCAACATCAAGAAGACCCAGAAGAGAGCAAATGCCCTGAAAAATATCACCATTCCTCATTATGAACAGCTGACAAAGGACATCACCAATGCGCTGGAGGAGAAGGAGAGGGAAGAATTTACCCGTCTGAAGGTAATAAAAAGACAGAAAAATAATAAAAAGAAGGCTGGATAAGGATCTGGCCTCGTAAGTTTGATACAGCGGATTGCGGACTCTTCGGAGTCCGTTTTCTTTTTTTGCAGAAACAAATACTATTTAGATTAGGGGGGCTTGAAAAAAATAGTCAATCACTTAAAATTATAATTGACCAGAATAGTTAAAGAGAGGCGGTTATAATGAGTGAATATGATAAATTTTTGGAATTACCTAAGCAAAAGCAATTAAAAATTATAAATGCAGGTTTTGAATACTTCGGTAAATACGGGTATAAAGGTGCAAATACGGAAGATATAGCAAATAAAGCAGAAATATCAAAAGGATTGCTATTTTACTATTTCAAAAATAAAGAAAGCTATTATTTATATTTGTGTGAGTTTTGCCAAAAGTTAATGTTAGAAAGTCTGCAAACAAGAAGTTTTCAAGAAATAACAGATTTTTTTGAACTAATCAATTTTGCAACAGAAGCGAAACTAAAAATAATTGTCGAATATCCTTTTATTACAGATTTTTCAATCAATGTTATTTCTGACAATAGCAGTAAGTTAGGAAACAAAGGCGAAGAATACATAAACAATGCTATACATAATTCGTTTGATATTTATTTTAAGAATATAGATTTCACACCATTCAAAGAAGAAATAAACCCTAAACAAATATATCAAATGATGTTGTGGCTATCTGAGGGGTATATCAACGAAAAAAAACGACTGCATATGCCTATTATTTTGGAAGATTTATTATCTGACTTTGCACAGTGGAAAACACTATTTAAAAAGATGTGTTATAAGGAGGAGTATTTATGAATGTAATAGAAATCAACAATCTGACAAAGGATTTCGGGAATAATAAAGGAATATTTGATCTATCTTTTTCTCTAAAACAAGGAGAAATCGTAGGGTTCTTAGGTTCAAATGGTGCTGGAAAAACAACGACCATTAGACATCTAATGGGATTTATAAAAGCGGACTCTGGTTCAGCTAAAATATTAAATATGGATTGTTTTGAAAATGCGTATTCTGTTCAAGAAAAAATCGGTTATTTGCCAGGGGAAATTGCGTTTATGGACAACATGACCGGCGAAGAATTTATTCGATTTATGGCAGAAATGAAAAACATTCGAGATTTACATTATGCCAAAGAATTGATTGCATATTTTGATATTGACACAAAAATCAAAATTAAGAAAATGTCTAAAGGTATGAAACAAAAAATTGGGTTAATCATTGCATTTATGCAAGATACGCCGATTTTAATTTTGGACGAACCAACAACGGGCTTAGACCCTCTTATGCAAAATAAATTTGTTGAGTTGATAAAAAAAGAAAAGTCTAAGGGAAAAACAATATTGATGTCATCACATATTTTCGAGGAAATCGAAAATACTTGTGAGCGGATTGTGATGATAAAAGATGGTCGCTTAGTGGCAGACCAAAATATAAATACTATAAGAAATGAAATGCATAAACACTATGAAATTACATTCGGAAGTATCGAAGAAGCAATTTGTTTTCAAGGGATATATTCTGAGAATAGTGATAGAAAAGAGAATGTGGTGTATCTGTTGTCAAAAGAAAATGTCAATCATCTGATTTCTGAATTATGTAAATTTAATATAGTAGACATAAATGCACGATACCAAACCTTAGAAGAAGTTTTTATGAAATATTATGGAGGAAGTAAAAAATGAGTATTCCATTATTAAAAATAGAATTGAAGTCAAATTGTAAAATCATATTGTTATTCTTAGCGATTATTACTCTTTATGCTGGTCTTATTACTGCTATGTTTGACCCGGAATTAGGTGCAGGGATAAATGAACTTGCTGAAAGTATGCCACAGTTTTTTGCTGTTTTTGGAATGGAAAATCCCGGAACAACATTATTAGATTTTTTAAATAATTATCTCTATGGTTTTATCTTAATTTTGATACCTTTTATATACATAATTTTGATGAGCTACAAATTAGTCGCAAAATATATTGATAAAGGTTCTATGGCATATTTATTAAATACGCATTATAGCCGTACTAAAATTATGCTTACTCAATTTACAGTCTTAATGATTGGCTTGTTTGTTTTGATTTGTTATTCAACTGCTTTAATTATTTTTGTTAGTAATTTTATGTTTGAGGGAGAAATGGAAATCTCAAAATTTTTACTTTTAAATTTAGGATTGTTTATACTTGAAATATTCTTATCTACATTATGTTTCATGTTTGCTTGTCTATTTAGTGAACTCAAATTTTCTATTGGGCTTGGGGCTGGACTGGGAATGATATTCTTTTTAGTACAAATGCTATCACAAACAAGCGAGGATATAGAGTTTTTGAAATACCTTACCCCTTTAACATTGTTCAATCCAGAAAGTTTAGTTGCGTTTGAAACAAAAAGCTTTATATGTCTTAGTATTTTGTTGTCAAGTGCTATCGTATTTTTTGTTATAGCTATATTTGGATTTAAAAAACGTGATTTATCGTTATAACGTGTAGGAGAAATTCTTTTGAAAAGGGAGCTGCTGCTTCAGTAGATTATCCATCTGCTTTTGCAACAGCCCCGATTTATTAGCTGTAAATATAGTCGATTAATGTTTTATAATTTTCATTGATCATTTTTTCTAAAGTGTGCTGATCCAGAGAATCTTCTGTGTAAAAGGCAGATTCAGAATCGGAAATTACTAATTCTGCCAGATAAGAGAAGATAGGAGAATCTTCGGAAAAAGTGGTCATATGTCTGTTTAAAACAGGGATGGCCAAAAGTCCGTATTTTTGTAATTCCTGGACTTTTTCCTGATCTGACAGGGAAGAGGAAAGAAGAGTTTCGATTTTTTGAGGTACATCTGTTAAAAAAGCAGTCCAGGAATTTTCAAATTCTTTGGCGGTTTCCCAAGAAACAGAAAAAGAATTACGGATATCTGTTCGGGTAATTTCTTCTATGGCAATTGCTGTAATATATTCCAGTAGGCCATCTTCCGTGCTTTCGGACAAAGTCTGATGAAGTTCGGGTAATACGTTTGTACCTTCCGCTATGAGAGCTTCATAGGAGGGATTATTTTTGATATAAAGGTAAGGGTTTGAACGATATCCGAGAGACGGATCTTCTTTTAGCATAGTCTGGATTTCTTCATCAATTTTCTGCAAATAAGTTCTGACATTTGGGGCTGATGTACTGTGCGGTAAAAAGAAGAGGAACGCACTTGTCAGAAGAATCAGGATACCAAGAGACAAAGCTATTTTCTGTGAATTTTTGGATGATTTGGAAGTCATGGAAATCCCCCTTTCTATCTATAGGATACCATATTCCTCTCATTTCTGTATCGAAAAATTGCTTGCTCTGCCTGAAAAAAGCGTTTATAATAGAAGAATTAAAAGATTCAGAAGCGAGGAGCGAGAAAAATGAAGAAATTTGGAAAAAGAATGATCTGCGGAGTGATGACGGCAGGACTGGCGCTGGCCGCCCTGACCGGCTGCGGAAATCAGAAGATAGATGGAACCAAGACAGTGGCCAGGGTGGACGGTGTGGAGATCCCCATGGGAGTAGCCAGCTTTCTGGCCCGGTATCAGCAGGCCGGAACCGAGGCCATGTATCAGCAGATGATGGGAGCCTACGGCGGCGGACAGGATATGGACATCTGGGATGGGGAGACAGAAGAGGGAATCACCTACGGAGAGCAGGCAAAGGAAAGCGTGGAGACGCTTTTAAACCAACTGTATCTGCTGGAAAAACATGCGCCTGATTACGGGGTAGAGCTTACAGAAGAAGAAAAAGCAGCGGCAGCGGCAGCAGCGGATAGATTTATCTCTGCCAACAGCCAGGAGGTTCTGGACAAGATCGGAGCCAGCCAGGAACACGTGCAGAAAGCGTTGGAACTGCAGACAATCCAGAGCAAGATGTTTGACCCCATGACCGCGGATGTAGATACGGAGATTTCCGATGAGGAGGCGAATCAGAGCCGGGTTACCCTGGTGACAGTTTCCACAGAAGGAACGGAGAAAGATGAAGAAGGCAATACGATTGCGCTGACAGATGAGGAGAAGGCGGCAAAAAAGGAGCAGGCCGGACAGGTTCTGGAGATGGCAAAGGCAGCGGGAGCAGAAGGAGATCTGGACGCGCTGGCAAAAGAAGTGGATGAGAATCTGAGCGCTTCCGAGCGCACCTACACGACAGCTTCCGCGAAGGAAGAGGGAACCCTGGATGAGGCGGTTCTTGACGCGGCGGCAGGTCTGGCGGACGGACAGGTGTACGGGGAAGTTGTAGAGACAGAGGACGGATACGTGGTTGTGCGGATGGACAAGGTTCTGGATGAGGAAGCTACGGAATCCAAACGGGAGAGCATTTTAAATACCAGAAAACAGGATCTCTATACAGAGACGCTGGACGGATGGGTGGAAGAGATGCCCATCGAGATGGTGGATTCTGTGTGGAAGAAGCTGAAGATCACAGATAAGGAATCTTTCCTGATGAAAACGACTCAGTCAGAGGAGACTGCTCAGTAAATCAGAGCAGAGAGGTTACAGGAGAGAAAAAGTCCTGCGAAGAAGGGAGACAGATATGACCAGAGAAGAATTCACCAGACTGGCCGGTGAGGGAGTGATCCTTCTGGATGGGGCTACGGGTTCCAACCTGATAAAAGCAGGTATGCCGAGAGGAATCTCCACAGAACAGTGGGTGCTGGAGCATCCCCAGGTGCTGCAGAAACTGCAGCGGGAGTATGTGGAGGCGGGAAGCCAGATCGTGTATGCGCCTACTTTTGCGGCAAACAGAAGCAGTCTGAAGAATTTCGGCCTGGAGGATCAGGTAAGAGAGCTGAACCGGAAACTGATGCAGATCTGCCGGGAAGGGGTGGGAGATACGGCGCTGATCGCCGGGGATCTCACCACCACGGGGAAGATGGTTCCCCAGGGAGACCTGACTTACGATCAGCTGATCGAGATTTACCGGGAGCAGGCGGAGAGCCTGGCCGAGGCCGGGGCAGATCTTCTGGTGGCCGAGACAATGCTCAATGTGGACGAGACGATGGCGATCCTGGATGCGGCGTCTTCCGTCTGCGACCTGCCGGTGATGTGCTCTCTCACTCTGGAGTCAGATGGGACGGCGCTGTATGGAGGCAATGCGGTGGAGGCGGTGACAACGCTTCAGGAGATGGGTGCCTGCGCGGTGGGGCTTAACTGCTCGGTAGGGCCGGATCAGCTGGAAGCGGTGGTGGCCAGCATGAAGCGGGTGGCGCAGGTTCCGGTGATCGCCAAACCGAACGCGGGAATGCCGGTGATCAACGACAGGGGCGAGGCGGTCTACGATATGGATCCGGTGCATTTTGCCGCATCCATGAAGAAACTGATAGAGGCCGGAGCGGGCGCGGTGGGCGGCTGCTGCGGAACAACGCCGGAATACATTCGGGAACTGAAGAAGGTTCTGGGAAGATAAAGCGAAAAAGGGATCTTGTTCGACTTGCGAAAGGCAGGCCGGGCAAGATCCCTTTGTGCTCCATAAATTATGCCGCCCTGTGCTGCTGCAGGATGGTGCGCACCGTCTGGTAAAGGTACGGTTTCAGTTCGGACAGAGGAACGGGCTGTTTATATAAGATGGCATTATAGCTGGAACCGCTGATCAGTTCCAGGATAAGATACATCATAACTTCCGGTTCTTTGTACTGATAGCGGGCTTTTTCCAGAAGCATCTGGAAGATGGTCAGGATGGCAGGCGTATCCTCCCCCGGCGCCTGAAAGACTGAGTTTTTCAGGAAGCCCCAGCTAAGATGTTTGGACAGGAGAAGAACCAGATTCACATTGGCGGAAAACTGATCCAGAATATGGTCAATGATAAAGATCACCTGGTCTTCAAAGTCCGAGACGCGGGCCTTCTCCATGGCCGTGCAGGCATTTTTGAAAACCTGGCTGGCTTCGTGGGCGATCAGGTGATTGCGGATATCCAGCTTGTCTTTAAAATACAGATAAAAAGTTCCCTTTGCCACGCCTGCATTGTGTACAATATCAGAAATCGAAGTTTTAGAAAAACCATGTTCTATAAACAGCTGAAATGCAGAGTCCAGAAGAGACTCTCTTTTTTGCTGTTTATTTTCATCTACCTTACTCATAACAACAGATCCTTTCTGAAGCGGCCGGTTACTGCCGCTGTACTTATTATAAGAAGGAAAATCCGGAAAAGTCAACTGAAATGAGGGGAAGGTTCCATTTTTGGATAAGTGCATAAAAAAAATAAATGACTATTGGTCAATTTTATCTGATTTTCATATTGACCAAAGGTCATTTTTGATGTATAACTATAAATGACCAAAGGTCATTAACAAGAAAGGATGGTTTGCTTATGGAAAAGCTGAGCAGGAAAATTGTCAAACTGAGGATTCCTATTTTCATCGTAAGCCTGCTGCTGCTGATTCCGGCGGCGCTCGGTTACATTAACACGAGGGTAAATTACGACATACTGTCATATCTGCCGGGAGACATTGAAACGATGCAGGGCCAGGATATTCTGGTAGATGAATTCGGTACGGGAGCGTACTCTATGTTCATCTGTGAAGGCATGAAAGATAAGGATGTTGTAAAGTTAAAGGAACAGATCGAGGAGGTTCCCCATGTGGAGAAGGCGCTCTGGTATGATGATGTGATGGATATCAGCGTACCGAAGGAAATGCTTCCGGAGGAGATTGAGGAAGCCTTCAATGCAGAAGACTCCACGATGATGTTTATTATCTTCGACAGTACCACGTCGGCGGATGAGACCATGGATGCCATTAAGGAGATTCGTTCTCTGGCAGGAAAGCAGTGCTTCTTAAGCGGAATGTCAGCAGTTGTGACGGACACGAAGGATCTGGCGGAATCTGAAGTATTTATTTATGTAGTAATTGCCGTAGTTCTTTCCACTATCGTGCTGGCCTTAACAATGGAGTCTTACCTGATTCCCGTGTTCTTTTTGCTCAGCATAGGCATGGCCATCATATACAATCTGGGAACCAATATCGTTATGGGAGAGATCTCCTACATAACCCAGGCGCTGACAGCGGTTCTGCAGCTGGGAGTTACCATGGATTACTCCATTTTCCTGTGGCACAGCTATCAGGAAAAACTCTGGGAGTATCCGGATGATCACAAAGAGGCGATGGCGCAGGCGATTACGGCTACGATCAAATCGGTGGTCGGAAGTTCCATTACCACGGTGGCTGGCTTTATCGCTCTTTGCTTTATGAGTTTTACCCTGGGACTTGATCTGGGAATCGTTATGGCGAAAGGTGTGGTGCTCGGCGTGATCTGCTGCGTTACCATTCTTCCGGCCATGATCCTGATCTTTGACAAGGCGCTGGAGAAGACCAGACATAAGCGGCTGCTGCCGAACCTGAAAGGGCTTTCCAAATTCGTGGTAAAACACCACGTGGTATTCGCCGTGCTCTTTGTGGCGCTGTTCGTACCCTTCGCCTGGTTCCAGGCGCACACGGACGTCTACTATAATCTGGACAGCACGCTGCCGGATGATCTGCCCAGCATCCAGGCTAACACGAAGCTTTCAGAGGAGTATAACATGGGGGCTGCCCATATGATCCTGCTGGACAGCAGCGTGGAGGAGAAGAGCATTTACCAGATGATCGATGAGATGGAGCAGGTAGACGGCGTCAAGAGCGTGCTGGGACTGGAATCGGTGATCGGGCCTTTGATTCCGAAAAGCATGATTCCGGAGGAACTTACAAGTACGCTGGAAAGCGATAACCATAAGCTTATGCTGGTTCTGAACAATTATGCGGTGGCTTCCGATGAGGTAAATGCTCAGATCGGCGAGCTGAATGACATTTTGAAAAAATATGATCCCAGCGGCATGCTGGTGGGCGAAGCCCCCTGTACCAAGGATCTGATCACGATCACAGACAAAGATTTCAAGGTGGTAAGCGCCGTGTCGATCCTGGCGGTCTTCTTTATTATCTTCTTCGTATTTAAATCCGTATCGCTGCCGGTGATCCTGGTGCTGGTGATCGAGGGAGCCATCTTCATCAATATGGGAATCCCGTATCTGACAGGAACCCAGCTGCCCTTCATCGCTTCCATCGTAATCGGAACCATACAGCTGGGCGCTACGGTAGACTATGCTATCCTGATGACCAGCCGCTATGAGGCGGAGCGGGGAGCGGGAAAGAGCAAAAAGGAAGCGATTTCCATTGCCCATCAGACCAGCATCCAGCCAATTATGGTGAGCGCTTTCAGCTTCTTTGCAGCAACATTCGGCGTAGGTCTGTATTCACAGATCGACATGATCAGCGCGCTCTGCCTGCTGATGGCGAGAGGAGCTCTGATCAGTATGGTGGCAGTTCTTCTGTTCCTGCCGGCTATGTTCTGGCTCTTTGACGGACTGATCTGCAAAACAAGCCGCAATTTCAGACAGAAAGGGAGTATTGTGAAATGAAAAAAAGAATGATTAAGAAAAATGCAGCAGCAGGGACAGCTTTCCTTCTGGCGGCGGCAATGCCCGCTTCGGCTGTCTGGGCCGGGGAGGAGACGGCGAGGCCGGAGAAGGAGCAGACCGTTTATGTCAATGCGGATGAAAAGGGCGCTGCTCAGAAAATTATAGTCAGCAACCATCTGAAGAATACCGAAGGGGCGGATATGCTGGAGGATTCCTCCTCCCTGTCCGACATCGAAAATGTAAAGGGTGAAGAGACTTATAAAGAAGGAGAGGATGGAACGATCCTCTGGGATGCGGACGGAAAGGACATTTACTATCAGGGCGAGAGCAGTGAAGAACTTCCTGTTGAGGTGAAAATGACTTACTATCTGGACGGTCAGGAGATCCAGCCGGAGGAGCTGGCAGGAAAGAGTGGAAAAGTAAAGATCCGGATCGACTATCTGAACCATTCTTCCCAAAAAGTAGGAGAAGAGGGAAAAGAAGTGGTAACTCCCTTCCTTATGATGACCGGAATGATCCTGCCAAATGAGAATTTCTCCAACGTAGAAGTGACTAACGGAAAAGTGATCTCTGATGGACAGAAGAGCATTGTGGTGGGAATCGGCCTTCCGGGTCTCGGGGATCAGCTGAAGCTCGATGAGGTGGAGCAGCTGGAAGATGTGGAGATTCCTGATTACGTGGAGATAAGCGCGGATGCGACAGATTTCTCTCTGAGTATGACAGCAACGGTGGCAGCGACCGGAGCATTGTCTGAGCTGGGACTGGACGAAGTGGGAAATCTGGATGAGCTTAAGAGTAAGCTGGATGAGCTGACAGATGCTTCTTCTCAGCTGGTGGATGGCTCCTCCAGACTCTGGGAAGGAGCTGCGGAACTTTCCGACGGTGCACAGACGCTGCGGGACGGACTTGTTTCGGCAGACGAAGGGGCCGGAGCTTTAAAGGATGGTCTTGATACCTTAAATGGAAAGAAACAGGATCTGATCCAGGGAGTGGATCAGCTGGCAGGCGGTCTTGAGACTTTAAAGAGCGGAGCCGGTGATCTGCAGAGCGGCGTTTCCAGTTACACAGCCGGAGTAGAACAGCTGGCTGCCGGAAGCGAACAGGTGGATCAGGGTGCAGGACAGATCAGGGATGGTCTGGATCTGATCAGCGGAAAAGGAGAGAATGGAGGGCAAAGCATCCAGGATCTGCAGGCCGGGGCAGTCAAGCTGCAGGAAGGCATTGAGACTTACACAGCGGGAGCGGGAGCTTTGAAAGAGGGAATTGCCAGTCTGCAGGAAGCCCTTAAGGAAAATCTGGCCGGAGCGGATCAGCTTCCCGCCGGAGCCGCTCAGCTGGTTCAGGGATGCCAGAGCCTGGAATCCGCACTGGGGACGATCAGCGATGGAGTAAATCAGGTAAAGAATGCAGCGGCCGGTCTAAAAGGTCAGCTGGAACAGCTGAATCAGGGGATTTCCGGAGCAAAAGGACTGATTCAGAGCGCTTCTGCGGTAATCGCGGAGAATACAAAAAATAACAGTGCAGCGGCCAACAGTGCGGCGAAGAGTCAGGCGGAGACGCAGGCGAATGAGCAGGCTTCTGCTCAGGCGGAGGCTCAGGCTAATGCGCAGATGAAGGAAAAGGTAGCTTCTGCGCTGGCTGCAGCCGGAATTACCGGGGAGGAAGCAGGCCAGGTGATGGCCAATCTGGGAGTGATCGATGTGAACGTGTCCACCAATTTGCAGATTGACGTGAGCGGAAGTCTGGCATCAGATGAGGGGACACTGAACCAGATCGCGGGTCAGCTGGACGGTATCGCAGGACAGCTGGGACAGGTAGATATCAGCGGTGTGGCAGCGCTGGAAGAGGGAGCCGCCAAGGCGGCCGGAGCCGTGCAGGGACTTCGTGATGGGGCAAATCAGGTTGCGGCAGCCGGGGAAGCGCTGAAGAATTTTCCGCAGCTGGCAAAAGGCATTCAGGATGCGGTAGATCAACTGGCTTCCGGTGCAGAACAGCTCTGTCAGAATAACGAAGCCTTAAATGGCGGGGCGGCAGCTCTGAACGGTGGAATCGGATCTTTGAAAGGCGGAAT
>OIZR01001257.1_pt1 | contig 12104 bp, 15 predicted proteins | sample 1588591 | NCBI WGS metagenome assembly OIZR01 (sample SAMN03283249) | human gut metagenome | biome: human-associated habitat; material: feces | host: Homo sapiens | place: USA | collected 2013 | reverse complement strand
AGAGAGTTTGTTCCCTACGAGGGACAGTGCCGGTTCCAGGGTTGCGTCCATATCCATGAGCCGGGCTGTGCCGTCAAGGAAGCTCTGGAAAACGGCAGGATCAGCCGGCGCAGATATGAGAATTACACAGAACTTTATGAGGAGCTGAAAGAGAAAGAAAAGAGGAGGTACGGATAATGTATGAGATAGCGCCGTCTATGCTCTCGGCAGATTTTAACCGTCTGGGAGAGCAGTTTCAGGAAATTGAGCGCACGGGGGTTAAGTGGCTGCATGTGGATGTGATGGACGGAGAGTTTGTTCCCAGCATTTCTTTTGGAATGCCGGTGATCCGCTCCATCCGAAAAGAGAGCGGCCTGTTCTTCGATGTCCATCTGATGATGGTAAAACCGGAACGGTATATTCAGGAATTTGCCGAAGCCGGAGCAGATATGATTACCGTACATGCCGAGGCATGCACGCATCTGGATCGGACGATCCAGCAGATCCATGAGGCGGGAAAGAAGGCGGGAGTTGCGCTGAATCCGGCTACGCCTTTGTGCGTCCTGGATTATGTGCTGGATAAGGTGGATATGGTTTTGATCATGACAGTGAATCCGGGATTTGGCGGCCAGTCCTATCTGGAAAGCTGTACAGAAAAAATCAAAGAACTGAGAAAAAAGATCTGTGAAAAGAATTTATCTACACACATCGAAGTGGACGGCGGGATCAATAAGAAAACGATCCGGACTGTGAAGGAGGCAGGCGCCAATATCTTTGTGGCGGGATCTGCCGTCTTCGGAGGGAATATCACAGAAAATATTGAGACTCTGAAAAAACTGGTGGAAGAAGAATGAAGACAGTGATTCTTGGAGGGGGAAGTCTGGACACGGACTTTTCCCTTTCTTATATAAAAAGAGAAAAACCGGATTGCCTGATTGCCGTGGATGGGGGACTGGCATTTTGCTATCGGACAGGGATCTGTCCGGATGCCATCGTGGGAGATTTTGACAGCGTAGATCCGGAGATCCTGAAATATTACCGGGGACAGGGAAAAATTCCCATCGATGCCTACGACAGCCACAAGGATTACACGGATATGGAAATCGGCATGCGAAAGGCGATGGATCTGGGAAGCAGTCAGGTGATCCTTCTGGGCGCCACGGGCACCCGCCTGGATCATACCATGACGAATATCCAGTGTCTTCCCATTCTGGAAGAAGCGGGAATCCGGGCGCAGATTGTGGATCAGCACAACAGGATCCGTCTGCTGATGGGGAAAACGGTAATCCGGAAAGAGGAACAGTTTGGCAGGTATGTATCCTTTCTTCCTTTTGGGGGAGATGTGGAAGGGGTAACGCTGGAAGGATTTGCTTATCCTCTTGTGGATTTTTATCTGCCATATGTGAACAGTCGGTCTGTGAGCAATGAGATTGCAGAGGAAGAAGCCCAGGTAAGTTTTACAAAGGGAAGGCTTCTTATGATCGAGTCGAGAGATTAAAAGGGAGAGACTGCAGATGGGATATGATATCATTGTTATCTTTGGAAGTCCGTATATAGATTTATCAGGAACGATTCTTGAACAAAGATATAAAAAGATATTGCTCAAAGCTTACAATGAATTTAGAGAATTCTTTAATATGAAGCCGTATGGTTTTCCTTTCGTCGTGTAAGAACAGATCGGAATATTATAATAGAATTTGAAACTGAATATTCACAAAGATGTAATGGTATGGTACAATATGTGTTGCTGTATCAGGACTTTTTTAGAAGAGTAAAATGAGAAAAAGATTCAAAAAATCAGGAACCTGGTGCTGGTATAACGAAAGGAAGTACCAGAAGAGGAGGAAATAGAAAAAATGAAATTAGGTATCGTTATTATTTGCCTGATTTCATGTATGTCCGTATAAGTCGTTAAAAGCCTTTAAATGCTGATAGCTAGAGCATTTAGCGGATTTCCGACTTGGTTAAAACTCTATATAAATTCATGTAAGTTTTTGAAAAATGGCCCACTTTGTGGCCCACTGGTTTTTTAATGTTTTATCGAAGCCCTATACAGTAAGTACGAACATTATATAACACAATAATTACAGAAAAAGAGTTGATATTTTTACGAAGATATCATATACTATTCTTAGATAGAGAGTCTATCTTCGGGAGAGTTCCTGCCATATAAGTGGAAGATTTTAAACTCGGGAGAGCTCCTGCCATATAAGTGGAGAATTTTAAACTCAAAGGGAGCGTTAGCTCCCTTATTTTCGTATAAGGAGAAATAAAGGAGATACGGATGGAAGAATTCAAATTATATAGTGTTTCGGACGATTATGTGGAATGGTTGCGTAAGGAATTTCCAAACGTATATTCCAATAAAATAAATTCTAGAACACACACCAGAAAATATTTAGGTGTGGTTCTGCAGATTGGTGAATATCATTATTATGTTCCTATGTCATCACCAAAAGATTCAGATTATCAGATTGCAGGAGCAAATAAGGTTATTAAGAAAAGCATTGTGCCGATTATACGAATTGTAGTAAAAAATAAAGATGGTGAAAAAGAATTGAAGGGAACACTTAGAATCAGTCATATGATCCCGGTACCCACTTCAGAACTTGAATTGTATGATTTGGAAAATGAAACAGATAGTACATATAAAGACCTTGTTCGCAATGAAATGATTTTTATTCGTAAGCATCGTGAGAAAATTATTTCAAATGCCAAAGTGATCTACAATCAAAAAGTAGCAAATGATACAACAGCTGGATATGTGAAATCAGCGCTGGATTTTCAAGCGTTAGAAATGCTGTGTGATGAGTATGAAAAATCAAAGGAGGTGTTGAACCATGTGTTACCTGATTGCAAAGAGATTTGATGGCACAGGAAGTTTGGCATTGCAGACTACTCATGGCCAGCATTTGGCAGATTTTAAAAGAAGGTTGATTGAAAAAATTGGATATGATGATATCCAACTTGTAACAATCAGCAGACCATCAGCTTATGGAGAATATGAGCCATATCATTTTGTTGATACAGAAGAAGAGTTTGAAAAACAAGTTGTAAATATGTAATGAAATATTCAGAGATTAAAGGTGATCTGCTTAGGTGGGTCACCTTTTTTATAGAACCCAAAATTGTAGGAGAGTAAACTGGGGAGTTAATTCGATGCTGTAAACAATTTATGAATGCATCCAATAATAAATTTTCAAATAAAGTCCTTGATGTGAAATATGTATAGAAGTGACATAAGACTAATGGTATAATGATTTTAGTATTAATGAATGAAAGGCAGAAAGAGTCTGCCATGACAGATACATAACAATTAATGAAAATTAGTATTTAGTATATGCTAAAAATAAGGATGGTGAAAACAATGCAATATGATGACCATATAATTCCTGCCTTTGATAATAAAAATGCAACAAGATTAGTAGAAAATCAGTTGTTTCGGTTGAATCCTATAACAATGCAGGATAACTATGAAATAGATACTCTTTTACTTACACAAGAAGTGATTGAATTAAATGAACGAAAGGTATTCTTAGAAGGTGTTGCAAATTACTTAGGAAATGTGGATGTTAACGACACAGAAGCTATGTTTGCAGAAGTGCAGGAAAGATATGCCAACAAGGGGATTGAACTAAAAAAAGCTGTAAAAGGTTGGTTTCGGAAACCGGATGTTTCGCCGAGCACAGACCAAGCATATAGAAGAAATCTTTATGATTTCTGCTATGCTTTAGATATGGACTATCAAACTACTGCTGAATTTTTCTTGAAATCCTTTCTTACCATCCCATTCAATTATAAAGATAAAGATGATGCTGTATATTTCTATTGCATGAAGATGGGAAGGGATTATCAAACACTTCAACATCTTTTGGATGAAGCGGATAAGTTTGCTATCACAAATACTAATGTTGATATAACAGAACAAATTGGAATGCAGATTTTATCTATAGAAACAGATGATGAATTTATAAAATACCTGCAAAACCATTGTTATGACCGCAAGCACCAATATGAAACAGCTAAAGCAAAAATTGCCGACTATATCCTGCAAAACAAATCTCTTGTTCCGGGAAAAGGTAATGATGCGTATGAAAATCTTGGAACGAAAAAGAATAGTGCACTTTTGGCTGCTATCTTAGGATATCGGTATCAAGGATTAGAACCACAGCAGCGAAAACATATGAAAGAGTCAGGTTTGCCAACATTCCCACGAGATGCGGATATTGATGAAGTGATAGATACTGAAAATGAGGCTTCTTTTGATATCCTGAGAAAAACGCTTATCCTTATGAAGTTCTATAATTTTTACCGTAATTTGCAAGTGGCTACACGAAAATTGGATATGGATGACGAAGATATTAATGCTAATCTATATGACTTCTTTGATGAAACAAACGAGGAACTTGCTCAATGTGGTTTTGTGCAAATGTATCTCAGAAATCCATTTGATTGGATTATCGTTTTTTGTGCTAATAGTCCAGACCCCATTAGCTATTTACAAGATTTTCTTCAAAAAAGGTACTTAGGCGAACTCGAATATTAAAGGAATCCATTTTTATAAATCAATAGCAATTAATGATATACTCAAATTACATTAAGGAGGGATGATTATGGCATACTATTTATCTGCGGGATACAAACTTAATAATCATGATCTTTCTGGTGAGTATATCATCAAAAAGGTTATTGGACGCGGTGCTTCCACTATTGCATATCTTGCTGATTTCAAAGATGTTTCCGGCAGAGTGTCGGAACGAATTTTAAAAGAATATTATCCAAGCAATTTAAACATTTTGCGTGACAGTAACGGTGTTTTACTATGTACTGCAAAAGATTTGCAGAAATATCAAGATGGAATTAAACGTTTTGTTGCAGGTGGAGACCGCCAGAATATGTTACGAGAGCGCACATACTTAAAAAACGAAACACCGCCACTTCAAAAGATTTTTGAGGCAAACAATACTTGCTACCTTGAAGTTACACCATTCGAAGGAAAGACATTCGATAACATTGAATCCTTTACACTACTGGAGCGTATTAAATTGTGCCTCACCACATCCAAACTTATTAAACGTTACCACGAGGAAGGTTTGCTCTATCTTGATATTAAACCCCAGAATATTTTTGTTCTCACAAACAGTTCTGGAGATATTGTTACGGATATGATAGAACTTATTGATTTTGATAGTGTAGTTGAAAAGAATGCCATTGTTTTTGGAAATTCATTATCATTTACAGAAGCGTGGGCAGCTCCAGAGCAAATAAATCCGCACAGTTTCGGAAAAATATCTGAAGCAACAGACATATATGCAATCGGCGAACTCGTTTTTTGGTGTGTTTTTAATCGTCATTCTTTTACGAGTGAACATCGGGGTTTTTCTTTGTATCCGTTTAACAACTTAACTAATGGAAACGAAACTCTTACTGTGAGTAAAACCGCAGAAATGATTCTTACGAATTTGTTTCATAGGACGCTACGTTCTTCAACTCAAAATAGATTTTCCAAAATGGAAGAGGTAATCGCTTTACTTGATAAACTAGTTGAAGAATTAGGGAAAAAAGAAATCATCTGCAAAGCAGCTATCCGTCAAACAGACTTTTTTGTTGGCAGAGAAACTGAATTGGAAGATATAAAAAAATCATTGCAGAATCATAGTCTTGTGTTTGTGTCTGGAATTATGGGCATTGGTAAAAGTGAAATTATTAAACAGTATGCCTATGTCAATCAAAACTCCTATAGTAATATTTTGTATTGGCAATATGATGGCAGTTTGATTTCAATGATTTGTAATGAAAAGGCGGTAATTATAGACAATTTTACCCGTTATCCCAAAGAGGATGACAAAGAATACTGTTTCCGCAAACTAAAAAAGTTGGTAAGCCTTTCCGATGACAATACTCTAATCATTATTGACAATGTTGATATCCTTGTTGAAGAATTAGAGTCAAAAGAAATATGGCATCTCATTAAAGGAATTCCTGGAAAAATACTTGTTGGAACTCGTTGCGATGAGCAGCATTACTGCCAAGTAAAAATTGAAGAAATCAAGGATATTGAATTACTAAAGGAAATGTTTTTTGAACAATGCTATTTTGCAGAAACACAGGCAAATTATGTGGAGAATATAATAGGTCTTTCCAATTTCCATACATATGAAATCAAACTTTTGGCTGCATATACTAAAACAAAAAGGCAGTTGCCTGAAGATACATTGGGCGAAATGAAACAATTCGGCTTTTCTTCCTTTGGAAACACTTCACTCTCGGTATTAAAAGATGGAGATAGCCCGGAAGCTACCTTTGCAGACCATATAATTAAACTGCTCACTATGTCGCAGTTATCAGAAAACCAGCAGATAGTACTTCTAAAGCTGGCGTTTCTTCCTGTATCGGGTATAAATGTAAAAGAAATTAAATCTTTTTATTCTTGGCAAGATATAAACGATTTGAACTGGCTTATAAATCATGGATTTGTATCGATTACATCTGATGATACACATGTTGTATCGGTACATCCATCTGTTTCTAATATTGTAATAAGTATTGCAAAAAATGAGTCCGATTTGCTTATGGAATTCTATAAGGAAGCTCTCATTGCTATGCGGAAAGGCTATGATGATGTCTCAATAAATCAAGATTTTTACAAAAGGGTATGCGAATATATCAATGATCCAAAATTCATTGACACAATCAAAGCGGAAAGTAAAAAACATTCTGAAGATGAAATAAAGAAAACGATTGATGATGTTCGTTGTGCTTTCGCAGCGGAGTATGCACCAAGTGGCGTTTCACAAGCTGAGTATCTGAGCTTATGTAATTCAATCGTTGAAAAAACCGTTATGCATAAAATAGAAGGTTTAAATGTAGCACACTTCATAACACAATATGTAGAATGGTTTGCAAAATATGGTCATTACACTTTGCAGAAGATGCTTATAGAATATGCCTTGCATATTTACAAAAAGGAAAATAATGAGACATATTGTCCGGACAGAGAATATGCGTATTCGGTATATGCAGACCTTCTTTTACTTCAAGGCAAAGAAGATGAAGAAGTAGTTCAAATCTCTTTGCAACATTTACAAGAAGCCAAAAGAGTTAAAGATTGGAGCATGGCAAGTTACTGGTGTGCTAATGTGGCAAGGGCATATTTCTGTATGTGTGATGTCAATGCATACAAGTTTCACTTCAAGAATGTTTATTATGGCTTCAAAGGCTTAAGAAGCCGAAAAGTTATGAGAAATAGTTTTGATAACTCTTTTTCTCCCAATATGTCAAAAAGCAATATCCGAACCGCTGAGTTGAATGAAAGTATGTATGACTTATATCCACCCGGTGATTGTAAGTTGACAATTTTCAACCTTCGGTTAGCTATTTCCGAACGAAAAAAGGCTATAGCTTCGTATTTGTTTAATGCTCCTTCAGACAATGTAATTCGAATTGCTATTGATGAGGCTCGTATTGCTATTTTACAATTACACTTTGACGATGCCAGGAGAAAACTTATCTCAGCCATAGAAACTTATAAAACAGGCAAATATCAATTTACACTAGCGTCGATGGATGCCTGCGAATTGTTAGGCGATGTTCTTGTAATAGAAAAACACTTTTCTATTGCTTTAGATGCGTACAAAGAAGCACTTCAGATTGCTGATTTACTTGGAGTAACTGATACGGTACTTATAACAGTAAAAATGGGGCGAGCACTTAATTTATCCATGCAATTAGAACTTGCAAAAGAATATAACAATGATATTTTAAGTCGACTAAAAGATGCAAGCCACGAAAAAATGCAACATATCGTAGCAGATGCATATTACAATGTTGGAGATAATGAGTTCCTTTCATGCAATTATGCCGAGGCGGCTGAAATGTTTAATATTGCGCTATCGTTATACGAGTCAGCAACATCGTTACGGCTACATAATAATATCGGCAAGGCACGATGCAATGAGCGCCTTGCACGAATATTGCAAGAAAGAAATAGTATAATAGAAGGTAAACAACTTATGGAAAAATCCGTATCTGTGCTTGAAGAAATGCTTGGAATGGAGCATCCAGAAGTTATAGAATTTAAAAGCAGATTGCAATCGTTTGAACAATAATCGCTAATTTGACGACAGGTCGTAAGATCTGTCGTTTTTTGTTGGAATCTACTTTTATAAAGTGGATTTTTTTATTGGTAAACTATACTCAACAAGGATAAATCGCAACATTGTCCAAAATGAAAAGAACAGCGTGGAATCCAAAATTATAAACAGAAAAATAAGTATAGTAGAATTAAGACAGTTAAAGGAACGACAACAAAAACAAAATTTCAGGAGGAAATAAAATGAACACTAACAGAGTAAATGAAATTGCAGCCAGCTTTACATCTTTCACCAAGGATGCTTACCACAAGACGGAGGTTCTTCCGGAACTCTTTGCATTTCAAACTGAACTTGGGAAGAAAACAGAAACACTTTCTGAAACATCAGAAACGGCAGAACTTAAAATTTGGGATGTTGAGAGACGCTTGGATGAAATGAATTCCGAATGCGGTGGCATTGTAACCGAACAGCTTGAAGCTTTCAAAAAGGATTGCAAATATATCTGTAATCTAATCAAAGCTGAAATTTCCGGCAATCGTGGAGAAATGAAGGCATTTGACAGCCTTTCCCGCATTCACGGTGAACATATCATCTTGAAGAATATCGAGCTTTCTAACAATGAGATGTGTAGTGAACTTGATGCTGTAGTCATCACACGAAATGGTGCTTTTATTGTAGAGGTAAAGAACACAAGCCGAAATATCTTTATTGATGAAGATGGAAATTACTACAGAACCGGTGAATTTCTCAGATGGGACTCCCACATTAGAGAGAAAATGCAGGTCAAAGAAAGCCTTCTCCGTGAGGTGCTTAATGCGAAGGGACTGGCAGATATCCCGATTTATGAAATCGTTGTTTTTACCAATAACAGAATCGAGGTGCAGAATAAGTGCAGAACTTTGAAGACTTGTTTTCTCAGTCAACTGCCTTATATCATTGATAAATGCCGTGACACAGTTATCTCTTTCAATGAGATGAATTTGGCTGCACAAGCAGTGTCTGAAGCTAACATTGAGAAATCTTATCCATTTGAGTTCGATGTAGACGCATTTAAAATGAATTTCGCTAATATTTTTGTTGCACTGGAAGAAGCAAAGGAAGCTAAGCAAAGCAACTGGTTCAAAAACGTCATTGCTTTCTTCAGTCAGAAGACAGTACAGTATGCACATACGGCTGCCGCACTTGCAGTTGCAGTTATTTCAGTTTTTGGTTCAGTCAACGGTCACTAAATTCGGAGGTTTGAGATGAGTGGAGTTCTCAAAGGAATGTTGGTGATATTGCTTATCATTTACATAGTTTCACCGCTGGATTTATGCCCCGGACCGGTTGACGACATTATCCTGTTATTATGCGCTATAGGTGGAAGCGCATTAAATTCCACCTACGATGATTAAGGAGGTCAAATATGAGAATTAAAATTTTGCAAGACGGCGACAAAGTAATCAGTGTAACAAGCGACTTCATAGTCGTGGAGAGAATCAGCGGTGAGGTGGATATCATACCTCTCGGCAAAGATGAATCGGGCATTTGGGTTGATACAGAACATATCACTACTATTGGTTATGGCGACAATGTTGTAGAAGTCGAAACTGAAAACGGTGTAAAAATCACAAATTTTTAAGGAGGATAAGATATATGGCTGGTAAGAAAGATAGAGCTGTTGTAGCGGTTATTTCAGAATTAACACAAAATCAGGCGGCACAAATTTCAAAAGATATTATGAAAGCAAAAGCAAAATATGCTCCTCTTGGCAGAGGGACTATAGCGTCAGGTCAAAAGAGCAATGTTGGTTCGCTTATTCAGGGCGGTATTAGAAAAATGATTGGAGGTTAATATTATGGCGAAGCGTTCATCAGCACACATTAAGGCACAAAGAGTAGGTCGAGCAAGAGATTATGAAACTTGTCAGGCTTGCGGTTCAAAACAGAAAGTCCAAGGACATCACATATTTGACTATCAGTTTTCAGGAGCAGCAACAGCAGAAAATATCGTATCGCTCTGTCACGACTGTCACAAGAAGGTTCATAGTGGTAAATTGGACATCTGTAAATTTTAACAAGAACGGAGGGAGAAAAAATGTCAAGATTTAAGGTGTTATTTGACGGTGAGTACGAGAATGAAGTTTTTGATACGGAAGAAGATGCAGAAGAACATGCTCTATACTTGTGCTCATGCACCCGTGAAGGTGCGGAAATTCTACATATGTCTAATCCCGGTAATTATGACTATGACGAGGATGATTTTGAAGACCCGGAATACGAAATTGTAGAAATTGAGGAAGATTAACAAAGACTTTAGGAGGTTCAGATTATGAATAAGAAAGTAAAGATATTTACCATTATAGCTGTTATTCTTAGCATGGCAGTATACTTTGCCGGGTGCGGCAGTAGCGAGACGACCAATAATCCTGGCGGCAGTACCGCCAAGGAAAAGATTAACATAAAGGATATTTCTTGGAAGGTTGATGAAGGTATTGTTGACGGTGACCGTTATGTTCTTCTTAACTACACGAACAATACGAAGTATACGATAACTAACTTTGAACTTACATTCAAAGAAAAGCCAGGTGTCACCGACGAAGAAAAAGCAAAGTTCTATTCGGATATTCAAGAAAACTTTGAAATGAACGATGAAGATTTGGAAGAACTGAAAAATCAACCAATTTCAATGCATGTTGAAACTGACAGGGTTGTAGATTCTGGAGAATCCGTTTCACATGTAAATTGTTATTATTACAGCGGTATCTTTTATTTAAAAGAAATAAACCACTATAACTTGGTTGAGCCTGATATTGCTACCATTAAGTACATCGATGAAGATAAGATTTTTACCGTGTATTATGATTACGGTTCAAAAAAGTATTCCGCCGAATCAGAAACAGAGATAGCATATCAGTGGTCGCAAACAGAGCTTGGAAGCAAAATTCCGAAGCCGGATGTCAAGGTGGTAGAAAGCGGCAGAGACGACGAAATTATCTTTATGTTTGATGCATACGGCTTGTCATTGGAGCAGTTTAATGCTTATGTAGAGGAATGCAAAGGACTTGGATATACGATTGAGCCGGGCAGCTTTGAAGGATTTTATTCAGCCGATAACACAGAAGGATATAATGTCTATTTATATTACGACGAAAAAGACTATTCAATGAGTGGCACTATCAGTGCTCCCGAAACCAAAAGCGAATAGTCCAAAATAAGTGAATATATGAAATCGGAGCGATGATGCAAAATTCATCGCCCCAGTTAATGTGAGTTACTTTATAAATATTATGTTGTGATTTGGAATGTCCATAGTAGTGTTGTGGATGAAATACAGCCATATGATTTCAGAGATGAAGTCGTATGGCTGTATTTTTTGTGCATAAAATAATAATTTTCCATTCAGCTTGTCAAAAACCCTTGCTCCGATTCTATAAGTGAGAGGAGAAATAAAATTTTTGAAGAAATTTTCATCACAACCCTGTAAATTTCCTATTCTTCCTTTCGTTATGTGAGAGGTTTTGTTTACGCCTCTCAAAAAGAATCGGGCCTGATTCGGAAAAGTAACACGAAAATAGTACAAGAATGGAGGAATTGAAAATGAACAAAGTGATTTTAATGGGAAGATTGACGAAGTTCCCGGAAGTGAAATATCTGCAAAATGAGAATCACACAGGGATGGCGAGATACACGCTTGCGGTTGACCGCAGATATGGAAAAGAAAAGGAAACGGATTTTATTTCCTGTGTAACCTTTGGCAAGAATGCGGAGTTTGCAGAAAAGTATCTGCATAAAGGATTGAAGATTGTAGTAAGTGGGCGTATTCAAAGCGGGAGTTATACAGACAGTGATGGTAACAGAATTTACACCACGAACGTGGTGGTGGAGGAACATTATTTTGCAGAGGGCAGAAAACTGTCGGAGACAGATGAGAAAGAAAAAGTAGATACAGATGGTTTTATGAAAGTTTCGGAAGGAGAAGAGATGCCATTTGACTAGGAAAAACTCGGATGCTGAAAGCAGAAGAGCGCACTTATATACCTTAAAAGGTATG
>OIZR01001255.1_pt1 | contig 12126 bp, 17 predicted proteins | sample 1588591 | NCBI WGS metagenome assembly OIZR01 (sample SAMN03283249) | human gut metagenome | biome: human-associated habitat; material: feces | host: Homo sapiens | place: USA | collected 2013 | reverse complement strand
ACCATTGATTTCTCCTCCTTCTCGCCCTATAATAAGGGTGTATTGTTTTTTATTTTGCTGATTCCCTGGGAGTGGCCGCTCCTGGGGTTTCTTTTTGCCACTTTCCAATCATTGCAGTTACCTTGTCAGCGCCCTGAAATGCATAAGCATGTCCAGTTCCGCCGCCAACAGCAGAAATCGTGACAGAATTCATGTTATTCTTCTTCCGATAATCCTCCGCCATATCCAGCAGCACCTGGAGCCCTTCCTGTGCCTGTGTCATCGTCCTCACCTCCTATCAAAGCACCACCGGAACCCACGTAGTCAGCGAAAATACGAAAATCACTGCCCCCAACAGTCCCCATAAAAATTTGTTTTCAGCCCGCAAGCTGCTGTTAATCCGCTCCAGCTTCTCCAGCTCCAGCACCAGCGCCGGATCCACCAACGGGCCGGGGCCGGCGGTAACAGCTGCGTAACTCAGCGCCGGACGGGGCGCTTCTTTAAACTTCACCATGTCAACTTCCTCCCTATAAATTTCTCAAGCTTGTGTCGGTGGATATTGTACTCACTCTTCTCCACTCGCCCCAGCTTGTCCTTTTCAATAACCTCTCCCAAATCCCACAAACCGCGCTTCATGCGTTCCCGGACTTTCTGGGACGTACATCCGATTTCCCGGGCTGCCTCAGCTGCAGTAAGGATTTCTTTCATAGGGCTCACCTCCTACTCATCTGGCAAATTTCCTTTTTCTGTGCTACAATCTCCTATATAAATTACAAAGGAGAATATATATGTTTCTAACCATTGCTACCGTTTCATCTATTGGTTCTCAATCCTCTTCGTTTTTTTCTTCATTAACACCATCTGACTGGATTCAGATATGTGGCATTATCGCTTCTACCATTACCAGTATCGTGGCTATCAAAATATCTATTGATACATTACGTCAAAATAATAAAATGATAGAAGAATCCACCCGCCCCAACATCCAAATATATCCAGTCTATCTGAATAGTTTACTTTACATCATCATTAAAAACTTCGGAGCCTCTGAAGCAATCATTGATGAAGTGAAGTGTAGTCATAAATTTACAGAAGCAGAATATTGCGGTGATATAAACGAAAACGGATTTGAAAAATTACATGGAGCTATTTTTTGTCCTGGTTACGCTTTAAGATGCCCTCTTGTCGCTCACTCGGTCACAAATGAGACATTTCAATTTGAGGTATCTTATCATTCCTCGGAAAAGAAATATCATGCTAATTTTGCATTCAATCCATATTCAAATGCGCCATTTGCAGACACCTATCCATCCGGAAATAGTACCGAAAATCACCTCAAACATATTGCAAACGAACTCCATGACATTGTAAAAATGAAACTATAATGCACCTGCAAGAATCGTTCCGATATTTATCAAGGCAACGCCAGACCAAAGCCATGTTACTGCAGTCAAATCAGTACATTTACTTTTTACTGATTTGACTACACCTATGGCGAATACAGATAAGCCAACTAGCATTAAAGCGATGCAAACACCCAACTCTTCTTCACCTCCTACTCCTCAGTTCGCTCTTCCAACAACCCCTCAATTATCTTTCAATATATAGTAAATAATTTTTATTTTTTTCTATATATTGTGCTTTTCTGGTATGTTCATATTGATTTTCTAAATAATTCGCCGTATAATATACAAGAAACCTATGTTAGTTCTCTTTTCAGAAAGGAGTCCACCATGTTTATTCAGGCGACTATTTCCTGTGAATGCGGTTGTTTCTTTGAGTCTGAATTTCAAACCAGTGAACATGAAAAATGCCCTATCTGCCCACAATGCGGAAAAGCGATGGATTTCGAATCATGGAAACATCTTCGTTCCATCATGGCTGATTTTAACGACTTCAACACAAATATGTTGAAATGGCATTCAGATCGAAACGAGCCGCTTATGCAGGTTCCCGCAATGACCATGCGCACTTTGAAAGATTAAGTTTTTCTAAATGTAATTCTTCAATTGTATGTACGCACACATCAAAGGCTATTCCTGGCGAATAATCAATGTTATTTTTTCTCAATGCAGTTTTGATGTCTCCCACTGCCTGAGAAAGATTTCCATTGAGGGCTTGGTTTAGCCTTTCTTTTTCTCTTAGATGCTTCTCTGCATCCATCACTCCACCTCCTTCTTTTTTGGTAATCTGGGTTTTAAGAAAAAGTTTGTATCCACATTAAGAACCCCACAGAGTAATTCATATTCTGGAAATGTAAATTTTCTTTTCCCATTTAAAGAAAGATTTAGCTTTACCGGATCCATTCCAAGCTCTCTGCTTATGTGGGCCTGCGAAATACCTTTTTCATCTAGGTATTTCTTAATCTTCAATCCAACTTCCAACATATCACCTCCAATTTCGATTTATTCGAAGTAAGTTTATAATATACCGAAATATTCGAAATGTCAATATGTTTTTTCGAGATTTTCGAAATTTATTCATTTACAAAATCGAAATATTATGTTATTATTCCACTATAAGGAGGACACATTATGAACTTAACCTTTGGAGGGAAAATCAAAGAAGCACGCAAAGCCAAGCATTTTACTCAAAAGCAACTTGCCGAAAAGATAGGGGCAAAACATAATTCCGTAAGTGACTGGGAAAACAATAAGAATAAACCAGATCCAGATACAATAGAACTTTTGTGCGGAGTTTTAGATATTACACCAAATTATTTATTATCATTAGAAACTGTCGAATTTTCTCCTGTTGAAAAATTGCTTATAAAAAAATACCGCTCTCTCGACCCTCACGGCAAGGATATGGTAGACACTGTTCTAAATAAAGAATTTGACCGGTGCCAATCCATAAAGAAAGCTGAAATCACTCCTCTTCCCGACCGCTCCTATTTAGACCCGGTTGCGGCTCATGAGCGTACTGATATTGAAGTAACTGATGAAATGCGTCAGCACGACGATGAACTTATGAGGAACGATGATTTATGGAAATAGGGGTTGATATAGATTGACTTATGAGGAATTATTGATAGAGGCAGATTTCTCTGGCGTCAAAGTCAGAGAACTGCCCATTCAGTCAGGGGATGGCCGTTGTATGGGTAATCGAATCGCTATCCGAAATAGTTTAACCTCTGCCAAAAAAGCCGATGTTCTGGCTGAAGAGCTGGAACATTATTATGTTAATGTCGGAAACATTTTAGACCAAAACAAAGAAAGCAACCGGAAGCAGGAACGCACTGCACGGCTTCGGGCCTACAATCGGCGCATCGGCCTGACAGGGATTATAGATGGATACAAGGCACACTGTCGCAGCCGCTACGAACTGGCTGAGTTTCTGGGCGTGAGCGAGGACACTCTGACTGAGGCATTGGAGTTGTACCGGGAGAAATACGGCTGTTACGTTGAAATAGATAATTACATTGTGATGTTCGAGCCGTCTCTGGCGGTTATGGAGAAAATTTAAGGGATTAATTCGCCACAGGCGTTTTAATAAATAAAAACAAAAGAAAAGAGGAAAATAGGTATGAAAAAGATGAAACTGTTATTTGCAACCCTTGGAGTTTCAACCGTTCTGAGCATGACTTCATTCGCTGGTGAATGGAAACAGGACAATACTGGATGGTGGTATCAAAATGATGATGGCACATATCCTGTAAATTCATGGTTCCAAGATACTGACTGGAAATGGTACTATTTTAATGAGGCCGGATATATGCAAACAGAACCTATAACCTTAAGCGATGGCGTTACTTACACTTTTAATCAAGATGGTAGTTGCATCAATCGATGGAGTGGGGTATCGAGCCAAACTTACTATGATTACACTGATGGAGAAGAAAGAAGCATTGGAAATGTTCTTGCCGAAAGAGACTATATCAACAGTATCAGTGGGCAAGAACAGATACAAGAAACTCCATCCTATCCTCATGCTCTCACACCAGATACAAGGGTAGACTTTGACAATGGTACCTATTATGAAGACAACTATGATGAATAAATAATACTCGTTTACACTACCTTGACAATATAATATACTTACCCGGGGAACCGTTGGGGTGTTATGTCAGCCGCCGGACGATTTACGAAAGGAGGCTGGTGCTATGGTTACATATGACGAATTATTCGACTTTGTAAACATGCTTTGCGCAGTCATAACTCTTGTTATACTTTTTACACGCAAAAAATAGCGCCCCTGCTCTGGTAAAGTAAGGCGCTATTTTTATAACACTTCTTTGCCGGCGGTCAGGTGTACACTGACCAACGGTTCTCTTGTTAAGTATATTATATGTCAAACCAACAAATTTGTCAAAGCAAAAACCAAATTCCAGACCATTTTGTTAAGGTCAACAAAATGGTGACAATTTCATAAAATAGGGTTACAATGAGTATGAAATAACATTGCTGTTTACCGGCCGTATAAAAGACATTGTTTCTAGTCAACTAGAAACTGTATTCATTGAAGACCCTGCATCTTGTATGTGGGGTCTTTTACGTTACATAAAATTTATTTACTAGAAAGCAAAAACCGCCCCTGCGCCAACAGGAACGGCTTTCACATAGATTTCTCTTGCCGGATGCAATCCGAAAAGATATACTCTACACCCAAACAAAGTATATCATTTCTGGAACGTCCTGGCAAGGGGCGTATTTTTTATACCCAAAAAGGAGGAAATGATATTATGCCAAGACGAAAAAAGCATCCGAAGCTCCCAAATGGTTTCGGCAGCATCAAAAAGCTGTCCGGCAAAAACCGGGCGAACCCTTATGGTGTTTACCCACCCACCACAGAATTTGACCCAGAAGGCCGTCCTGTTCCGGTCAAGGCTATCGCTTACGTGGATGACTGGCTGTATGGTGTCTCTATTTTGACCGCCTATCATGCTGGCAGTTTTGTACCAGGTGTTTATCCCCCCAGACCAGAACCACAAACCAGCATCGCCACAGCGAGTCTGGAGGCAGTTGCAAAGGCTCTTCTGGCTGATTACAGCCGCATCCGGTCTGTAGTCACAGGAGAGGAGGAGAAACCGCCGGAATTGACGTTTGCTGAGGTCTACGAGCGGTTTTATCAGGATAAGTACGAGCTATCCAAAAAGCAGTACTCAGAAAGCTCTAAGGCGCTTACCAGGGCTGGTTTTAAAAACTGTGCTTCGCTGCACAATAAACCTTTTGTCTCTCTGCGTCACAGTGACCTACAGCAGGTTATTGATTCCTGCCCGCTAAAACATGCTAGCCTGGAAACCATTGTCTCGCTCTTCCATCAGATGTATGCTTTTGCTGACCGGGAAGGTATATGTGACAAGGATTACTCTGCAAATGTTAAAATCAACATTGCTGATGATGATGAACACGGCGTTCCATTTTCAGAGGATGAGCTACAAGTGCTATGGCAGCATCAGGAAGATCCGGTTGTGGAGTTTTTACTGATTATGTGTTACTCTGGATACCGAATAGCAGCCTATAAAACGATGGAAGTTAATCTTGCGGAGAGGTACTTCCAAGGCGGGGTTAAAACAAAAGCTGGGAAAAACAGAATTGTGCCCATCCACTCTGCCATCCTCCCGCTGGTTAAACGCAGATTAGAAAAGGACAGCGGATTATTAACAGTGTCGTCATTTACGTTCCGGCGGTATATGTCCGACAAATTAGATGCCCTTAATCTGCCCCGCCACACTCCGCACGATTGCAGACATACCTTTGCCTGGCTGTGTGAAAAATATGGAGTTTCTGAAAATGACCGGAAAAGGATGTTGGGTCACAGTTTCAAAAGTGATATTACAAACGCCGTATACGGTCATCGAACCGTGGAAGAGCTACGCGCAGAAATTGAGAAAATAAAAGCGTGTCGCTAATTTGTCGCTAACCGTCTCAATTTATCGCTTTTTTTAAGGCGCTAAAAACACTCTTCTAAAACATCGATTTTCCCTTATTTTACAAGGTTTTTAGGCGTTTTTCTTATAAATAAAACGTCACGAAAAAAACCGAAATTTTTAAAGAAATATTAAAGCATTCTCTCTGTTTCATTGATATAATACTTCAAAATGGAGGAATATTATGAACAAGAAACTGCTGATTCTGCTGAGCGCCGGAATCGTTCTCTGCACCGGCTGCGCTTCTTCATCCGCAGCCCCGGAAGAAAACCGGAACCGAACAGCTGCCGCCGCCTTCCTCACAGAGGCTTCCCGGGAGGAATCTTCCCCGGAGACGGCATCTCAAGAAAAGCAGATGATTTTTATAGACGGAAAAAACATGATTTCCACTGACCGGATTGCAGTAACTGAGGACCGTCTTCCCATTTCCGCGGATACGAGAAGACCGGACGGTTCTATCACAGAGCTGGTTCCGGAATCTGAACGTCCCGGACAAAACGGGCAGGCCAATTTTTCCTGCATGGGCTCCCCTTATCTGATTCTCTCAGACGGAGCTGCCGCTCTGGAATTAGAAGGACAGTATATACTGTTTCTGGCCGAAGATACAGTAGAATATGAAGGCATTTACAAAAAGAAAAACCAGGTATCCGAGGATACTCTGGAATGGCTTAATTTTTATTATTCTCTGACTGCGCAGGAACGTCTGGCCCTGTCCATGATTCCGTCAGAGTTTGTCACAGAAGCCCGGACAGCTGCTATCGCGTCCGCCGTAGAAACCTCATCTTCTTCAGAAACTATTTCCTACCGGGAGGCCCTCACAGAAGAAGAGCTTGCACAGACAGAAGCCCTGGCCATGCATTATTTTACCGAAGAGGTTCCTTCCTTTGAGGGTGTTGATCAGATTTACCCTGCAGACTCCGAAGAATCCCTTTATCACAATCCGGGACTGGAGGGAGAATATATGCCGGGCAATATTATTATTTACCGTGTTCTTACGGTAAAAGACCGGCGGGACGGCAATCCCTTCCGCTATATCAGTATCGCCCGCAGCAACAAATCCGGCGCCTGGAAAGTAATAAACAGCGGCTACTGACAGAGTTTTTTGCTCTGTCAATATGCCGCTGTTTTTTATTCTTTCATTCGGTAGCCTACACCGATTTCCGTAAAAATGTAAAAAGGCTCTGCAGGATTTTTTTCCAGCTTCCGGCGAATATTAGCCATATTAACCCGAAGGATCTGGTTGTCCGTATCTGCATAGGGACCCCAGATATCTTTTAAAATATAGTCATAAGTCAATACCTTTCCTGCATTTTTTGCAAGAAGAGAAACCAGCTTATACTCAATCTGTGTCAGATGAATCTCCTTCCCGTTTAAGGTAACCAGACGCTTCTCAAAATCAATTTCCAGACCCTCTCTGGAATATTTCTGCTCCTGGGGTGCGATGGACGCAACTCTGGCGCTATGGCGCAGAGCCGTCCGGATTCTGGCTAAAAGCTCTTCTGAGCCAAAAGGCTTGGTAATATAATCATCAGCGCCTCCGTCAAGAACCGCCACCTTCTCCCGTTCCTGATTTCTTGCTGAAACCACAATCACAGGAATATTGGAAAAGCCGCGGATTCTCTGCAGAACCTCCATTCCGTCCATATCAGGCAGCCCCAGATCCAGAAGAATCAGATCCGGATGATGAGAAGTGCACAGGGAAAGCCCCTGCAGCCCGTTCATGGCACGCAGCGCCTTATACTGGTTGGAAATCACTATGGTTTCCATATAATTTCCAATATGCTTTTCATCTTCAATAATCAATATGGTCTGTTTATTTGTCATGATTCCTCCTGCTCCTCCAAAGGTAATGTAAAAATAAATTCTGCTCCCTGTTCATGATTCACTGCCCGTATGATTCCCTCATGAGCTGCTACAATCGTTTTGCAGATAGTAAGCCCGATTCCCATGCCCTTATGAGAATCGCCGCTTCCGTTGCGCTCCATACCGCCGCCGTCAAACAGATTCTCAAGCCGTTCCGGCGCAATCCCCTTGCCATAATCCCGCACATGGAAAGCGACGCTGTTTTTTCTTTTTTCCACATTCAGCTCTATGGGTTCATCGGTTCCGGAATGATATACAGCATTTTCCAAAAGATTCATAATCAGCTGCTCAATCAGCATGGCGTCCATAGGAACCATTAAAAACTCATCCGGTACATGAACAGTAATCCGCGCGCCGGGAAGACGCTTTTTCAAACGAAGCACCGCCTCAGAAACTACCTCCTCCAGAGGCTCCATGCTTTTCGCAACTCTGGCATCTCCCACATGGATCCTGGTAACAGAAAGCAGATTCTCCACCATATTTAACAGCCAGTTGGCATCCTCACGAATATTGCTGACCAATTCTGTTCTCTCTGCTTCTTTCATATAGGTGCCATTTTCCAGATAGGTGCTGGCAAGTCCGATAATCGCTGTCAGCGGTGTCCTTAAATCGTGGGAAACCGCCCGAAGCAAATTGGCCCGCATCGTTTCCTTTTCCGCCTCCATCAAAAGCTTCTCTCGTTCATTTAGCATCTGACTCTGCTTTTTAAACTTTGTTGTCATCGCACTGGTGATCACAGATACCACCGTCATCCCTACAAATGTAACAGGATAGCCATCAATGGTAAAATTCAGCGTCATATATGGATAGGTAAATACATAATTTACAAAGCCTACGCCAAACAGAGATGCTACGATTCCTGATGCATAGCCCACTGTATAGCGCGCTACCAGCATCACACTGAGAACATAGATAATCGCAACGCTTGTAGTATTTTTTCCATAATAAAAAAAGGCTACCGCCACTAACGTAGACAGGCTCATAATCAAAACTGTCGTTATAATGTTTCTCCACAGATCTTTTACCTGCATTGTTCTGCCTTTCCCTGCCTCTAAGACAGTAAAACGAAATGGGACAAAGCTAAACTGCACCTGTCCCATTTTATTCTACTATATCTTAACAGAGATGTATATAGGCCATGAAAAATCTTGACGATATTTTCACAGCCTATACTTATTCTCTATTTTTTGTATGGCCCAATTAAGAAACCGCGAGGAGACGGTTTAGAATTTAGGCATTTTTATAGTTTACAATTGCACCGAAATCCGGTTTCAGGGAAGCGCCGCCAACCAGGCCTCCGTCAATGTCTGCCTGAGCAAACAGCTCCGGAGCGCTGGATGCAGATACAGAACCGCCGTACTGAATGCGGATAGCCTCTGCCGTTGCCTCATCATAAATCTCACCGATACATGCACGGATTGCTGCACATACCTCCTGTGCCTGTTCTGTGGTTGCAACCTTACCGGTACCAATAGCCCAGATTGGCTCATATGCAATTACTGCAGTCTTTGCCTGATCTGCGGTTACGTTCAGGAACGCAATCTTAATCTGCTGACGGATCCAGTCAATGGTAATCCCCTGCTCTCTCTGAGTCAGAGACTCACCACAGCAGATAATCGGAGTAAGACCATGCTCGAAGGCCTTTAAGACTTTTTTATTTACTGTCTCATCGGTCTCAGCAAAGTACTCTCTTCTCTCAGAGTGGCCGATAATCACGTATTTTACGCCTGCATCAACCAGCATGTTGGGAGAAATCTCGCCTGTATAAGCGCCCTTTTCTTCAAAATACATATTTTCTGCTCCAATGTTAATGTTGGAGCCCTTTGCTGCTTCCATAGCCGGAATAATGTCAATCGCCGGTACGCAGAATACTACGTCAACCTCATCATTAACTACCAGCGGTTTTAATGTCTCCACCAGCTTCACAGCCTCGGTGGGAGTCATATTCATCTTCCAGTTTCCTGCAATAATTTTCTTTCTGGACATATTCCTTCTCCTTTTTGCGGTTTCTCGATTTATTTGTCGTCTGCTGCTGCTACGCCCGGAAGCTCTTTTCCTTCCAGGAATTCCAGAGAAGCGCCGCCGCCGGTAGAAATATGGCTCATCTTGTCAGCAAAGCCCAGCTGGTTTACAGCTGCTGCAGAATCGCCGCCGCCGATGATGGTGGTAGCCTCAGTCTCTGCCAGTGCCTTTGCAACTGCAATGGTACCTGCTGCCAGAGTCGGGTTCTCAAATACGCCCATCGGTCCGTTCCATACAACGGTCTTTGCGGTCTTTGCAGCCTCAGCATACAGCTTTGCACTCTCAGTACCGATATCCAGACCCATCATATCAGCTGGGATCTCATCAACAGAAACATTCTTTGCATCAATCGGAGCATCAATGGGGTTCGGGAATGCAGCAGCAACTGCAGCATCAACCGGAAGCAGAAGCTTCTTGCCCAGCTTCTCTGCCTTTTCCATCATCTCTCTGCAGTACTCCAGCTTGGTATCATCAACCAGAGAATTGCCAACTTCCTTGCCCTGTGCCTTTAAGAAGGTAAATGCCATACCACCGCCGATGATCAGAGTATCGCACTTCTCCAGCAGATTGGAGATAACGTTCAGCTTATCAGCAACCTTTGCGCCACCTAAGATAGCAACGAACGGTCTTACCGGATTCTCTACTGCATTGCCCAGGAAATCGATCTCTTTCTGCATCAGATAACCAACTGCATTGGTGCCGCCCTTTGCGGTGATGAATTTGGTTACGCCTTCTACAGAAGCATGTGCTCTGTGAGAGGAACCAAATGCATCGCATACATAGTCATCAGCCAGGTCAGCCAGCTCTTTGCTGAATTCCTCGCCGTTCTTGGTCTCTTCTTTGCCGCGGAAACGGGTGTTCTGCAGAAGCACTACATCGCCGTCTGCCATAGCCTCAACAGCCTTGGTTGCTGCTTCGCCGGTTACATTGTAATCAGCTACGAATACAACCTTCTTGCCCAGCTTCTCTTCCAGTCTTACAGCAACCGGAGCCAGGGACTCACCCTCGTTGGGGCCATTTTTTACTTTGCCCAGGTGAGAGCAAAGGATTACCTTTGCGCCCTCGCCTACCAGCTTCTGGATAGTCGGCAGAGCTGCAACGATACGAGTCTCATCTGTGATCTTTCCATCCTTTAACGGTACGTTAAAGTCGCAGCGGACCAGAACTCTTTTACCCTTTAAATCCTTCAGATCGTCAACACTTTTCTTATTTAACATGTTTTATTCCTCTCTTTGTCTCAAAAATCGTTTGCTTTCCAGGTTCATCCTGTAAAAACACAAAAGGGCCCGGTCCTTTCAGACCGGACCCCTGACTGAGTCTTCCTATCTTATGCCGGAATCAGATTCCCGGACTCCGCAATTAGTGTAACTCTGCGAAGTATTTGATGGTACGAACCATCTGGCTGGTGTAGGAGTTCTCGTTGTCATACCATGAAACAACCTGAACCTCGTACAGATCGTCAGCAATCTGAGCTACCATGGTCTGAGTAGCATCAAACAGAGAACCGTATCTCATACCGATAACGTCGGAAGAAACGATTGCATCCTCGTTGTAGCCGAAGGACTCGGAAGCTGCTGCCTTCATAGCTGCGTTGATGCCTTCTTTGGTAACATCGCTGCCCTTAACAACTGCAGTCAGAATGGTGGTGGAACCGGTCGGTACCGGAACACGCTGTGCAGAACCGATCAGCTTGCCGTTCAGCTCCGGAATAACCAGGCCGATAGCCTTAGCTGCGCCGGTGGAGTTCGGAACGATGTTAGCTGCGCCTGCTCTTGCTCTTCTCAGATCGCCTTTTCTGTGCGGTCCGTCCAGAATCATCTGGTCGCCGGTGTAAGCGTGGATGGTGCTCATGATACCAGACTGGATCGGAGCGTAGTCATTCAGAGCCTTAGCCATCGGAGCCAGGCAGTTGGTGGTACAGGAAGCTGCAGAAATGATGGTATCATCAGCCTTCAGAGTGTTCTCGTTTACGCTGTAAACGATGGTCGGCAGATCGTTGCCAGCCGGAGCAGAGATAACAACCTTCTTAGCACCTGCATCGATGTGAGCCTGAGATTTTGCTTTGGAGGTGTAGAAACCAGTACACTCCAGAACTACATCTACGCCAATCTCTCCCCACGGAAGATCCTTAGCATCCTTCTCAGCATAAATTCTAATAGTCTTTCCGTCAACGGTGATGGAATCCTCACCAGCCTCTACGGTGTGTTTTCCTTCACCAATATGGCCTGCATATCCGCCCTGAGCGGTATCATATTTCAGTAAGTGTGCCAGCATCTTCGGGTCGGTCAGATCGTTGATTGCTACTACCTCATAACCCTCTGCACCAAACATCTGTCTGAATGCCAGACGGCCAATACGTCCAAAACCATTGATTGCTACTTTTACTGCCATGA
>OIZR01001250.1_pt1 | contig 12213 bp, 10 predicted proteins | sample 1588591 | NCBI WGS metagenome assembly OIZR01 (sample SAMN03283249) | human gut metagenome | biome: human-associated habitat; material: feces | host: Homo sapiens | place: USA | collected 2013 | reverse complement strand
GGTTAAAAACAGCCGTGTATGCGCGTTAGCTCGCTGCGTGGAAAAAGATATCGACGTGGCGGCCGAATCCCTGAAAGTCGCCGAAGCCTTCCGTATTCATACCTTTATTGCCACTTCGCCAATGCACATCGCCACCAAGCTGCGCAGCACGCTGGATGAAGTGATCGAACGCGCTATCTATATGGTGAAACGCGCCCGTAATTACACCGATGATGTTGAATTTTCTTGCGAAGATGCCGGGCGTACACCCATTGCCGATCTGGCGCGAATGGTCGAAGCGGCGATTAATGCCGGTGCCACCACCATCAACATTCCGGACACCGTGGGCTACACCATGCCGTTTGAGTTCGCCGGAATCATCAGCGGCCTGTATGAACGCGTACCTAACATCGACAAAGCCATTATTTCCGTACATACCCACGACGATTTAGGCCTGGCGGTCGGCAACTCACTGGCGGCGGTACATGCCGGTGCACGCCAGGTGGAAGGTGCAATGAACGGGATCGGCGAGCGTGCCGGTAACTGTTCGCTGGAAGAAGTCATCATGGCGATTAAAGTTCGTAAGGATATTCTCAACGTCCACACCGCCATTAATCACCAGGAGATATGGCGCACCAGCCAGTTAGTTAGCCAGATTTGTAATATGCCGATCCCGGCAAACAAAGCCATTGTTGGCAGCGGCGCATTCGCACACTCCTCCGGTATCCACCAGGATGGCGTGCTGAAAAACCGCGAAAACTACGAAATCATGACACCAGAATCTATTGGTCTGAACCAAATCCAGCTGAATCTGACCTCTCGTTCGGGGCGTGCGGCGGTGAAACATCGCATGGATGAGATGGGGTATAAAGAAAGTGAATATAATTTAGACAATTTGTACGACGCTTTCCTGAAGCTGGCGGACAAAAAAGGTCAGGTGTTTGATTACGATCTGGAGGCGCTGGCCTTCATCGGTAAGCAGCAAGAAGAGCCGGAGCATTTCCGTCTGGATTACTTCAGCGTGCAGTCTGGCTCTAACGATATCGCCACCGCCGCCGTCAAACTGGCCTGCGGCGAAGAAGTCAAAGCAGAAGCCGCCAACGGTAACGGTCCGGTCGATGCCGTCTATCAGGCGATAAACCGCATCACTGACTATAACGTCGAACTGGTGAAATACAGCCTGACTGCTAAAGGTCACGGTAAAGATGCTCTGGGTCAGGTGGATATTGTCGCCAACTACAACGGTCGCCGCTTCCACGGCGTCGGCCTGGCCACCGATATTGTCGAGTCCTCCGCCAAAGCCATGGTGCACGTACTGAACAATATCTGGCGCGCCGCAGAAGTCGAAAAAGAGTTGCAACGCAAAGCTCAACACAACGAAAACAACAAGGAAACCGTGTGATGTCGAAGAATTACCATATTGCCGTATTGCCGGGGGACGGTATTGGTCCGGAAGTGATGACCCAGGCGCTGAAAGTGCTGGATGCCGTGCGCAACCGCTTTGCGATGCGCATCACCACCAGCCATTACGATGTAGGCGGCGCAGCCATTGATAACCACGGGCAACCACTGCCGCCTGCGACGGTTGAAGGTTGTGAGCAAGCCGATGCCGTGCTGTTTGGCTCGGTAGGCGGTCCGAAATGGGAACATTTACCACCAGACCAGCAACCAGAACGCGGCGCGCTGTTGCCTTTGCGTAAGCACTTCAAATTATTCAGCAACCTGCGCCCGGCAAAACTGTATCAGGGGCTGGAAGCATTCTGTCCGCTGCGTGCAGACATTGCCGCTAACGGCTTCGACATCCTGTGCGTGCGCGAACTGACCGGCGGCATCTATTTCGGTCAGCCAAAAGGCCGCGAAGGTAGCGGACAATATGAAAAAGCGTTTGATACCGAGGTGTATCACCGTTTTGAGATCGAGCGTATTGCCCGCATCGCGTTTGAATCTGCTCGTAAACGTCGCCACAAAGTCACCTCAATCGACAAAGCTAACGTGCTGCAATCCTCTATTTTATGGCGTGAAATCGTCAACGAGATCGCCACGGAATACCCGGATGTCGAACTGGCGCATATGTACATCGACAACGCCACCATGCAGCTGATTAAAGATCCATCACAGTTTGACGTTCTGCTGTGCTCCAACCTGTTTGGCGACATTCTGTCTGACGAGTGCGCAATGATCACTGGCTCGATGGGGATGTTGCCTTCCGCCAGCCTGAACGAGCAAGGTTTTGGTCTGTATGAACCGGCAGGCGGCTCAGCACCAGATATCGCAGGCAAAAACATCGCCAACCCGATTGCGCAAATTCTGTCGCTGGCACTGCTGCTGCGCTACAGCCTGGATGCCGATGATGCGGCTTGCGCCATTGAACGCGCCATTAACCGCGCATTAGAAGAAGGCATTCGCACCGGGGATTTAGCCCGTGGCGCTGCCGCCGTTAGTACCGATGAAATGGGCGATATCATTGCCCGCTATGTGGCAGAAGGGGTGTAATCATGGCTAAAACGTTATACGAAAAATTATTCGACGCTCACGTAGTGTACGAAGCCGAAAACGAAACCCCGCTGTTATATATCGACCGCCACCTGGTGCATGAAGTGACCTCACCGCAGGCGTTTGATGGTCTGCGCGCCCACGGTCGCCCGGTACGTCAGCCGGGCAAAACCTTCGCCACTATGGATCACAACGTCTCTACCCAGACCAAAGACATTAATGCCTGTGGTGAAATGGCGCGCATCCAGATGCAGGAGCTGATTAAAAACTGCAAAGAATTTGGCGTCGAGCTGTATGACCTGAATCACCCGTATCAGGGGATCGTCCACGTAATGGGGCCGGAACAGGGCGTCACCTTGCCGGGGATGACCATTGTCTGCGGCGACTCGCATACCGCCACCCACGGCGCGTTTGGCGCACTGGCCTTTGGTATCGGCACTTCCGAAGTTGAACACGTACTGGCAACACAAACCCTGAAACAGGGCCGTGCGAAGACCATGAAAATTGAAGTCCAGGGCAAAGCCGCGCCGGGCATTACAGCAAAAGATATCGTGCTGGCAATTATCGGTAAAACTGGCAGCGCAGGCGGCACCGGGCATGTGGTGGAGTTTTGCGGCGAAGCAATTCGTGATTTAAGCATGGAAGGTCGTATGACCCTGTGCAATATGGCAATCGAAATGGGCGCAAAAGCCGGTCTGGTTGCACCGGACGAAACCACCTTTAACTATGTCAAAGGCCGTTTGCATGCGCCGAAAGGCAAAGATTTCGACGACGCCGTTGCCTACTGGAAAACCCTGCAAACCGACGAAGGCGCAACTTTCGATACCGTTGTCACTCTGCAAGCAGAAGAAATTTCACCGCAGGTCACCTGGGGCACCAATCCAGGCCAGGTGATTTCCGTGAACGACAATATTCCCGATCCGGCTTCGTTTGCCGATCCGGTTGAACGCGCGTCGGCAGAAAAAGCGCTGGCCTATATGGGGCTGAAACCGGGCATTCCGCTGACCGAAGTGGCTATCGACAAAGTGTTTATCGGTTCCTGTACCAACTCGCGCATTGAAGATTTACGCGCGGCAGCGGAGATCGCCAAAGGGCGAAAAGTCGCGCCAGGCGTGCAGGCACTGGTGGTTCCCGGCTCTGGCCCGGTAAAAGCCCAGGCGGAAGCGGAAGGTCTGGATAAAATCTTTATTGAAGCCGGTTTTGAATGGCGCTTGCCTGGCTGCTCAATGTGTCTGGCGATGAACAACGACCGTCTGAATCCGGGCGAACGTTGTGCATCCACCAGCAACCGTAACTTTGAAGGCCGCCAGGGGCGCGGCGGGCGCACGCATCTGGTCAGCCCGGCAATGGCTGCCGCTGCTGCTGTGACCGGACATTTCGCCGACATTCGCAACATTAAATAAGGAGCACACCATGGCAGAGAAATTTATCAAACACACAGGCCTGGTGGTTCCGCTGGATGCCGCCAATGTCGATACCGATGCAATCATCCCGAAACAGTTTTTGCAGAAAGTGACCCGTACGGGTTTTGGCGCGCATCTGTTTAACGACTGGCGTTTTCTCGATGAAAAAGGCCAACAGCCAAACCCGGACTTCGTGCTGAACTTCCCGCAGTATCAGGGCGCTTCCATTTTGCTGGCACGAGAAAACTTCGGCTGTGGCTCCTCGCGTGAGCACGCGCCCTGGGCATTGACCGACTACGGTTTTAAAGTGGTGATTGCGCCGAGTTTTGCTGACATCTTCTACGGCAATAGCTTTAACAACCAGCTGCTGCCGGTGAAATTAAGCGATGCAGAAGTGGACGAACTGTTTGCGCTGGTGAAAGCCAATCCGGGGATCCATTTCGACGTGGATCTGGAAGCGCAAGAGGTGAAAGCGGGAGAGAAAACCTATCGCTTTACCATCGATGCCTTCCGCCGCCACTGCATGATGAACGGTCTGGACAGTATTGGGCTTACCTTGCAGCACGACGACGCCATTGCCGCTTATGAAGCAAAACAACCTGCGTTTATGAATTAATCCCCTTGCCCGGTCAAATGACCGGGCTTTCCGCTATCGTCCACGTCATCAAACGTCTTTAACCTTTGCGGTTAAAAATAATGCGACAACAGAAATAACCGCAATTACCCAGTAGACAGCAAAGTGCCCCCAACTTTGTGCAATTGCTCCCTGAATAACGCCAGCCAGAATTACCCCGGTAGAAATACTGTTAGTAAATAAGGTGGTAGCTGCCCCCGCTCTTCCAGGCATTAAATCCTGAAACCATAGCATCCCAATACCCGCAACAATGCCGATAAATACAGCGTTAAAAAGTTGCAGCGTCATCAACGCCATACGGCTATGAAAGAAAATCAATCCGGTGTAAAACAGTACTCCTGCCGCCACTGCTATGACCATCATTCGCCGCTTACCATAACGTTTGACATAGTAGCCAGCCAGAATCATTGCTGGTATTTCCAGTCCAGCTGCCGTCCCCATCAGGAAACCCGCCAGTTTGTCTGGCAATCCTAACTCGCTACTGATCCACAACGGCATATCAATAATGTACATGGTGTTGCAGGTCCACATTAACGTCGAGGCGACAAATAACATCCGTACGTTACTATCCTGCCAGCCACCTTGCATTGATAAAGCATTTTCCGACGGCAGTTCTACCCGCGCCACAGACGGAAGCATAAATGCAATCAATACCAGACTGAGTGTGAATATCCCGGCGGCAATCGAAAACATCACCGTAAAGCCGTAATTCAACGCCAGCATAAAGGCCAACGGTGGACCGATAACCCATGCCAGAGAAAGCTGCGCACGCATCACCGAGCTAAACATCACCACTTCTCGCGCCGAGTTATCCGCATATTCCCGCGCCAGAGCAAATAACTGTGGCATTGCCGTATTGGCCAGAGATGCCAGAAGCACACCACAGGTGATAAGCGTCAGATAATGACGATTAAATGCAAACAATAGCGCATTGCCGATAGCCATCAAACAGCAAAATATAATCAGTTTTCGCCGATCGCCCTGACTGTCAGAACGTTTTGCCAACCAGAGGCTTACGCCGATCCCAGCAATAGCATTCACCGTATAAAAGAGTCCGATCCAGAAAGGTTGCGCGCCAACCTCACGACTCAGAAATAAGCTCAATGTAGGAGCCTGTAGCGCCCCGGCCACCCCCATCATAAAAGCGACCAGCATAAATGCCGCGTAAACACCGTTCATACGGCGAGCCATCGTCATTATCCAGATCATACGTTCCCTTTTTAGCGCGGCGAGAATAAAAAAAACCAGCAGGTATAATCTGCTGGCGGGTGATTTTACACCAATACTCAGTCACACATGATGCAGGCAAGTCAACTTTCAGAATTGCGGTCATCCCACTGCATCAGTCCTTCAAGCATGGTTAATCGTTGTGGGACGCTTAACCAACGCAACCAGCACAACTTCGCTGTCGCGGTAAAATAGTGCTGATAAAACTGACGCATGGGGCACCTCCTTGCTTCATCGTTAGGAATTATTGACTTAATATAGGGAAAATAAAATTGCTGTCTTTTGCGCAGGAGTTCCCCTTTTATGCCATCTGCTCGTCTGCAACAACAGTTCATCCGCCTGTGGCAATGCTGCGAGGGTAAATCGCAGGACACAACGCTCAACGAACTGGCAGCGTTATTGAGCTGCTCGCGTCGTCATATGCGCACCCTGCTCAACACCATGCAGGATCGCGGCTGGCTGACGTGGGAAGCGGAAGTCGGGCGCGGTAAACGCTCGCGTCTGACATTCCTCTATACCGGGCTGGCGCTTCAGCAACAGCGGGCGGAAGACCTGCTGGAGCAGGATCGTATCGACCAACTAGTGCAGTTGGTTGGCGACAAAGCGACTGTGCGGCAAATGCTGGTTTCTCATCTGGGCCGCAGCTTCCGCCAGGGGCGGCACATCCTGCGCGTGCTCTACTATCGTCCGTTGCGTAATCTGCTACCTGGCAGCGCATTGCGCCGTTCCGAAACCCATATTGCCCGGCAAATCTTCAGTTCCCTAACGCGCATAAATGAGGAAAATGGGGAACTGGAAGCAGACATCGCCCACCACTGGCAGCAAATATCACCGCTTCACTGGCGTTTCTTTTTGCGTCCAGGAGTCCATTTTCATCATGGTCGTGAACTGGAAATGGACGACGTGATCGCCTCTTTAAAACGAATCAATACGCTGCCGCTCTATTCGCATATTGCGGACATTGTGTCGCCGACGCCCTGGACGCTGGATATCCATCTCACGCAGCCGGACCGCTGGTTGCCGTTACTGCTGGGGCAAGTTCCGGCGATGATCCTGCCGTGCGAATGGGAAACCCTCAGTAACTTTGCCAGCCACCCTATCGGCACCGGTCCGTATGCAGTAATGCGTAACAGCACCAACCAACTGAAAATTCAGGCATTCGACGATTTCTTCGGTTATCGGGCATTAATCGACGAAGTTAACGTCTGGGTCTTGCCGGAAATTGCCGATGAACCCGCTGGAGGGCTGATGCTGAAAGGCCCACAGGGCGAGGAAAAAGAGATTGAAAGCCGACTGGAGGAAGGTTGTTACTATTTACTGTTCGATAGCCGCACCCATCGCGGGGCGAATCAGCAAGTCAGGGACTGGGTAAGCTATGTGCTTTCTCCAACTAATCTGGTCTATTTCGCTGAGGAACAGTACCAGCAACTGTGGTTCCCGGCTTATGGACTGCTCCCCCGTTGGCATCATGCCCGCACCATAAAGAGCGAAAAACCGGCTGGTCTGGAAAGCCTCACCCTGACCTTTTATCAGGATCACAGTGAGCATCGGGTGATTGCCGGGATCATGCAGCAGATTCTGGCAAGCCACCAGGTCACACTGGAAATCAAAGAGATCAGCTACGATCAGTGGCATGAAGGAGAGATCGAGAGCGATATCTGGCTTAACAGCGCCAACTTTACGCTACCGCTGGATTTTTCGCTGTTCGCGCACTTGTGCGAGGTGCCGCTGCTCCAACACTGTATTCCGATCGACTGGCAAGCCGACGCCGCCCGCTGGCGCAATGGCGAGATGAATCTGGCGAACTGGTGCCAGCAACTGGTCGCCAGTAAAGCAATGGTGCCACTTATCCACCACTGGCTGATCATTCAGGGGCAACGCAGTATGCGCGGCCTACGCATGAACACCCTCGGCTGGTTCGATTTTAAATCAGCGTGGTTTGCGCCGCCGGATCCAGAGTAGCTTGCGCCTTTTGGCGGTCATGAGCGCGTTTTTTATATTCAGACGGAATGAATAAAATACATTACTTTTATATTTTCTCTGTTTTATGCATCGTCTGATTAGAGTCGCAAATAAGATTAAAGAAGGGGCATTCCAGCCCCTCTTTCATATTCTGAGTTAATCAATAACGGCGCAGTCTAGCCGTGTTCTGGCCGGAAAGGTCAGCTTTTTCAGGTTAACCTCGCGCAGGTCAGTCATACCATCTGCTATTGTTCGTTTCAGCATTGCTCAGGTCAACCTCGAGACAGTCAATACCACAAATGACAACCCCGTTAAAGTAAGCATTACTCAGATCAATGCCCCCGGTCCTGGTGCTCTTTTTCAGCTGCAACTCCAGAGTAAATATCGCCTCATCGCCAATAAAAAAACTGACGCATAACGTACCTTCTGGCGAGAGTGAGGCCTTCGCGGCCATATTTTCCGGATCTTTTGCGTATTCTTTGAGTTCATTAAATTTTATCAGCCAGTGAGTTAACTGATCACGCGCCTTCCCGTCGACAGCCCCGGTAAAGTATTTTGAGTAGTCATCACTATTCTGGAAATAAAATGCATCCTTCAGAATTTGCCTTGCCGCAGCCTGGGAATGTTTATCTGACCGGAAGAGATTGCGTAACGTCTCCCATAGCTCTTCAAAGATATTCATATTCTCGGTCTTTTGGACCAAGTTAACCATCCTGATAATCTGAGAATTAGTAAGGCCTGGATCTTTAGTGGTATTACTAGCAGGGATACTAATCTGTTCTGGGTTTCTTACTTTCATGCTGATAGCTCCACTCTGAGTAAAAAACTCAGAATAAGCGTCTTGAATAAGAATACTGTCAAAAATCGCTCATTCACGTAATAAGCCGTTGCGTTACCGATTTTGACTGTGCTAAGGGGATTCTTTCGGATCAACGCTCTCCAGCTATGCAAATACGCTCTTGATAGCTGAACGAATATTGGCTTTTTTAATACGCCTTCTCTATGGATTGCTGGTTGATAACAAAATCACTACACTAACGCCGTTCTCAACGGGGTGCCACGCGGACGCGTGCGCTGAGAAAATACCCGTCGAACCTGATCCGGATAACGCCGGCGAAGGGATTTGAGGCTCCTTCTCAAGTCCTTTGCCACTCTTTTTTGAGGTGCAAAGTGTTAAAAAAATGTCTTCCCCTGCTGTTGCTGTGCACAGCGCCCGTTTTCGCTAAACCCGTTCTGACTGTTTATACCTACGATTCCTTCGCCGCCGACTGGGGGCCTGGTCCGGTGGTTAAAAAAGCCTTTGAAGCCGACTGTAATTGCGAACTGAAACTGGTGGCGCTGGAAGATGGCGTTTCGCTTCTCAACCGTCTACGGATGGAAGGCAAAAACAGTAAAGCCGATGTGGTGCTGGGGCTGGATAACAACCTGTTAGACGCCGCCAGTAAAACCGGACTGTTTGCCAAAAGCGGTGTGGCAGCGGATGCCGTTAACGTTCCCGGCGGCTGGAATAATGACACTTTCGTACCGTTTGATTATGGCTACTTCGCCTTCGTTTATGACAAGAACAAACTGAAAAACCCGCCACAAAGCCTGAAAGAACTGGTTGAGAGCGATCAAAACTGGCGGGTGATTTATCAGGATCCGCGCACCAGTACACCGGGGCTGGGTCTGTTGCTATGGATGCAAAAAGTCTATGGCGATGACGCCCCACAAGCCTGGCAGAAACTGGCGAAGAAAACGGTCACGGTCACCAAAGGCTGGAGCGAAGCCTACGGCCTGTTTTTAAAAGGTGAAAGCGATCTGGTACTGAGTTACACCACCTCTCCGGCTTATCACATTCTCGAAGAGAAGAAAGATAACTACGCCGCCGCGAACTTCAGCGAAGGTCACTATCTGCAAGTGGAAGTCGCCGCTCGCACCGCTGCCAGCAAGCAGCCGGAGCTGGCGCAAAAATTCCTCCAGTTTATGGTTTCTCCGGCTTTCCAGAATGCGATCCCAACCGGCAACTGGATGTATCCGGTGGCAAACGTCACGCTGCCTGCCGGTTTTGAAAAATTGACCAAACCCGCAACCACGCTGGAGTTCACGCCAGCCGAAGTGGCGGCACAACGTCAGGCATGGATTAGCGAATGGCAACGCGCCGTCAGCCGTTAATTCCCGGCTGGTTAATTCCAGGTGTAAGCGCCGCCACGCTGGTGATAGCGGTTGCGCTGGCGGCGTTTCTCGCCCTGTGGTGGAACGCGCCGCAGGGTGACTGGTCGGCAGTCTGGCAGGACAGCTACCTGTGGCATGTGGTGCGCTTCTCCTTCTGGCAGGCGTTTCTCTCGGCGCTACTCTCTGTCGTACCCGCGATATTCCTCGCCCGCGCGCTCTATCGCAGGCGCTTTCCGGGTCGGCTGGCGCTGTTGCGTCTGTGCGCAATGACCTTGATCCTCCCGGTGCTGGTTGCTGTTTTCGGCATTCTTAGCGTCTATGGTCGCCAGGGCTGGCTGGCATCGCTCTGCCAATCGCTCGGTCTGGAGTGGACCTTTTCGCCCTACGGCCTGCAAGGTATTTTGCTGGCGCACGTATTTTTTAATCTACCGATGGCGAGCCGCTTATTACTCCAGGCACTGGAAAACATTCCCGGCGAACAACGTCAGCTTGCCGCCCAGCTTGGGATGCGCGGCTGGCATTTTTTCCGCTTCGTCGAATGGCCGTGGTTACGGAGACAAATCCCGCCGGTTGCTGCGCTTATCTTTATGCTCTGTTTCGCCAGCTTCGCCACCGTACTGTCGCTGGGCGGCGGTCCGCAGGCGACCACTATCGAGCTGGCAATCTATCAGGCACTGAGTTACGACTACGATCCTGCCCGCGCGGCGATGCTGGCGCTGATCCAGATGGTGTGTTGCCTTGGGCTGGTGCTGTTGAGTCAGCGACTGAGTAAGGCCATTGCGCCCGGCACCACGCTGCTGCAAGGCTGGCGCGACCCGGACGATCGTCTGCATAGCCGCATTTGCGACACGGTGTTAATTGTGCTGGCGCTGCTGCTGTTGCTTCCACCGTTACTGGCGGTGATCGTCGATGGGGTAAATCGCCAGTTGCCGGAATTGCTGGCACAACCGGTACTGTGGCAGGCGCTGTGGACCTCGTTGCGTATTGCGCTGGCGGCAGGCGTATTGTGCGTAGTGCTGACCATGATGCTGCTATGGAGCAGTCGCGAACTGCGGGCGCGGCAGAAAATGCTGGCGGGTCAGGCGCTGGAGATGAGTGGCATGTTGATCCTCGCCATGCCGGGGATTGTGCTAGCAACGGGCTTCTTTTTACTGCTCAACAGCACCATTGGCCTGCCGCAATCTGCTGACGGCATTGTGATTTTCACCAATGCGTTAATGGCGATCCCCTACGCCCTGAAAGTACTGGAAAACCCGATGCGCGATATCACCGCCCGCTACAGCATGTTGTGTCAGTCGCTGGGGATTGAAGGCTGGTCGCGCTTGAAAGTGGTGGAACTGCGCGCTCTGAAACGTCCGCTGGCACAGGCGCTGGCCTTTGCTTGTGTGCTGTCGATTGGTGATTTTGGCGTGGTGGCGTTGTTCGGTAACGATGATTTCCGTACCCTGCCGTTTTATCTCTACCAGCAAATTGGCTCCTATCGCAGCCAGGACGGCGCGGTCACCGCGTTAATTCTGCTACTACTCTGTTTTCTGCTGTTTACCGTGATTGAAAAACTACCGGGGCGAAATGTTAAAACTGACTGATATCACCTGGCTTTACCACCATTTGCCGATGCGTTTTAGCTTAACGGTGGAACGCGGCGAGCAGGTGGCGATCCTCGGGCCAAGCGGCGCGGGTAAAAGTACCCTGCTGAATTTGATTGCCGGTTTTCTGACGCCAGCCAGCGGTTCGCTGACTATCGATGGCGTTGATCACACCACGACGCCGCCGTCACGCCGTCCGGTGTCGATGCTGTTTCAGGAGAACAACCTGTTCAGCCACCTGACGGTCGCGCAGAACATCGGGCTGGGGCTAAATCCGGGATTGAAACTGAACGCGGCACAGCAGGAGAAAATGCACGCGATTTCCCGTCAGATGGGGATTGATAATTTAATGGCGCGGTTACCTGGCGAGCTTTCCGGCGGTCAGCGACAGCGAGTGGCGTTAGCGCGTTGTCTGGTACGCGAACAGCCGATTTTATTGCTCGATGAACCGTTCTCTGCGCTCGATCCGGCGTTACGTCAGGAGATGTTGACGCTGGTGAGCACGAGCTGCCAGCAGCAAAAAATGACGCTATTGATGGTGTCGCACAGCGTGGAAGATGCGGCGCGGATCGCCACGCGCTCGGTAGTAGTCGCCGACGGGCGCATCGCCTGGCAGGGTATGACCAATGAGTTGTTGAGCGGTAAGGCGAGTGCTTCGGCGCTGTTGGGAATTACAGGTTAATATGCACTGTCGGATGCGGCGTGAACGCCTTATCCGACCTACGGGTGCATTTTGTCCGCATCAAGCGCCCCACACAAGACTATGCCCTAAACT
>OIZR01001240.1_pt1 | contig 12270 bp, 6 predicted proteins | sample 1588591 | NCBI WGS metagenome assembly OIZR01 (sample SAMN03283249) | human gut metagenome | biome: human-associated habitat; material: feces | host: Homo sapiens | place: USA | collected 2013 | reverse complement strand
CAATGACCGTGTAAAATGGTGTCCGGTTATCACGTATCTGGAAGAAGAGGATGTCGCAATGATATCCGACATTACCATGACAGGAAGAGATTCCCTCGAATTTACAGCGGCGTCGAAAGAGCTGTCCGGTGATATCCAGGATCGGATTTCTTTAAGCGCAATTGTAAACGGAAAGAAGGAAGAGACGGTAACTGCCCGTTCCGCTGAGGCAAAAGACGGTAAAGCTGTGGTTACATTTGATGAGGTCGAGGCGGCTGATAAAGATCAGATACAATTACTGGTCGGCCTTGATGAAGACCATCGGTTTGTTACATACAGCCCTCAGGATTTTGCAGTAATTTCCGGGCAGACCTATTATGTAGATGCTGTAAATGGAAATGACGGCAATGACGGACTTACAGAGGAGAGCGCGTGGAAGAGTCTCGATCAGATCAACAATACCACATTTCTTCCGGGAGATTCTGTTCTGTTAAAGGCTGGCTGTATCTGGAACGGCTATCTGTATCCGAAGGGAGAGGGAAGCGAGATCGCTCCGGTGACATTGGGTAAGTATGGCGGCGACGGATATCCGATTATTAACGGCGACGGATCGGTTCCTTATGATTCACAGTATAAAGTCAGAAAAGACTTTGTGTACAGTCCAACCGTCCTGTTGAGTGATCAAAGCAACTGGGTGATTGATGGAATTGAAGTGACAAACAGCGCTGACGATAGCTATAATCATGTTGGGATCCTGGTGTTTACCACAGGGCAGACCGGAGTGGTGTCAAATGTGACGGTTCAGAACTGCTACGTTCACGATGTGACAGCAGAAGTAGCCAACTCCAAGATGACCGGCGGAATTCTCGTAATCGGTGCAGATGTCTGGATCGATGGTCAGAAGCCGGAAGGTGAGATGGCTTCCGATATCGGATTTGACGAGGTCCTGATTGAAAATAACTATGTAAAAAATGTAGCCAAGGAAGGAATTCGTTCCAGCGGCCAGAATACAGGCGCGGAGGGCGTGGGCTTCCGCAATACAAAGACATTCAGCAATATCACATTCCGTGGAAACTACATCGAAGAGATTTTCGGTGACGGCATCGTACTCGCAGAGGTTGGCGAAAACGGTATGGTAGAGAACAACGTGGTAAAGAACCATTGCAACTACAATACCGCTAACTATGCAGGCGCGTGGCTGTGGCAGTGTGACGATTCCATTTTCCGCTATAATGAAGTATTCGGCGGAGAGTACGGCTATAACGATGGTGAGGCGTTTGACTACGATATCGGATGTAAGGATATTATCTACGAATATAATTACAGCCACCATAACAAGGGCGGCCTGCTTCTGACCATGTATGACAATGCATCCTATCATTTCCGCTATAATATCAGCGCCAATGATGGAAAGCCCAGCCAGGAGCTGTTCCACTGTCAGACTGGTAAGACGAAGGTTTATAACAATACCATGTACATTGGAAAAGGGACCACAACCTCCATTTTCCAGACCGGATCAGTAGGTTACTTTAAAAATAATATCATTATGGTACATGGCAGCGTTCCGAAGTTCGGCACCAGCTCCATAAGTGTGTCAAAGGGCGCTATGACCAATAATATTATCTATCCGGCTTCTATTACAAGCGTAAACGGTCCTTCTGACGCAGTCCTGGAAGATAACCTGTTTGTGAACCCGAGACTTTCTTCTCCGCAGCTGAGCACGAAATACAGCAGTGAAGAGTATGGGCTCACTTATGAGAATATGGGACAGGGCGATGATTTTTTTCCGGGCTCAGGGAACGTATGGCGATCTTTAAACTGCAGGAAAATTCACCGGCGGTAGACGCAGGCGTGGTAATACCGGAATCAGATGCGACAGAGGATATTTTCGGCAATCAAATCGTGGATTTACCGGATATTGGTGCTCACGAGTTTAATAATGACCCGGGGCCTGTTGATGAGGAGGGAAATAAAGCAGAAAAAGTAATTCTGGATAAGACAGAGCTTTATATGGCGACAGAAGACATCACCCGGTTAAATGCATCCGTACTGCCGGAAGATGTTCTTGACGACAGCATTGGCTGGTCCGTGGCCGACCCTGAGGTAGTAAGCGTGTCAGCGGCGGGCAAGGTAACAGCCCTGACAAAGGGAGATACAGTTGTTACCGCGGTCAGCTTAAATAATCCGGAGGCGAAAGCGGAGTGTATCATTCATGTATACGAAAAGAATTCAAAGTCTGTTATCGCGGACAAAGATGCCAGAGTAAGGGATGATGGTACTCACAGCGGAACAGAAGAATCCATGACGGTAAAGCTGGACAGCAGCGGATACAGCAGAAACGTATTGATGTCCTTTGATCTGACATCCGTACCGGAGAATTACAAAAAGGTTCTCTTAAAGTTCCATATTGACAGTACAGAGGCAAATAACGTACCCTTTACCGTATCCCGGATTGGTGATGACTGGGAAGAGGCGGAAGTAACGTGGAATACCAAGCCTGATAAGGGCGAAAAGATCCTGGATTTCACTTCCAGTATTGCGGATGGAGGCAGCTGGAAGGAACTGGATATCACGGATTACATGGAAACATTACTGGAATCCGGAACTCAGAGACTTTCAATCATCTTTGAAGGCGTAGAAATTGGATCAAAGAATTATACAAACATCCACTCCAGAGAAACGGATTATAAACCGCAGCTTGTATTTGACAATGAATCCGTGAAAACGGTGGAAAATGTCTTTGTCAAAGTTCCAGTGGGAACAGCGCCGGTTTTACCAGAGACTGTAAACGTAACCTACAGCGATGATACGACTGCTAAAGCGGCGGTGGCTTGGGATGAGATTCCGGCAGGGAACTATCAGAAAGAGGGCCAGTTTACCGTTTGCGGATATATCGAGGGAAGAAACCTGCCGGTTATCGCATACGTGACCGTATCGGATACAATTATTACAGCGGCATTTGCAGAGGATGTCACGACCCAGGCAGGGGTAGCACCTGTTCTGCCGGAAACTGTAAAGGTGACTTATATTAACAGTACTGAGGCAAAGGTTCCTGTTGTATGGGAGTCCGTGAATGAAAGTCAGTATGCAAAACCGGGAACCTTTACAGTGAAAGGAAAAGTAAGTGGTTTTGAGGCAGGATGCAGTATCAGGGTTATCGTAACCGGCGCCGGAGTGGTTGATGCCGAGGCAGTTGACATAACCGGATATGTGGGATTTATGCCGGTACTTCCTGAGAGCATTACAGTCAGCTATACAGACGGCAGCAAGGGAACGGCCAGAGTCGAATGGGAAGAGACAGAGGAAGAAAAGTACCAGAAAGCCGGAACGTTCACCGTTCATGGAACCTGCGAGGGGCTGGAGCAGAAAGCCGCCGCAAATGTGACAATCATTGAAGCCGCAGCAAAGCCGGCTGAAATGAAGAGTCCGGCAGGCAAATATCCGGCGCTTCCATATACTATAAAACTGGAGGGAAGCAGGAGCCGCAGCCGTGCAGCAAATGCAGCGGAGGCGCCTGTGGTATGGGAGACTGTCAGCAGGGAACTGTATCAGGGCAGCGATCCATATGTGGTAAAGGGTTATATTGCAGGAACGACGATCCCGGCTTCCATAACGATTACGCCGGCAGATCCACTGGAATATATGGACGGCGTAATTGATACAAACGGCGATACTTATATTCAGGTAAGTCCGTCAGACAGCAAATTCGGTGATAATGAAGTGATTCGTATTAAGAACTATACAGGGTCCTTTAAACGTATCGGAGTGGTACAGTTTGATTTTGAGTCCATGGACACTTCAAACTTAACGGAGATGACGCTGAAATTGTATTTTAATAAGATGGATGATAAAGCAGAGGTTACAGAGACCTATTTAAACATCTATACCAACACTCCAGGCTGGGTTGAAAATACGGCAACGTATGATTCCATCACACAGGCCAGCGGATATAAGGCGGAGCTGGTAAAAGAACATGTCGTAATTAAGCGTGACCAGGTAGGAAGCTACATTACGATTGACGTATCCGATGCGATTGATTTTATGGAAGGCGGAAAGATTTCCTTTATTCTTGATATTGAAGAGAATCCGGAGGCTGATGCCAATGGCTCTAACTCCGGACTGGAATTTGCCAGTAAAGAGGCCGGAAAAGAAAAGGCGCCGAAGCTTTACGTATCAAATCAGTATGTGACAGAGCTGGAAACGGTAAATATAGATGCCGCTGTAGGAGAAACGCCGGATCTTCCGGATACGATTACGATTCACTATGCGGATGGGACGGAGGCACAGGCACCGGTTATTTGGGAAGCTGTCAGCCCGACGCTGCTGGGCAGAAAAGGGACGTTCCTGGTAAGGGGACATGTGGAAGGGCTGTACTGCAGCGTTTCAGCAGGCGTTACCATGAAAGCAGAAGACCCGGATAATCCGGATAACCCAGACAACCCGGATACCCCGGATAATCCAGACACACCAGATACCCCGGACACTCCCGATAAGCCGCACAAAAATTCTTCGTCTACTTCCGGCCAGGCAGTTACAGTAAACAGCTGGGTTCAGGGAATTGGCTATAAAAAATGCATTTTGGGCAATGGAGACTATGCAAAAAATGGATGGTATTATCTTGAATGTAATGGTAGTATGAACTGGTATCGTTTTGACGAGAACGGAAATCTGATCACCGGATTTTTCACAGACCAGGATGGAACGCTCTATTATCTTGACAAGGATGGAATTATGGTGACCGGCTGGCAGCTGATTGACGGTAAATGGTATTACTTTAATCCGGTTTCCGATGGTACCAGAGGCTCGTTATATCGAAATACTACAACACCCGGTGGTTACCGTGTAGGACCGGATGGGGTATGGGAAAGTTAATATGAGGTGAACCGTGAAAAAGAAAACAGCATTGTTGTTTTTCATATGGTTCCTGATTCTGGAATGTCTTGCCGGCTGCGCCCGGCAAGGCTATTCCTGCTTTATGGAAGTAGGGGACCATGAGATATCGAAGGAAGAGTACGCTCTGCTGGCTTACGACAATATTGCCAGGACGGCCAGAGAATATGGGGCGAAAGAAGGAATTGATGTAAATGCGCCCGGCTTTTGGGAGCAGAAGAGGGACGGCGTCTCTCCGATGGACCGGGTACGGGAGCTTACAGACGGGGAAGCCGTTCATCAGAAGGGAATTCAGATTCTGGCAAAGGAAAACGGCATGATCGACGAGATAGGATACGAGGCGTTTCTGAAACAGTATCAGGAGGAAAATAAGCAGCGAAAGCAGATGAAAGAAGAGGGAAAGGTTCTGTATGGGCCTCTGGAGCTGTCCGTCAGCCAGTACTATTCCTATCGCCAGAGCCAGCTGGAGCAGGCTCTGGAGGAATTTGCGGAGCAGAAGATTGTCACAATCGGGGAAGAAGAACTGAAGGCGTATTATCCTGTGGTGAAACAGGCGGAAGAGAAAAAGAATTTCCAGGCAAAACTCAGCCTTGTGATCTTTGAAGATGCCGGTGAGGAGCAGAAAGCGGCGGCAGAGCAGTGGATTGCGGCTCATGGGATTACAGACGACCTGCCGTTACTTCTGGCTGAGGAAACTGGAATTTCTGCAAGTGTGGAGAGTATGGCCGTGGATACCCTCGAACTGGGCAAGGAAAATCTGCTTCTGGACCGGGTGGTGCAGGCGGTACAGGAAGTGGAAGCGGGAGAGGTTACACCAGCTATGGAATACACAGACGGCATGAGCGCGGTGGCTGTGGTTGAATCAAAAGAATATGCAGCGTTTGGAAGCTATGAGACAGAACGTGATTATGTGGAATACCTTCTCCGGGAGAAAAAAGCCAGGGAGTACATTGCAGACGAGATCAGCAGACTGGAAGTAAAAAAAGGGAAAGCCTGGGAAACGCTAACTTATGAGGATATTATCAAGTAACAACAGAACAGATGAAAATGGAGCTGAATGATGAAGAGGTTATTACAAAACAGAACAGTAAAATTTAAAATTATGGTATATAACATCTGCATTATCTGCGTCATCGGCATCATATTCAGTGTTACGAGTTATGTGACGGCGAACAAAAAAGCCGTCCAGCTGGCCCAGAATTCCGTCGAGTACCACGTGGAGAGCATCTCCCGCTATTATCAGGAGGTCTACGAGCAGATGGTGAACCTGGTGCTTAACTGTGCGGAGCGGGAGATGTTTGATCTAAGCTCTCTGGGGCAGTTAAAAACCGTAGAGGAAAAGAGAAAAGGCCTGGATTATGCAAAGCTGGCCGCTAATTTCTGCGCTGTCACAGGGTATGGGGATTATATCACAAGGCTGTCCATATTTGATGACAGCGATGTTCACATTTCGGCCGGAACGGCCTTAAGCAGTGTTGATGACGGGAGAAGAATCCGGAATGCGCCCTGGTTTGACCGGGAACTGAAGAAGGATATGTACGACTACCGGCTGGATCTGGTGAATTCCCCATTTTATAAGGAGGTGGGAATGACAATTCCCATTATCTGTAAAAATTCCGGGTATAAAGACAGTGACTGTTCTGCGCTTTTCCTGTCGCCCCGTCTCTATCTCGACCGCCTGAAGGAAGACGATAACGGTAATACAATGCTTGTGACTACATACCGCGGAGAGCGGATCGCTACGCTGCGGGAGTCTGAGAACCAGAAAGAGGAAAGCGACCGTTTGATTGATTCGATTCTGCGAAGAGAGGAAGAACGTGGAACGTGGCAGTACCAGATAAACGGGGAACCACATCTGGTATCGTATAACAAGGAATCCCAGAGCGGCGCCCTGGTGATCGAAATCATGGACATGGCAAATCTGAAGAATGACCGTCTGATGCTCATGCAGACGGTTGGCCTGATCTTTATCTCCTGCGTGCTCCTTGGAATTTCCATGTCGTTTCTGTTTACCAATGCGGTCAGAAAACCGATTGACCGGCTGGTAAACCATGTGGACAGAATTGCGAAGGGGGATTTCAGCCAGGAGGAATCGCTGGAGAGCCAGGACGAGATCGGACTCATCGGAAAGGCCGTAAATACAATGAGCAGCCAGATCGAACAGCTGATGGACAAGCGTTTGGAGGATGAAAAGGAAAAGAGCAGTCTGGAAATCCGGATGCTGCAGGCACAGATCAATCCGCATTTCCTCTACAACACCCTGGATTCGATCAAATGGATTGCCGTGATCCAGAAAAACAGCGGTATCGTAAAGGCGGTAACTGCGCTGTCAAAGCTGCTTAAAAATATGGCAAAGGGAGTGGACCAGCGCGTTACTCTGAGAGAGGAACTGGATTTTGTCCGCGATTACGTAACCATCGAGAAGCTGAAATATGTGGAAATGTTTGATCTGGAGGTCGACATCGGGGAGGAGATACTCTACGAAGCGCGAATCGTGAAGCTGACGCTGCAGCCACTGGTGGAAAATGCGATTTTCAGCGGTATCGAGCCTGGAGGAAAAAATGGAACCATCCGGATCCACGCGTATGAGAAGGACAAGTGCCTCTGCATCGATGTGCGGGACGACGGAATCGGAATACCGGAAGAAAAGATACCGGAACTGCTGAACCATTCGGAAAAGCTAAAGGGCGACCAGATGAGCAGTATTGGGATGCCGAATGTGGACAGACGGCTGAAACTGATTTATGGGGAAGAGTACGGACTTTCCGTGGAGAGCCGGGTGGGAGAGTACACACAGATTACCGTCAGAATTCCGCTGGAATACTGACAGGGACTTAAGGGGGAGTGAGCTTATGTACCGGATTATGATTGTAGATGATGAACCGTTAATTCTGGCGGGCATAGCCTCGCTTCTGAACTGGGAGGAGTATCAGTGCCGGATCGTAGGCAAGGCATCGAACGGGCAGCAGGCGCTGTCCCTTCTGGATACGCTCCGGCCGGATATCGTGATTACAGACATCAAAATGCCGGCCATGGACGGAATTACCTTCATGAAGACAGCCATGAAAAACGGATGCACGGCCAGCTTTATTCTCCTGACGAATTTGGAAGAGTTTTCTCTGGCCAGGGAAGCGCTGCATTTAGGGGCGATCGACTATCTGGTAAAGCTGGAACTCAGTGAGGACAGCCTGATCCAGGCTCTGGAGTGTGCCATAGAGCGGTGCAACATGAATTACCACATGACACACCTTGCAGAAGAACCGCTGACCGTAGAAGAGAGGATTCAAAACTATTTCCGGCGGGTTCTCATCTATGACACGGACGTGGAGGCGGAGGACGAGCTTTCCGGCCTGATCCGGGAGCGGTATCCCAGGCCGGCTCTGATGCTGATTAATTTTAATTACGGATTTGAGGGATTTTCTGCGGCATTTACGAGGGCCGACCAGAAAAAGGTCATGGGCTTCGCGGAAGATATAATAAACGGTATGGTAAAGGGATTCTTTGACAACAGCTGCGTTTTGCGGCGGGAGCAGAGCGGATTTGTCCTGGTGCTTTCGACGGAAGGGATCGATGATTTTAAGAAGGAAGCCAGCGTCATGAGCGTAAAATTCCGCCAGGTCATGAAGGATTACTTCGAGGTCCCTGTTTCCATTGCAGTGAGCCTGTCTGGAAGCGGTGTGGACGAGATCCAGGATCTGCTGTATCAGGCGATGAGTGCCATGAATCTGACTTTTTACGACAATTCCAGCGGCGCGGTGTTCTACTCGGCCATGTGCGAGGATAACTTAAGCCACAGCAGCAATTTCAACATTAATTTTTTGAAGAAGGACGTCACGGAGGCGATCCGCCAGAATGACTGCGAAGCCTTTAAAACCATAATGAATCAGATGATCCAGCTGTTTTCTGAGTGCAGGCCTTCCAGACAGCAGGCGGTGAACGCGTGCAATAATCTCTATTACTTTATTACCTCTCTGATTGAAGACTGGGGCGAACAGGATTTTCCTTACGCGGTGGACATTGTAGGCCAGTTAAACCGCATGGCCAATTTAAGCACGGTGCTTACCTGGCTCGAGGGATTCCGGGATCAGGTGGTCAGGGTGCTGGAGGACCATCAGCAGGCGCGCAGGGATAAGCTGGTGGAACTGGCTCTTGAATACGTAAAGGAGCATTATCAGGAGAAGATTACGCTGAGTCAGGCAGCAGCAGCGCTGAATGTCAGCCAGGGGCATTTGAGCAGTACGTTTAAGAAGCAGATGGGGAAGAATTTCTCCGATTATGTGACGGAAATGAAGATAGAAAAGGCCAGGGAACTGATCGAATCATACCAGTATATGATGTATGAGATCTCCGACATGCTGGGCTTTGACACGCAGTACTACTTCAGCGCGGTTTTCAAGAAGATAACCGGATACACGCCGAAGGAATATGAAAATATGGTGGTTAAAAAACCACTTTTGTAGTTTTGGGGGAGGATTATTATGAAAATCAGCAGGATTACATCAGTCCTTTTTTTGCTGGCTGTCGTAGCCGCGGGTGGCGCGGGATGCAGCCTCGGCAGAGATACGGCGGCCGGCAGCGGCAATGTGGCAGAAGGAAGGAGCGCGGCGGACAGAACAAAGGAGGGGCGCGTGAAAATAACGGTGTCCGTCTGGGACAATGCCAATTCTCCCCAGTTTCAGGCGATGGCAGATTCATTTATGGAAAAAAATCCGGAGATTGATGTGGAACTGCTCGATATCCAGTCGGATGAATACAACAATAAGCTGACCGTGCTGCTGGCGGGAAATGAGTCTGACCCGGATGTTATTATGATTAAGGATGCGGATACGCAGATTTCCATGAGGGAAAAAGGACAGATTCTCGATCTGACCAGCTACATTTCCAGGGATGGCGTGGATTTAAGCATTTACAACGGCGCGGCAGACCAGCTTCAGATGGATGGAAAGCAGTATACGCTTCCTTTCCGGCAGGACTGGTATGTGCTGTTCTATAATAAGGATTTATTTGACGCGGCAGGGGAAGCGTATCCGGCGGATGATATGACATGGGGCGAGTATGAGAGACTGGCAGAGAGGCTGACTTTTGTGAGGGACGGCGGGATGGTCTACGGAACACATCATCATACGTGGATGGCGCTGGTCTCCAACTGGGCGGTGCAGGATGGGAATCATACGCTGATGAGTGAGGATTACGTGTTCTTAAAGCCTTATTATGAGCAGGCTCTCCGAATGCAGGAGGAGGGCGTCATGCAGAGCTATGCCAATCTGAAAATAAGCAATATCCATTACACCAGTGTTTTTGAACAGCAGCAGTGCGCCATGGTTCCTATGGGAACCTGGTTTATCGCAACGCTTGTTCAGGACCGGAAAGCGGGGAACTTTGATTTTAACTGGGGAGTGACGAGAATTCCGCATCCGGCGGGAATCGCGGCAGGAAGCACGGTTGGCTCAGTCACCCCGATCGCCGTCAATGCGAAATCCGATGTGCCGGACGAGGCCTGGGAATTCGTCCGGTTTGCCACCAGCGAGGCGGGGGCCGAGATTCTGGCCGATAACAGTGTGTTCCCCGCCATCACCACCCCGGGAGTGGTGAGCCGTCTGGCTTCCATCGAGGGATTTCCGGAAGACGGAAAGGCAGCTCTTTCCGTGACGAATTTTGTGTTCGACCGCCCGGTAGATGCGAAGATGGCGGCGGTGCGCAAAGTGATTGAGGAAGAGCACGACGCCATCATGATCGGGGAGGAAGACATTGATACCGGCATCGCCAACATGAACGAAAAGGCGGAGGAGGCCAGAAGCAGATAGCCCCTCCGCGGGAGTCCGGCGTGCCGAACTATCTATTATTCGCTTAAGGTACAGCCCGGATCCAGGTCGGAGAGCCGGTTCACCCACGCACCTTCCGGCTTTGGCACCCGATATCCGACACGGAGAAGCGGATCACCGGTTCGTTCCATCCAGTTTTCCAGGCGCAGCCGCAAATCATCATATACGTCTTTGTAGTCATTGCTGTTCACCAGGTTCTTCCGCTCCAGCGGATCCAGGGCCAGGTCGAACAGCATTTCACGTTCATGAGTCTGAAGCAGCAGTCCGGCATCTATCATGTCATCCTTGCTGGGCGAGGCGTCTATATTGGCCGGAACGTATCCGTTGTGGTAGTCAAAATACCGGATTAGCTTATATCGGCTGGTGCGGATACAGCGCATGGGCTCATAGGCCGCGTGATAGGTGACTTCAGCAAAAACCTCGCTGTTGATCTCCTGCTTCGGGTCCGTAAACAGCCCGGCAAAGGAACGTCCCTGAAGGTAGTCCGGTTTTCTTATTTCAAGCATATCACAGATCGTTGGATAAACATCAATCTGGGAGATCAGAGAATCGCTGACCTTTCCCGCTGCCTGATTTCCTGCGAATTTTATGATCAGCGTCACGCCGATCCCGGTATCGTAACAGCTGCATTTCATAAATGGAAATGCGATTCCATGGTCAGTCGTGAAGATGATAATGGTATCGTCTTCACGACCGGAGCGATTCAGTGCATCCAGTACGACGCCGACAGAATCATCGGCGATTTTTGCGGAATACATAAAGTCAGCCATGTCCTTCCGGTTCTCCTTCGTGTCCGGTATGGTCATCGGAGGCTTCACGTAATCCGGATTCACAAAATCAGCGGGCGCCTCCGGATACCGCCGGTGAGTATTGATAAATCCCACAGACATAAAAAAAGGTTTGTCTTCCTGATAATTCAGCAGATAGTCAGCCGCGTGAGAACTGGCGGCGGTGTCTCTGCGGATAAACTCCGAGTGGTGGCAGTCCTCATCAAACCAGTAGTCATATCCCAGCATGGAAGAATCAGGCGCCTCATGCTGAACACCGAACAGGCAGGTATGGTAGCCCTGATTTCGGAGGAAATTTGACAGATGCGTATCGTAACAATCCATCTGAAATCCTCTCTGTGCCAGCCCAAGCATATTGGTGCTGTGAGGAGACTGTCCTGAGAGCAGTCCAACCCGGCTGGGAGAACAGGTGGGGGCGGCACAGTAGGCCTGACGGAACAGCGTTCCTTCCTGTGCAAGCTTCATCAGATTCGGCGTCTTTACAGCTGCGCCAAACGGCTCTAAATAGCGGCCGCTGTCATGGGTATGTATATATAGAATGTTTTTTTTCACAGAATACTCCTTTCAAATGTTTTTTCTTCCGTTTTGTCATCCTTTGACGGCCCCTGCTGAGACACCGCCTACAATATACTTCTGGCCGAACACGAAGATGATGAGAACCGGCAGGGCGGTCAGAGTGATGTCCGCACTCACCAGGTTCCAGCTCTGCTCGAACTGTCCGAAGAAATTGTATACAGCCAGTGTCATGGGCCATTTCCCGGAGTTGTTCATAAAGTACAGCGGCATGGAGA
>OIZR01001232.1_pt1 | contig 12352 bp, 10 predicted proteins | sample 1588591 | NCBI WGS metagenome assembly OIZR01 (sample SAMN03283249) | human gut metagenome | biome: human-associated habitat; material: feces | host: Homo sapiens | place: USA | collected 2013 | reverse complement strand
CTGTAAGGAAAGCGCGCGCCATTGGCCTTTTCCGGCTCCGCTCCTCCTCCCCGGAACAGAAGGGCAAAGTCCAAATACCAGAGCCGGGCAGCCGCTGAGCCCTAACTGCAAGGGCCCGCAATTCCAGCGGAATTGCGGGCCCTGTTTTGCCTCAGAAGGATGGATCGCGGAAGACGCACGCCCCGCCCACATAGGTGCGCAGCACCCGGGCGGAGAGCAGTTCCTCCGGCGGGCAGGTCAGCAGGTTGCGGTCCACCAGGAGGAAGTCGGCCAGCAGGCCGGAGCGTATGCGCCCTTTGATGCGCTCCTCACCGGAGGCGTAAGCGCCGCCTGCGGTATAAGCGTACAGCGCCTGGTAGGGCGTAAGGGCCTGCTCCGGCAGGAAGGGGCCGTTTCCGGTGAAGTCCCGCCGGGTGACGGCGCAGTAGACCCCCTCCAGGGGGTGAAAGCACTCCACCGGGCAGTCGGTGCCGAAAGCCATGTGGAGGCCCAGCCGCTCCATGTCGCCCCAGGCGTAGGAGTGGGCCAGACGGTTTCCGCCCAGTCGTCCGGGGGCGATGTGCATGTCGCCGTTGATGAACACCGGCTGGACAAAGGCGGTCACATCCAGCTCCGCCATGCGGCGGAGCTGCCCCTCCGACAGGATCTGACAGTGCACCATGCCGTGACGGGGGTGCAGCCAGGGCAGCTCCGCGCGGGCCCGCTGGAAAGCGTTGAGCACCATCTCAGCCGCTCCGTCTCCGATGGCGTGGATGGCAACGGCCATATTGTGCCGGTGGGCGGTGACCACCAGCCGGTCCAACTGTGCCTGCTCCGGGTAGATGGGCAGGCCGCAGGTGTCCGGGGCGTCGAAATAGGGCTCCCGCAGGAAGGCCGTCCGCGCCCCCAGGGAGCCGTCGGCCAGGAGCTTCACCGTGGAGATGCGGAAGCGGTCGCCGCCGCCGAAGCAGGCCCCGCCCCGGGTGAAAAACTCCTCCAGGGTCTCCGGCTCGGTGAGCAGGGCCTGCTCGGCAAAGCGCAGCTTCAGCGCCCCCCGCTCGGCCAGCTCCCGCAGGCCGTCCATGAGGGCATAGGGCTCCTCGTCCGGCGCATACTTAAAATCGTCGCTCTGTATGCTGGTCAGGCCCTCCGCCAGCAGGTCGTGCTGGGACTGAACTACCTGCTCCAGCAGGGGCCTCAGGCCCACGGAGGGGATGGCGGCCTTGATGTCGTCCAATACGTTCTCCTTCACCACGCCGTTGGGCGCTCCGGTCTCGTCCACCTCGGCAAAGGCGCCGTAGTGCCCCACCGTGTCCCGGTTGATGTGCAGCAGCTCCAGAGCCCTGGAATTGAGCGCCCCCACGTGGAAGCAGGAGCGCAGGATCAGGATGGGGTACTCCGTACTCACCTGATCCAGCTCCCGGCGGGTGGGAAAGCGCCGCTCGCCGGTGAACTGCTCCTGGTTCCACCCCTCGCCCAGAAGCCAGCGGCCGGAGCCGGCCTCCAGCCCGGCCAGCCCCCGGCGCAGGCGCTCCTGCACCTCCGCCAGAGAGGTACAGCCGAAGAGGTTGACGGACAGCTTTGTTTTGACATAGTGGATGAAGTGCAGGTGGGAGTCATTGAAGCCGGGCATTACAAAGCGGCCCTGGAGGTCCAGAGTCTCCCAGGCTCCCCTGGAAAAGCGGCGGGCGAAGTCCTCGGCGTCCGCCCGGCCGCCCACATAGGCGAAGTATGCGCCGTCCACTACGGCGGCCTCCGCCATCGGGCGGGCCGGGTCCATGGTGGCGATGGTTCCATTGGTCAGCAGCAGCATGGGGTTTCCTCCTCTCCGCATTTAGTCCCGGAACGGGTCGGGATCAAAGTGCTCATCCAGGGCTGCCAGAAACTCGGCCAGCACCTCCACCGTCTGCTCCACATCGGCCAGAGAGCCCACCTCACTGGGGGAGTGCATGTAGCGCAGGGGAATAAAAAGGGTGGTCACGGGCAGGCCCGCACCCGTCTGGTTGAGCTTATCCGCATCGGTGCCCATAACGCCTGGGGTGACGGCATACTGCAGGGGGATTCCCAACCGCCCGGCGGCCTCCTCCAGCGCCCGGTTGAGAGGCGCGCTGCACACCGAGCCCTTGGCCAGGGCGGGGCCGCCGCCCAGCTTGATACGGCCGAAGCGCTGGGGGGGCATACCGGAGAAATCAGAGGTGTGGATCACATCCACCGCGACAGCCAGCGTGGGCCGCACCCGGCCTGCTGCATGGAAGGCGCCCCGCATGGTGGTCTCCTCTCCGGTGGTGGTGGCCGCAAAGACGCCCACCTTCGCCCCCTTCTCCCGGGCCCGCAGCAGAGCGTGGAGCACGGTATAGGCGCCCAGGCGGTTGTCCAGCCCCCGGCCGGCGATGCAGTCGTTCTCCAGCTCGTCCACGGCATAGGAGTAGGTGACGAAATCCCCGGGGGCGACCAGCTCCAGGGCCTCCGCCCGGCTGGTGAAGCCACAGTCGATGTAGAGATCGGTCAGCTCGATGTCGGTGCGCACCTCGCCGTTGCGCAGCAGCAGGCCCATAACACCGGTGAGCCGCTTCCGCCCCAGCACCGTCACCCGCTTACCCTGAGCCAGTGCCAGACGGATGCCGCCGGCCTTGCCCACCTGGAGGTAGCCGTCGTCGGTGATGTGGGTCACCCGGAAGCCGATCTCGTCGATATGTCCGCACAGGAGCACCCGGAAGGGGGATGCGCTGTTGATGGAGGAAATCACATCCCCCGCCAGATCGGTCTCCACCTCCGCTCCCTGCTCCCGCATGTAGGCGGCCACCTTTTTCTGAAGGGGGATCTCCCCGCCGCTCACCGACTCGGTACGGAGCATCTCATATAAAAAAGCCTTGTTCATGACCCTATCGTTCCTTTCTAACGCCGACCGGCCATGCGGTCTTCCCTGCGCAGCAGGAGCTGAAAGCGCACTCCGTCGGCCCAGTTGGAGGCCCAGATGTCCCCCTTGTGAAACTGCACAATCTTTTTTGCGATGTAGAGGCCCAGGCCGAAGTTGCCGTCCGCCCCCTTGTAGAACTTTTGAAACAGGACGTTCAGAGTCGGCTGCGGGATGGGCGCGCCGTCGTTCTCCACGGTCAGGAGGTAGCCGCCCTCCTCCTCCCCGGTCAACTCCATGCGGATGTAGCTGGCCGCATAGCGCAGGCCGTTTTCCACCAGATTGTCAAAGACGGTCTGGAGCGCAGCCGCATTCCCCGACACCGTGAGGCCGGCCGGGACGTCCACCTCCAGCCGGATACCCCGCTCGTTGCCCCGAAACCGCCTGCGGCACTCCTCCATCAGTCCCCGGAGCTCCACCGGCCGGAAGTCGCTCTGTTTGCCCAGCATGTGATCGAAGGAGGAGACATAGAGCAGCTTCCTGATCCCTGCCTCCACCGCCAGGCTCTCCTTCATGATGATGTCGATGGCCTCGGAGCCGTAGATGCCGTCCTGATAGGCGGCGCAGCAGTTCTGGATGACCATAATGGGGGTCTTGAGCCCATGGGACACACTCTGGTAGAAAAACTCCTCGTCCTCGTTGAGCTCCACCACATTGCGCTGAATCTGTGACAGGGTGTTGACGAGCGTCCCGATTTCGTCCCGGCGGGCCACCTGCAAGACCGGCTCACTCCAGTTTTTGCCCTTGATGCGCTCCAGATTCCCTGCCAGCCGCTCCAGGGGCTCGGTAATGCGCCGGGCCGCCAGCTTGGCGGCGAACAGGTTTGCAATGAGCAGCAGGGGGAACAGGGCGGCCAGCCCATACCACTGTCCGGGCTCCTCCGGCCGGAGCAGGAGGAGGACGTACAGCAGGATGGCGGCCAAAGTGAGTCCCTCCGCCAGTGAGAGGCAGGCCCAGAGCTGGACGCTCAGGGGCCGGTCCTGCAGCCAGTATCTAGTCGCAAAGCGATTCATGTCTCTCCTCCGTCAGGCAGTAGCCCAGGCCATAGAGCGTACTGATTTCGATGCCGGGCAGCTTCTTGCGCAGGCGGCGGATCGTGTCGTCTACCACCCGGTCGGAGCCATAAAAGGTATAGCCCCACACGGCGTCCAGGATGTCGCCCCGCTTCAGGACGTGCCCCCGGTTAGCCGCCAGATAGAGCAGCAGGTCGTACTCCTTCACCGTGAGGCTGATACTCTCGCTGCCGCAGTAAACCAGGTGCTTTTCCAGATGGACCGTGTACGGCCCCACCTGGACCTCCGCTGTTTTAGGCCGTCCCCCCTTCAGCAGCCGCTGAACCTTGATAACCAGCTCCCGCACCAGAAAGGGTTTGGAGATGTAATCGTCCCCGCCCAGCTCCAGCCCGGCCAGGCGGTCAATATCCTGGTTGCGGGCAGAAATGAAGATCACATAGCTGTTGGGATTCTTCCGCTGTACCTCCCGAAAGACGGTGAAGCCGTCGATGTCCGGGAGCATAATGTCGATCACCCACAGGTCGGTGGGCTTGTCCAGCCCCTGCACAGCATCCTCCCCCCGCAGGTAGCTGCGGACGGAGTAGCCCTCCTTCTGCAGATATTTGGTAATCAGATTGTTGAGAACGGCCTCGTCCTCCAAAACGCTGATCCACATGCCGCACACACCTCTCTCCCCGATTGCTCAGGAGCATAATGCCAAGCCCGTAATACTTTGCTATTATACCATATTCCCGGGGCAGCTGGTAGAGGATGCCGGAAAGAAAGGGCGCCCCCCATGCGCGGCAGGTGGCATGAGGGGCGCCTCGGCTCAGCCGATCACCGTATAGTACTGGAAGTCCCACTGGCCGACCGGGGTGCGGCCGGGGCCGGAAACCTTGCCGTGGTCAATGACCTGGGTATAGGTGGTATAGTAGATCGGGCAGATGACCATATTCTCCATGAGGACATCCTCAGCCTCCTTCAGGTAGGCGTCGCGCTCCTCCCCGGAGGTCTTGGCCGCCATCTTCACGGCGTTGTCATAGGCCTCGTTTTCCGGGTTGAGAATGGTATCCCCGGGCACGCCGGAGTAGGGCTTGTAGCGCCAGCGGACATCGTTCATGCCCTCGGCGGTGAAGAGGGAGAGCATGGTCATGGGGTCGTTGTAGTCGGCGCTCCAGCCGGTGAAGGCAATGCTCCAGTCGCCGGAGTTGATGGTGTTGGTGAACACCGCGTACTCCTGCACCTGCAGGTTAACCTTGATGCCCAGGTTTTCCTGCCACATCTGCTGCACCGCCTCCACAATCAGGGAGTTGTTGCCGCTGTCGTAGTAAAGGACGTTCAGCTCGGGGAAGCCCGCCCCGCCTGGGTAGCCGGCCTCAGCCAGATAGGCCTGAGCCTCCTCCACCTTGGCGGAGTAGGGGTCGATTTCGTACTCCTCCACCACGTTTCCGTTCTCATCCAGCGCCCGCATACTCTCGCCGGTGGACAGCTTGAAGGGAGGCGCCACGAAGGCGGAGGCGGGTACAGAGCCGTCACGCAGGATCTGGTCGGTGATGGTGCTCCGGTCAATGGCCAGGGACAGGGCCTTGCGCACATTGAGGTCGTTCACCACGTCGGCGTCCATGTTGAACTGGAAGTAGCTGTTGCCCAGGGCGGGCTCGCTGGAGAAGTTGGGATCCTCGGCCAGCAGGCGGGGAATCTCCGCGCCGGGCAGGATGGAGGTGACGTTGATTTCACCGGCCTCATAGCCCTGGAGGGAGGTGGTGGCGTCGGAGATGAAGAGGATGCGCACGCCGGCCAGATTCACATTATCGGCGTTCCAGAAGTTGGGATTCTTTTTCAGCAGAATGTGGGAGCCCACCTTGTACTCCTCCAGCATGAACGCGCCGTTGGAGACGCATTTGGCGGGATCCTTTTCCCAGCCCTCGCCGGTAGAGGCCATATCCTCGCGGCAGGGCATGTAGGTAAACCAGGACACCAGGTTCAGGAAGTATGCGGTGGGCTGCTTCAGCTCCACCTGGAGGGTCTTGTCGTCCAGGGCCTTGACCGCCACTTCGTCCCGGCTGCCTTCGCCGCTGAAGTACTCATAAGCGCCCTTGATGTAGTCGGTCATCAGGAAGGCGTAGGGGGAGGCCATCTCCGGGGAGCAGGCCCGCTTCCAGGCGTACTCGTAGTCGTGGGCGGTGACCGGCTCGCCGTCGGACCAGGTCAGGCCGTCCCGCAGGTAGAAGGTGTAAACGGTGTCCTCAACGCCGTCGGCGTTGGCCGAGCGCTCGTAGCGCTCGGCGGATGCCATCTGGACGCCGTCCCGGGTGTCGCGCACCAGGCCGTCGTAGAGGTTCAGAATGACATGGCCGCCCATGCTGGAGGTGTTAAGCTGGGGGTCCCAGGTCTTGGGTTCCTCGCCCACGTTGTAAACCAGGTACTCCGAGGATGCACCGCCGGAGCCGGAGTCCGTTCCGGTGGGCTGCGGGCTGTCGTTCCCGCCGCCGGAGTTGGTGGTGGGCGCGCAGGCCGTCAGCCCCAGGATCATGGAACCGGCCAGCAGCATGGAAACGAGATGCTTCGCTTTCATAATATGCCTCCTTTTTCCTCATTCCCCCTTGCGGGGGTCACTCTATGGCAGGCAACCGCATGGTTGCTTCCCACCTCGGTCAGCGGCGGCTCCTGCTCGGCGCACAACTGCGTGGCGTAAGGGCAGCGGGTGCGGAACCGGCAGCCGGAAGGGGGATCGATGGGGCTGGGGATGTCCCCCTGCAGCATGATGGGCTCGCTCCTGTGCGCCAGCTCCGGGTCGGGGAGGGGCACGGAGGAGAGCAGGGCCTCGGTATAGGGGTGGAGATGGTTCTGGTAGATTTCCTCGCTGTCCCCCACCTCCACCAGCTTGCCCAGGTACATGACGCCGATGCGGTTGGAGATATGGCGCACCATGGACAGGTCGTGGGCGATAAACAGGTACGTCAGCCCGAACTCCCGCTGGAGATCCTCCAGCATATTGACCACCTGGGCCTGAATGGACACGTCCAGGGCGGAGATGGGCTCGTCGCAGACGATGAACTCGGGATTGACCGCCAGGGCGCGGGCGATGCCGATGCGCTGGCGCTGGCCGCCGGAGAACTCGTGGGGGTAGCGGTTGGCGTGCTCCCGCATCAGGCCCACGTGGTCCAGCAGTTCATAGACCCGCTGGCTCCTCTGCTCCTTGGTGGTGAGTTCGGAGTGAAGATCCAGCGCCTCCCGGATGATGTCCATGACCGTCATACGGGAGTCCAGGGAGGCATAGGGATCCTGAAAGATCATCTGGATACGCTTGCGGTAGGGGAGCAGTTGGGGGCCGGTCAGATGGCTGATATCCGTCCCGTCGTAGAGGATTTTTCCCTCGGTGGGCTCATAGAGCCGGGTGATGGTGCGTCCCAGGGTGCTCTTGCCGCAGCCCGACTCGCCCACCAGGCCAAAGGTCTCGTGGCGCAGGATGTGGAGGCTGACATGATCCACGGACTGCACTACTTGTTTTCTGCGGCCCAGCAGGCCCATGGGCTTATAAAAGTATTTGGTCAGGCCCTCCAGCTCCAGGAGCTTATCCGTCGGCACGCCGCATCGCCTCCTTCCGCTGAACATACTCCGGATTGACGGGGGCCTCCTCGTGGAGGAGCCAGCACATCGTCCGGTGGCCATCCTCCTGGAAATAGGGGGGCATCTCCTCCATACACACATTCATGCAGTAGGGGCACCGGGTGCTGAAGGGACAGCCCTTCGGCGGGTGAATCAGGTTGGGCGGGGTACCGGGAATGGGCTTAAGCCGCTGCTTCTCCCCGCCCGTGACACGGGGGATGGAGTCAATCAGACCCATGGTATATGGGTGCTTCGGGTGGTAGAAGATCTCCTCCACCGTGCCGTCCTCCATAATCAGCCCGCCGTACATCACCACCACCTTGTCGCACAGGGTGGCCACCACGCCCAGGTCGTGGGTAATCAGGATCGTGGTCATGTCCAGCTCCCGGTTCAGGCGCTTGATCAGGTTGAGGATCTGGGCCTGGATGGTCACATCCAGGGCGGTGGTGGGCTCGTCGGCGATGAGCAGCTTGGGGCTGCACGCCAGGGCAATGGCGATCATGGCCCGCTGGCGCATGCCGCCGGAGAACTCGTGGGGGTAGTTGTGAATTCGCTTCTCGGGGGATGGAATGCCCACCATACGCAGCATCTCAATGGCCCGCTGTTTGGCCTCACCCTTGCCGATGTCCTCATGCTCCTGGAGCATCTCCATGATCTGGTTGCCCACAGTATACACCGGATTGAGGGAGGTCATGGGATCCTGAAAGATCATGGCAATCTCCTTGCCGCGCACCCGGCGCATCCGGCGCTTTCCGTAGGAGAGGATGTCCTGATCCTGGAAGAAAATCTCTCCGTCCACCACCCGGCCGGGGTGCTGAAGCAGGCCCATGATGGACAGGCTGGTGACGCTCTTGCCGCTGCCGCTCTCTCCCACGATGCCCAGCACCTCGCCCTGGTTCACATCAAAGCTGATGCCGCGCACCGCCTTTACCTCGCCTACGTGGGTGAAAAAGGAGGTCTTTAGATTTCGAACCGAAAGTAAACGTCTTGACATATCGCAAACTCACTTTCTCAGCCGCGGGTCCAGAGAGTCCCGCAGTCCGTCGCTGAACAGGTTGAGCGCCAGGATGGTGATACTCATGATGAGGGCGGGGTAGAAGAGCTGATAGGGGCTAGTGTAAAGGCTGGGCAGCGCGGCGTTGGCCAGCGCGCCCCAAGAGGCCTGGGGCTTGGAGACGCCCAGTCCGATGAAGCTCAGAAACGCCTCGGTGAACATGGCGCTGGGGATCTGCATGGTCAGGGCCACCATAATGGGGCCCATGGCGTTGGGAATGAGGTGGCGCACCAGGATCTTCCGGGTGGGCACACCCAGCAGGACGGCGGCGGAGACAAACTCCTGCTCCCGCATGGTGAGCACCTGGGAGCGGACGATGCGCACCATGCCCACCCAATAGGTCAGGCCCATGGCCAGAATGATTGAGTGCAGGCCGGAGCCCAGCACCACCATGATGAGAATGACATAGAGCATCATGGGGATGGAGCTGATGGTGTCCACAATCCGCATCATGATGTTGTCCACAGCGCCGCCGAAGTAGCCGGCAATGCCGCCGTAGAGTACGCCCACGATCAGGTTGACCAGGGCGGCCACCACGCCCACCAGCAGGGAGACCCGGGCGCCGTACACCACGCGGATGAACAGATCGCGGCCCAGGGAGTCGGTGCCCCAGATATAGGTCTTGTTCAGGACGGTTTTGGCGGGGGTGATCTGCGCCCCGTCGTAGAACACACGGAAGCGGTCGATCTTGTCCTCCAGGATGTGCTCGGCCTCCCGCAGACTCACCGTCTCGGGGGCGTCCTCCCCGTAGTACTCCCTCAGGTACTCCACCTCCGCCACGGTGACGGGACTGCCGTCGCCGTGGGCAGCCTCCTGGGTGATAAACTCCGATTTGGCCCGGAAGTACACGCCGTAGTCCACCAGCAAATCCTTTCCGTTGATCTCATATAGGTAGGTCCGCCCGGCTTTGTCATCCTTGACCAGGGTGGAGGCCCCAAGCAGGTGGCCGGAGCCGTCGGTGTCAATACACTTGTAGTCGCTGGTGACATAGACGAAGCTGTTACCGCCCAGATCGTAGATTTCCAGCTCCGGCGGGATGTTGGCGTACCGCAGGTCCTGTTCCTCGTAGGAATAGGGCCAGAACATGGGCACAAAAATGGCGGAGAGCACCACAATCACCACCACCACCATGGACAGGAGCGCGGTCTTGTTCCGGCACAGCCGGTGCCAGCAGTCCTGCCAGTAGGTCAGGCTGGGGCCCCCGATGGCCTCGGAGGCCAGGGCGTCCCGCTCCGCCGGCAGCCAGCGGCGGTCCGTTTCCTTCATACTCATGCGCGCCTCCTCAATCCAGCTTGATTCTGGGGTCGATTAGGACGTAAACGAGATCCACGATCAGCACGGCCAGGACCAGCAGTACGGCAAAGAACACCGTAATGCCCATGATCAGCGGATAGTCGCGGTTTACAATGCTGTCGGTGAACAACTGGCCCACGCCGGGGATGCCGAATACGGTCTCAATGACAAAGGAGCCGGTGACAATGGAGGCCACCATGGGCCCGATGTAAGTCACCACCGGCAGCAGGGCATTGCGCAGGGCGTGCTTGTAGATTACCTTGAATTCGGAGATACCCTTGCTCCGGGCAGTGCGGATGTAGTCCTGCTGCTGCACCTCCACCAGGCTGGTGCGGGTCAGCCGGGTGATGAAGGACAGTGGGAATGCCCCAATGACCAGCACCGGGCCGATATAGCCCGCCACCTCGTCCACACCGAAGGCGGGCACAAGACCCAGGGTTTTGCTGAAAAGAAACAGGAAACCCGTGGCCAGCACAAAGCTGGGTATGGTGGAGCCCAGGGTGGACAGCACCATGAAAAACCGGTCAATCAGCTTGTTCTGGCGCAGCGCGCACACGGAGCCGAACAGGATTCCGGCGAACACCACCACCAGGGAGGCGTAGATGCCGATGGTCAGCGAAAAGGGGAAGCCGTCGGCTATGACCTTGTTGACAGTCAGGCCGGCCTTGGTGTAGGAGACGCCGAAATCCCCCCGGAGGAAGTTGCCCAGATAGATGATGTACTGCTTCCACAGCGGCTGGTCCAGGCCGTACTTGGCCATCATGGCCGCCTCAATTTCGGGATTGGGCATCTTCTCCGCGGCAAAGGGGTTGCCGGGGATCGCTTTCATCAGAAAGAATGTGATCGTGATGATAAAAAAGATGGTGACCAATGCGGATAAAATTCGTTTCAGCACATACTTGAGCATACAAACTCCTTTCTGAACAGACAATGCCTCCCCAGTCTGTCCCGGCCTGATAGGGAATACAGTGCTTTAATGTGTTACAGAGTATTATATATCAAAATTGTCTTGAGAATATCGACAGTTTATGTGAAAAATCACATATTTTTGCGTTCCATTTCGGTCTGCATCAGGTCGGGATGGGGCGTAACATGCCAGATATGGACATCCCGGTAGTGCTCCAGCAGCAGGAAGTACCAGTTGCTGTCGAACAGCAGCAGCCCCGCGAGGGCGAGTGAGGCCAGCCCGGCGGCCCCACCGGACAGGCCGGGAAGCAGCGCCGTCCCCTTCCAGATGTCCCACACCGCCGCCGCCCCCACCAGGCCGAGGCAGAGCAGGCCACACCGCCGTCCCTCCGGCCGGGCCAAGGCGCGCACTACACGGCCCAGCCAGAGCAGGCCAAACAGGCACAGGAAAGCCCACAGGCAGGTCTGTGGCCAGCGGTTGTCCTCGGGGACCAGCCGGGCGCACAGAAACAGGAGCCCCAGCGCCAACTGCACCGTAAGCTGCAGCAGCCCGCGCAGCTCCTCGTAGAAGGCGGCCTGGGCCGGATGGGCAAAGGATGGCCCTTCCTCCCGGGCAGACAGGGTGCGGAGCAGCGCCCCGCCGCAGCCTGCCGCTCCCCCGGCCTGGAGGGCGGCCGCCAGCCCCGCCCCGGACAGGGAGAACAGGAAGCGGCTCCGGTCAAAGGCATCCAGCAGCACCAGCTTGACGGCGGGGATCAGGTTGGGCAGATTGCCGAGCAGGGCCGCCGCCACCAGGAGCAGAAAGAGCAGGGAGAGCACCGTCTCGCCCCGCTCCCCCACAAGCCGGCAGAGCAGCCACAGGGCCAGCAGAACCACCAGCCAGGGCAGGAGCCCCGCGCCTCTCGCCGGGGCGGAAGGACTGGCCAATATCCGGAACAGCAGAGGCAGCATGCCGCACAGCGCCAGTGTCTGAAGCCAGCGGAGCAGACGGCCCAGTCCCGGCCTTGCGCGGGCCCTTTTGCGGCACAGCATTCCCTCCAGCAGGGCGGACAGCTCGACCCGCCCGCCGCAGCCAGGCTGGTAGTAGCGCCACAGCCCGGCCAGCGCCCCCAGCGGGTGCAGCCAGAGCAGGGAGAACACCAGATACCAGAACAGGGCTCCCGCCCCTCCCAGGCAGAGCGCCGCCATTGTCAGTATCCAGGCCATGGCGCCGCTGTCGCCGGGGAGCCCCGTCAGAAGGGCGCGCACGATGGCGCGGCGCTGCCCCGGGGCACACTCCTCCCCGAGAAAGCTCCACAGGGAATGCCGGTACGGTACCTCAGCAAAGATCCGCCGGTATCCGGCCCAGAAAAAAAGCCCCAGGCAGGCGGTAAAAAAGAGATAAAATGGGTTTTGCAGCATCTGCGTCCCTCCCAGTGGCGGCTGCGGCCGGTAAAAATCTGTTTTCTGAATCATAACACACTTCCCCCTGCTTCTTCAATCTGGATCGCGCTTCCCTTGCCCCGGCTGTGGGCGGCCACAAGGGCCGCCCCTACCTTTCCGGGGTTCCGTCTCCGGCAGGCTATTCTGCGGTGCTTGAAGCCTGTAGGGGCGGGTGCCCACACC
>OIZR01001231.1_pt1 | contig 12359 bp, 10 predicted proteins | sample 1588591 | NCBI WGS metagenome assembly OIZR01 (sample SAMN03283249) | human gut metagenome | biome: human-associated habitat; material: feces | host: Homo sapiens | place: USA | collected 2013 | reverse complement strand
ATACGATACTATATCATTTATAGCTGTTTCTCCTGTTTTTGTCAAGGTTTTTTACGCCTATTTCTTTCCCATCTTCTCCCGGCGTTTTATCTCATTCCACAATTCCAGACTTTCCTCTGGCGTAGCCGCTTTTGCATCACCAAATACATGCGGATGACGCCTCACCATCTTCTCGCAGATACCGTTTACCACATCAGCCACTGTGAACGCACCGTTTTCCTCCGCGATCCGGCTGTGTATCAATACCTGGAACAGCACATCTCCCAATTCCTCACAGAGATTTTCCATGTCCTGATTGTCAATGGCCGCCAGTACCTCTTCACTCTCTTCTTTCAGGCATGGTTTCAGACTCTCATGGGTCTGCTTCCTGTCCCACGGACAACCGTGCTCCGAGCGGAGTTCCGCCGTAATTCTTACCAGATCCTCAAATGAATACATAGATATCCCCCTTTTAACAAAAATCCGGGCCGGATGGGCTGCTGCACCATCCGGCCCGGGAACGATTTTCTCTACCAGAAAATTATACGCTTTTTTGTCAGAAAACACAAGCAAATGCCTGCTCCAGATCTTCAATAATATCATCCACATGCTCCGTTCCGATGGAGAGGCGAATGGTCTCCGGCGTGATACCGCTTGCAGCCAGTTCCTGCTCCGTCATCTGGGCGTGTGTGGTGCTGGCCGGATGGATTACCAGCGATTTGACGTCCGCCACATTGGCCAGCAGGGAAAATATCTTCAGGTGATCGATCAATTCCATTGCCTTCTCTGCTCCGCCCTCTATCTCAAAGGTGAAGATGGATCCGGCGCCTTCCGGAAAATACCGGTTGTAGAGTTCATGGTACGGACTCCCGGGGAGTGATGGATGGTTGACTTTCTTTACGTGGGGATTGGCGTTTAGATACTCCACAACCCGGAGGGCATTAAAAACGTGGCGTTCCACACGCAGGGACAGCGTTTCCAATCCCTGGAGCAGTAAAAAAGCATGCAGCGGCGCCAGTGTGGCTCCTGTGTCCCGCAGAAGTACTGCACGGATTTTCGTCACAAGAGCTGCCGGTCCGGCTGCTTTCGTAAAACTGACGCCATGGTAGCTGGGATTCGGCTCCACGAGCCCGGGGAATTTGCCGGATGCCTCCCAGTCGAAGCTTCCGCCTTCCACGATAACGCCTCCCAGCGCAGTACCGTGACCGCCCATAAATTTGGTTGCAGAATGTACCACGATATCAGCCCCATGCTCCAGCGGGCGGAAAAGATACGGGGTAGCAAAGGTATTATCCACAATCAGGGGAACTTTATGGGCATGAGCCACGGCGGCCACGGCTTCCATATCGATGATGCTGGAATTGGGGTTTCCCAGCGTTTCGATAAAGACGGCCTTTGTATTGGGGCGGATGGCCCGCTCAAACGCCCCGGGTTCGTCAGGATCAACAAAGGAAGCCGTCACACCGAATTCCGGAAGTGTGTGTGCAAGAAGATTATAGGTGCCTCCATAGATGGTGGAAGCTGCCACAATATGGTCGCCTTCCCTGGCAAGCGCCTGAAACGTATAAGTGATCGCTGCCGCTCCGCTGGCCACTGCCAGCGCCGCACTGCCTCCCTCTAAAGCTGCAACCCGCTGTTCCAGCACCTCCTCTGTCGGATTCGTCAGACGTCCATAGATATTGCCTGCCGCCGAAAGACTGAAGCGGTCCGCCGCCTCTTTGCAGTTTTTAAATACGTACGATGTGGTCTGATAGATCGGAACCGCTCTGGCCCCTGTGGCCGGATCCGGTTCCTCCTGGCCGGCGTGGATCTGTAATGTTTCAAATCTTAACCCTTTTCTCTCTGACATATGCATCCATCCTTTCCCCGTTCCTCATGCGGAACACGTTCGATTCATAGTATTCATATCTCTTTGCTATGTATTGCGTGTTATTGTACAGGAGACGGCATCGTCTGTCAATCTTTTTTTGAATATTTTTCCAATAAAACGGTATCCATATTACTTCATTTCCCTTATAATCAGAAGCATAAACAGGAGGAACAACACGATGAAACAATGGAACTTTTATTTTTCCGGAATTCTTTACGGTATCATCCGCGATCAGAATGGGGATGGAAAGGAACTGTATCACCGGACGCTGGATGTATTCACCAACACCTTTCACCCGAAGGAACCGCTTCACAACGATGATTTTTATGAAGTTCTGTGCCGTCGGAAACTGCGGGACTTCTTCGAATCACTTCCGGAGTATGAGATTCATGCCAAAGCAGGCGAAGAACGCTTTACGACCGCAGGCGGACAGGTCTTCACCCGCCGTTTAAGCGGTCACGGCGCTTCTGACAGTGGCTCTTACATTCAAAGGGAGGTCAAATTCCCTCTGGATTTGTATCTTTCAGACGGAAAGGTTTACGCAGTGCAGATGGCCGGGCGGGATTATACCGGTGTCCTGGTATTAAACGGGATGGAGGAACAGACGATCTTAAAAGAATGGACGGCTGATCCGGTCTGCGCGGTCCATTTTGCCGGTACTTACATGGTCCCGACGGCCGACGGCGAACAGCTGGCTACAGACGTCTATCTTCCCGCCACGACGGCTGACGGGCTCCAGCCGGACTCCGCCGGCGGCTTCTCCGGGTCCTCCCCCCGGGTACCGGCGGTCCTGATCCGGACTCCCTACGGAAAGCACGACGGTGTCGAACAGTACTACCGGTTTGTTCAGCGCGGCTACGCGGTTGTCGTTCAGGATGTCCGAGGCCGGGAAGACAGCACCGGAGAGTGGATGCCGAATTACCATGAAGTTGAAGATGGAAGTGATACGCTGGACTGGATCGCGGACCAGCCGTGGAGCGATGGAAACGTTGGCATGACCGGCGGTTCCTACCTCGGATACGTTCAGTGGGCCGCGGCTGCCAGCGGCAATCCCCATCTGAAAGCCATGTTGAGCAGCGTCTGTGCGGGAAGTCCCTTTATCGATCTTCCCAGACGGGGCGGCTGCTTCACCTCCGGCTCCATGGCCTGGAACTTCGCCATGACAGAAAAGCGGTTCCGTGAAGACCGCATGGTTCGCAGTGACTGGGAGGAGGTTTTAAAGCTGCGGCCTGTCAGAGACATGGCCAGAAAGGCACTTGGCATCGATGTTCCATTTTTAAATGAGTGGCTGAACCATCCCGACTACGATGATTTCTGGAGGAAGGCAAACTGGAGAGAGCGCAGCTGCGGTCATGTCGTTCCCGCCCTCGTCATGTCGGGCTGGTTTGACGACAATGGGATGGGAACGACCGAGGCCCTGGAACTGATCGATGCATTTTACCCCGCCGGAACGTACAAGGTTGTCCTCGGTCCCTGGAAACACAGCGGTAACGCCAATTACGACATTCACGGCATCTTTATGGGAGAACATGCGCTGCGGTACGATATGGATCTTCTGTGTTTTGCCTGGCTGGATCATTTTCTGAAGAATGAAGAGAATGGCATCGAGACAGGCGCACCTGTAGAATACTATACACTGGGTGATAACTGCTGGAAGCACGGGAAACACTGGCCTCTGCCGGAAGCAGTCTCTACCGTCTGGTATCTGGACCGGGAGGCTCTTACATTATGTAAACCCGCAATTCAGGAATCCGATTCCTACGACTATGATCCGGAATCTCCAGCTGCTCACATCATTGATGTTTCGGAAAATGAACTGGAGGTTCCGGAAGACTACACCGAGGAAGAAAAACGCAGTGATATCCTTTGTTACACCACGCCGGTGCTGGACCACGATTTAACCGTGACCGGAGACATCACTGCTGTCCTCTGCCTTTCATCCGACTGCCCCGACACCGATCTGTTTGTGCGGATTACGGATGTGGATGAAGCCGGAACCTCCATCAAGCTGGCAGATGGCGTCATCGATGTAAAATACAGAAACAGCTTTGAAAAACCGGAATTCATGGAACCGGGTCAAGTCTATGAAGTGCGCATTCGGACCACGAAGCTGTCCAACACATTTAAAGCCGGCCACCGGATGCGTTTTACCGTTACTTCCAGTGCAAAAAATTTCATGTTTCCAAACAGCAATACAGAAAACGGGTTCGACAGCGAAGTAAACCGAGTCGCCCACAACACCATATACCGCGGCGGAGCTCTGGCCTCCCACATCCTTGTGCCCGTGGAAAAAGATGTTTAATCCCCATATTTTCTCAATAGCAGCGGGAGCTTCCGCCATTTCTGACGATTTCCTGACAATTTACGTCACCGCCTGTTAAAAACGGGGACAATCTTATATAATAAGGATTAGTCAAAAAAGAAACCGGAGGGAAATATGAAATCATTTAATATCTGGAAGAAAATAGCCGCGGGAATCCTGTTTTTGAATATTGTTTTAACCAGTTTTATCGGACAGCCCGTGGCCGCAGAAGGAACGGAAGGACAGCCTGCCATACAGCGTATGGGGTTTTCCTCCAAACTGGCCATCGGACCGGGAAGCCAGCTCTTTGACGGCGGAAGCCTGTCTCTCTTAGCTGACCACGGCAACCGTCAGATGCTGTCCATGGTTATGCAGTCGAAGGATGGGACACTGGTCGTTATCGACGGCGGCTGGGACAGTGATTCTGCTCATTTACTCGACGTGATCCGCTCCAGGGGCGGCCATGTGTCCGGCTGGTTCATCACCCATCCTCATTCCGATCATGCCGGCGCCCTGATTGAAATTTTAAATAATCCGGACAGCCAGATTACCATTGACAACGTCTATTACAAATTTACAGACCAGGAGTGGTATGATACCCATGGTTCCGGACGCGGTGACTTCGTGGTCAGTCTTCGGGATGCTTTGGCGGGGCTTCCTCCTGAGAAGCTTCATGGCGACATCACCAAAGGGCAGGAAATACAGCTGGGCGATATCCGGGCCGTCGTCATGAACGATCCCTATCTCCTGGATGTCACCTCCGTCAATAACAGCTCGGTCGTCTATAAATTTTATTTAAACGGCGTGAGCATCCTGGTCCTGGGGGACTTAGGGCCGGAAGGCGGTAACCTGTTGATGAGTGAATACACTCCCGCTGATTTAAAGAGCGATATCGTGCAGATGTCGCATCACGGACAGTACGGTGTAAACCGTGACGTCTATGCGGCCATCAATCCGCAGATTGCCTTATGGCCCTGCCCCCAGTGGCTCTGGGACAATGACAACGGCGGCGGAGTCGGAAGCGGAGACTGGAAGACACTGGAAACCCGCCAGTGGATGGAGGAACTGGGAGTTCGCGCCAACTACTGCATCAAGGATGGCGATCAGGTAATCTATTAATTCCCAATGCAAAAACAAAAAAACGGCCTGTCGCCATGAAGCTGACAGGCCGTTTTATTTTCGTCATCAGTCCCCGCCCGGGCCGTCCCTTCTGGGGCGTGTCGACTCGGGAAGCGGCTCCACATAGAAACCGTCCTTATATGGCTCTGTGTCCACTTCAGGAATATCTCTGTCACCGTAATCATCTTCTTTCGGATCATACAATGCCATTTCCGTCACCTCCTTCTCTGAGCTGTTATCAGCCTTCCATCTGTCTTCCAAGGAATCCTGCTGCCGTTGTAGCCAGCTTCGTTTCCATATCTCCAAATCTTGCTCTCGGCTCCCGGCTTAATAATGCAACCGCTCCTATGGCATCGCCTTCACAAATAATCGGCGCAATTACCTGAGCGGTGATTCCTTCCAGCGTTTCGCCGGTCAGCGGAATAAAATTCTTATCATCTTTTCCCGCCAGGACAACGGTTCTTTCGTTAATCACATTTTCCAGCTGCTTGCTGATCGTCTTCTGGAGCAGTTCCTTTTTCGATCCACCGGCCACTGCGATCACCTGATCCCGGTCGCTGATGCAGACGGTAAGTCCCGTGGTCTGTGCCATGGCTTCCGCATACTGAGATGCAAACGCTGTCAGTTCAACCATCGGTGAATATTTCTTTAAAATGATTTCGCCTTCCCTGTCTGTGAATATCTCTAACGGCGTCCCCTCTCTCAAACGAAGGGTTCTCCTGATTTCTTTCGGGATTACCACACGGCCAAGGTCATCAATTCTCCTTACAATACCTGTTGCTTTCATATAAAACTCCTCCATGGTGTACAATTTTATATCACTGATACTATTTTGCTACGAACGCTGAGATTTATACTCATGTCTGCCATTTTTCGTAATATATCCCTGTCGCTTTCCATTGAACGGAGTTTTTTTATATGAAAATGCGCCAGTTCTTATGAACTGGCGCCAGTGATATCGGGTTCTGCGATTGATGGCCCGTTCTGCCATGCTTCTCCTTCCCTTCTACACTCTTTTTTACGGTTCCGGTACTCCAACCAGGCACACCGGCGAGCCGCAGCTGATTTCCCGGTTCATATCGGTGATCGTACCATTTTCTTCATCAAATTGAAACATGGTAATCGTATGGCTGTCCTGATTGGCAGAAAGAAGTATGTCCCCGCACAGGCAGAAGTCTCTGGGCGTCTTTCCTTTTGTTCCGGCCCGTCCTGCCAACGTCAGAAGTCCCGTACCGGCGTCCACCGCATACACTGCGATGCTGTCGTGCCCCCGGTTGGATGCACAGAGGTAACGCCCGTCTTCTGATAAATGAACAGCGGCACATGTGTTATTTTCCATAGATTTCGGCAGCGTGGAAACTCTCTGCAGTATTCGATTTTCCTCTGTGCCGCATTCCATCACAAAGATTTCCGAGCTCAGTTCGCTCACCACATACATAAGCTCCCTTCTTTCCCGGTTTAAGACAAAATGCCTCGGCCCCGTACCTTCCGGAAATACCATATCGTGTTTTTCGTCCGGAACCAGTTTTCCGTTCTCTTCATCAATCCGGTAATAGCGGATTCTGTCAATTCCTAAGTCTACACACCAGAGTCCTGCTCCATCCGCTGAATATCCAACGTAATGTACATGCGGCCCTTCCTGCCTCTCTTCATTCGGCCCGTGACCGTAATGCTGTTTCAAATCACAAAGTTCTCCGACAGAACCGTCTGCATTTAACCGGAACATGGATACACTGCCGCTCAGATAGTTGGCTGCATACAGAAACCCTCTCTTCTCATCGGGAAGCAGATGGCACGGCAGAGTTCCAGCGGTTCCCTGCGTATTGAGAAGCGTCAGGGAGCCTTCGTCGATCCGGAACGCTGCCACGCCTCCGCCCTCCCTTCCTTCATAAGCCATATCCTCCATAACGCAATATAAAAACTTTCCATCGGCTGAAACCGCCAGATACGATGGATTCGACACTCCGGCAGCGGCAAAGACTTCTGTGAGCTGCGGCTCTCTGCCTTCTCTCCGCGTCAGCCTGTATCCGTGGATTCCAGCTTCCTCAGCCGGTCCATAGCATCCTGCGTATACGAAATAATTCTGCTTCATCATCGTTATCCTTTCCCTGTATGGTAATTTACTCTTTTCACCCCGATAAAAAGAAGCTGCGCACCGCCGATTTTACACAGCCGGTGCAGCAGCTCCCTTTCAAAATCTTTTAAGCATGCTCCTTACAGAATCCGGAACAGCCGCCTGCTTACGAAACTCTCACTACTCTTTCGCAGTCTTCATTGTCTGAATCAGAACGCCCCTTCCGTGACCCTTGGTGATACGTCCTTTGAGGAACATACATATGCCTCATGCGTCACCCTTGCCGCCGTGCTGTCAGGAACCGGAGCAACAAATCTGTTCTCAAACGATTCATTCCTTTGAATGGTCAGCTCATTCGAAACTCTCTGCAGAAGATACATACCTAAAACGTCCATGGTTACCACCTTTCTCTTGTTTTATGATTATGGAAATATAGCATGCATTGGGGATTTTCATCCCTTCTTCTACTATTATTATATCATAAAATAGGCTAATAGCAACCACTGTAAGCTTAATTTTTTATAAACACTTTTCAGAATACTCTTTATTTTTCTGTCAATTCATACAACTGTTTCAACAGTTCCTCTGCCCGCTCCATCATGCCGGCAGTAGTCTGGTTTTTCCGTCTGTCAATGAACGTAAAATACGGTTCTTCTGCCATATGGAACTTCAAATCCCCGCGGTACTGATCCACCATAGCCGGTATACCGGCCACACTCAGCTTCGCTTTTTGATACATGGTAAGGCGAATCTCCTGGCTGTTGATATTTACCTCGGTGACATAAGCACTGTGAGCCAGCGCCTTGATCCCAGCCACACGCAGAAGATTTTCCACCGGTTTTGGAATATCCCCGAAACGGTCCATCAGCTCATCCTGCATATCCATGTATTCATCTTCATTCTCAATACTGGAAATCCTCTTATAGATATCCAGCTTCTGATATTCATTCTTAATATAGGAAGTGGGAATATAGGCGTCGATGTCGCAGTCCACTACCGTTTCATACGTATCCTCTTCCCTGCGCTGGCCCTTTAACTCTAATACCGCCTGATTCAACAGCTTACAATAAAGATCATAACCGACCGCTTCCATGTGGCCATGCTGTTCCGCTCCCAGAACGTTGCCCGCCCCGCGGATCTCCAGATCCCGCATGGCAATCTTGATGCCGGACCCCAGCTCCGTAAATTCCCGAATAGCCTGAAGACGCTTCTCCGCCTCTTCCCGAAGCATCTTGTCGCGTTTATACATGAGAAACGCATAGGAGGTACGGCTCGACCGGCCTACGCGTCCCCTTAACTGGTACAGCTGCGAAAGCCCCATACGGTCCGCATCCTGTATAATCATGGTATTGGCATTGGGAATATCAAGCCCCGTCTCAATAATGGTGGTACAAACCAGCACATCGATCTCTCCGTTCACGAAATCAAACATGATGCGTTCCAGTTCATGCTCATGCATCTGTCCATGGGCAAAGGTGACTGTGGCTTCCGGTACGAGACTGGCAATGTGGCCTGCCACCTCGTCGATGTTGCTGACACGGTTATATACGTAATATACCTGTCCGCCACGGGAAAGTTCCCGGTTAATGGCCTCCCGGACCATCTCGTCATTATACTCCATCACGTACGTCTGGATCGGCATACGGTCCACCGGCGGTTCCTCCAGAACACTCATATCACGAATTCCCACCAGACTCATGTGCAGTGTCCTGGGAATCGGAGTCGCCGTCAGCGTGAGAACATCGATATTTTCCTTCAGCTTCTTGATCTTCTCTTTATGTGCCACACCGAACCGCTGCTCCTCATCGATAATCAGAAGCCCCAGATCTTTAAACTGGACATCCTTTGACAGCACACGATGGGTACCGATCACAATATCCACAAGTCCGCGTTTCAAATCCTCAAGCGTCTTTTTCACCTGAGACGGTGTACGGAACCTGGACATTAGATCCACACGCACCGGAAAATCCTTCATGCGCTGGACGAAGGTGTTGTAATGCTGCTGCGCCAGAATGGTAGTCGGAACCAGATACACCACCTGCTTTTCATCCTGAACCGCTTTGAAGGCGGCGCGCAGGGCGATCTCTGTCTTTCCATAGCCCACGTCACCGCAGATCAGACGATCCATGATCTTCCGGCTTTCCATATCACTCTTGGTGGAATCGATGGCATCCAGCTGGTCCTCCGTCTCCTCATAGGGAAACATCTCTTCAAACTCCTTCTGCCATACGGTATCCGGTCCGTACTGAAAGCCCTGCGTATCCTGTCTGGCCGCGTAAAGCTGTACTAAATCTTTCGCAATCTCTCTTACAGCGCCCTTTACCCGGGTTTTGGTCTTATTCCATTGATCTCCTCCCAGGCGGTTTAATTTGGGCTTCTTCGCCTCGGCACCAGCATACTTCTGAATTCCGTCCAGACGGGTAGCAGGCAGATAGAGATTGCCTCCGTCTCCGTATTCCACCTTTAAGTAATCTTTTATCACCCCGTCCTGTTCGATTTTCTCAATTCCGCGGTATATACCGAGGCCATGGTCCTCATGAACCACATAGTCTCCCACTGCCAGGTCGGAAAAGCTCTGAATCTTCGTTCCCTCGTAAGTGGTTTTCTTCCTCTTCCGTTTCTTTTTCTCCACACCGAACATGTCGCCTTCCGTGATCACGATAAACTTAATCATCGGATACTCGAAACCACGGTGCAGGTTTCCGTAGGTCACCAGAATCTCGCCCGGCTTCACCTCCACCTCTTCCCGGCTCTCATCCGGGCACCAGGCCCGCAGGCTGTACTCTCGCAAATCGCTGGCAAGACGGCTGGATCTGGTTCTGGAAGCGGAGAGAAGAATGACACGGTATCCCTCCCGTTTCCATCTGGTTAAATCCTTTATTAGAAGCTCAAATCCATTCTGGTAGGAGTTTACATTTTTCACGGAAAGGCTGTACCGTTCCTTTACCGTAAAGCCGGAAAGTTTCTGCTCCAGTCCGGTTAAATACGCAGTCCGGTCTCTCTGAGCCTTCGCCAGCATTTCCTTCGCGGGATAGAGAAGTCCCGTTTGTCCGGGAAGCAGATAGCCGTGTTCGAGGCGGGATATCATGCTCTCCCGGAACTCTTCCTCCACCGTGGCCCCCTTTTCCTTCAGCCGCTCCGGCTCATCTAAGTAGATAACCGTGTTATCTTCCGGAAAATAATCAAGAAACGACACGCTGTCCCTGCAGAAATAGTGGATATATCCGTCCAGTCCATGCTGCTTCCAGCCTTCCCTTAAGCCGTCCAACAGTTCCGAGACAATAGAATGGATCCGGGCCGCTTCCTCGGTTTTCAACTGGTTCCTTAGCTCTTTCTCGTATTTCTTAGCCTCTTTTTCAATGGCTTCCCGTCCGTCTGTGATCTGCTGCTTCGTCAGCACCATCTCCGTTGCCGGATAGACCAAAACCCGTTCCAGTTCTTCAATGGAACGCTGGCTCTCGATATCAAAGGTACGAATGGAGTCCACTTCGTCGTCCCAAAGCTCGATGCGGACAGGCAGCTCCTCTGTCAGCGGAAAGACATCGATAATTCCGCCGCGGATCGAGAACTGGCCCATGCCATCCACCTGGGCCACGCGCTCGTATCCCAGTTCCACCAGTTTTTCCTTCCACTCTGCGATATCTAAGGTCTGTCCGCTCTCCACCTCGAGAATCTGTTTCTGTAAAAAAGACAGCGGAAGCAAATGATCCATCAATCCGTCAAAGGTAGTGACGACCACGCCGGACTTCTCCTCCATCAGCCGGCGGAACACAGCCATACGCTGTTTGGTTAAAAGATTACCGTGAATATCCGCATTAAAGAACAATAAGTCCCTGGCCGGATACAGGGAGACTCCCGGTTCGAAATTGCGGAAGTCCTCGTAGATCTCCCTGGCTCTGGTATCATCATACGTAACCACCAGCTTCCAGGGCACCTCCTTCGCCGCCTCGTACATCAGGTGAACTTTCTGGGAATCCATACAGCCGCTTATTAAAACCGGCCCTTTTTTCCGGTTTAAATCACGGTCTAAGTCTTCAAATTCCTTCAGCTCTCTTAATGGACTTTCAAACACATCGCTCATGAATTCTCCTTATGCTTTCTGTTATAATGGTTCATCGCCGCATCGGCCCCCTCCTCGATCATCATGCAGGCCGCATCGGCTGCGTCCCGGTATGCCTCTTCCATGACAGCCTGCTGCTCTTTCGGAAATCTCCCCAGCACATAATCCGCTAAGTCCATGCCGCGCGGTTTTTCACCAACTCCGATGCGGATTCTTGGAAATTCCTGGGTTCCCAGATGGCTGATGATATTTTTTAAACCATTATGGCCGCCTGCGCTTCCTTTTAAACGGATGCGCAGCTGCCCTTCAGAAAGATTAATATCATCACAGAGAATAATAATGTTCTCCGGTTCTATTTTATAAAAATCCGCTATTTCCCGAATACTTTCCCCGCTTAAGTTCATATACGTCTGCGGCTTTGCCAGAATCACTTTCTGGCCGCCAATATAACCTTTACCGTACAGCGCTTTATGCTTCTTCTCCGTCACCGTCGTTCCGGCCTTGTCCGCCAGAATATCGATGGCTTCAAAGCCTACATTATGCCTCGTCTTTTCATATTCCCTTGTTGGGTTTCCCAGTCCTGCGATCAGATACATATATTTCGCTCCTTACTATGTTCTATATTAATACATCTCCGAGTTCATACCAATTATTTCCGTGAATAATGCCGCACGAAAATTTTTTGTTCATAATCATGTCAAACACTCTGCGCCTATAGCGGAGTATTTGACTTCAGAACGCCCGAAAAGCGCTAGATTTCCTGATAGGGGGTATCTAACGCTGGCTGGTTTACTCATTTTAACAGTTTGGAACCTTAATGTAAAGGGGGACGAGAGATTTATCATGATGGTTTTAAAAAGAGTAAATTTTCAAAGTAAATGCAACCCCTATATACACTGTCAGTTGCATTTACTTTAAAAATATTAAAGGTTGCATTTAGTATGACAAATTTTGT
>OIZR01001230.1_pt1 | contig 12384 bp, 11 predicted proteins | sample 1588591 | NCBI WGS metagenome assembly OIZR01 (sample SAMN03283249) | human gut metagenome | biome: human-associated habitat; material: feces | host: Homo sapiens | place: USA | collected 2013 | reverse complement strand
GCGGCGGCCAAATTCCCCATGCTGGGAGAATTCACAGCCTCCAGTACCTATACGATTTTAAATACGGCAAGTAATATTATTTTCTATTTTATGCCGATTTTCCTGGCTTACACAGCGGCAAAGGCATTGAAATGCAGTCCTGTCATTGCTATGGTGCTGGGCGGATTCCTCTGTCATCCCACCATTGATGCGCTGATCCAGGACGTGGGAAGCAAGTCTACGATCTTTGGACTGCCGGTTGTGAAGCAGGCGTTTACCATCGGTGAATCGACGAAGGTGTTCAGTTATACAGAGTCGGTAATTCCGATCATTCTTCTGGTTATCGTTCTGGCCTTCCTGGAACGGGGGCTGAAAAAGATTATTCCTGAGATTCTGCAGATTATCCTGGTTCCGGGAATCTCTCTGATCGTGATGATCCCCATTGCTCTGGTTGTATTAGGACCGGTGGGAATCTATGTTGGTTTTGGTATTCAGTGGCTGTATCAGGCTCTTTATTCCTTCAGTCCCGTGCTGGGCGGTATTGTCATCGGTGGTCTGTGGGGTGTATGTGTTATCTTTGGTGCACACCGTGCACTGCTGCCCATCGGTCTTAACGATGTGGCAATCTCCGGAACCAATACTCTGATGTGTTTCGCAGGTTCTGCAAACTTTGCACAGGCAGGTGCGGCTCTCGGCGTTACCCTGAAATCCAAGAGTGCAGAGACGAAGCAGGTGGCAGGAGCCGGTGCGCTGTCCGCTTTCCTGGTTGGTGTTACAGAGCCCGCGATCTACGGTGTCAACCTGCGTCTGAAACGTCCCATGGTGTGTGCGGTGATCGCCGGTGCGCTGGGCGGTGCAATTATGGGTATCGGAAATGCGGTAAATACAGGATTTGCAAATAATGGTATTCTGACGATCATGTCCTACTATGGCGAGGGAACCAGCCTGGGACAGTTTGCTTCCTATCTGATCGGTATCGCAGTAGCATTCTTCGGTGCAGCGATCCTGACTTATCTGGTAGGTTTTGAAGAAGTTCCGGCCGAGGATGCCGGGACGGCTCCGGCACCGGAGGTTAAGAAGATTTCTGCTTCTGTGAAAGAGGAAGAGGCAGATGTGAAAGTGGCAGCTCCGGTAGAAGGAAAGGCATATCCGTTAAATGAAGTAAAAGATGAGGTGTTCGCTTCTGAGGCGCTGGGAAAAGGAATTGCGGTTCTGCCCTCAAAAGGCGAGGTTGTGGCGCCGGAAGATGGAACAGTGACCGTTTTATATCCCACGCTGCATGCTATGGGATTAAAGCTTGACAGTGGAGTAGAGCTTCTGATCCATGTGGGCATGGATACTGTGGAGATGAACGGAGACGGATTTACCAGATATGCAGAAGAAGGGGCAAGAGTGAAGAAGGGCGATAAGCTGGTAGGATTTGATATCGCGAAGATCAAAGAGGCGGGTCACGACACCACGGTTGCTGTGGTCGTATCCAATACCGATGATTTTGCTGCGGTCACCGGAGTTCCGGCTTCTCACGCAGATCTTACGAAAAATGTTATCTTAGTAAAACGCTGATAAGGAGATAAAATTATGGCAAAATTTCCCGAGAATTTTCTGTGGGGTGCAGCCTCATCCGCTTTCCAGATCGAAGGCGGATGGGATGCCGATGGAAAGGGTATGACAGTTGCGGACTACAATTCTTTTAAGCGCTCGGACAGACAGGCAGACAGTAAGGTAGCCAGTGATTTTTACCATCACTGGAAAGAAGACATCGCGCTGATGAAGGAAATGGGAATGAAAGTATACCGTTTCTCTATTTCCTGGGCCCGGATCATTCCGGACGGTGACGGGGAGATTAATCAGAAAGGGATTGATTTCTATAATGATGTGATCAACTGCCTGCTGGAGAATGATATTCTTCCTTTTGTGACACTTTACCATTTTGATCTTCCCTATGCGCTGGTGGAGAAGTATAATGGATGGGAGAGCAGAGACTGTGCGTATGCCTTTGAGCGCTATGCCAAAGTCTGCTTCCGGGAGTTTGGAGACCGGGTAAAATGGTGGCAGGTTCACAATGAGCAGAATCTGATGATCCGTGTGGATGAGCGGATGAATATCACCGAGAGCGATCCCTGGAAGGCGGACAAGATCCGGGCACAGATGGATTATCATATGTTCCTGGCTCACGCCCTTTCCGTAAATGCCTGCCATGAGATGGTGGAGGACGGCAAGATCGGACCGGCGGTATCTTCCACCTGCACCTATCCTCTGACGAATAAGCCGGAGGATGTATGGGCGGCCAAAATGAATGACTGGTTTAAGACGAATTACTGTCTGGATATGCATTATTACGGAGAATATCCGGGATACTATATGCGTTACTTAAAGGAGCGGGACATCGTTCCGGTGATGGAAGAAGGAGACCGGGAGCTGTTAAAGAGCGCCAAGATGGATTTTATTGCTCTGAATTACTACCGGACACTGTGTGCCAGCTATCTGCCTGCGGATGAAGAGCATCCGAAGGGGATGCGGGTTTACCGGGGCAATGAAGTAGATTTCGATCAGTATGGTTACTGCCGGGATGAGAAGAACGTGAACTTAAAAGCCAGTGAGTACGGAGCGCAGATCGATCCGATGGGACTTCGGATCGTGCTCAATGATTACTACAGCAGGTATCACCTGCCGCTGATCATCACGGAGAATGGACTGGGTACGCCCGACGTGCTGACAGAGGATGGAAAGGTTCACGATGATTACCGGATTGATTATATCAGAGGCCATCTGGAGGCTATGGCCATGGCGATGGAGGATGGTGTGGAGCTGATGGGGTACTGTCCCTGGTCTGTGGTGGATCTTTTAAGTTCGCACCAGGGATTCCGGAAACGGTACGGATTTGTCTATATCAATCGGGAAGATATGGATCTGAAGGATTTAAGAAGAATTAAGAAAGACAGTTTTTATTGGTATTCCAATGTGATCCGGACTAACGGAAAAGAGCTGTAAAAGCGAAAATGCAGTAAGGGGAAGCAGCGGAGCGGACAAAGAGAGAGATATTTGATATCTTATCTGTTTGCGCTCTGCGGCTGCCCTTTTCCTGCTGTTAGAAGGAAAAAGAAAGCGGGGGGAAAGATGCGTGTAGTAAAGGTCTTAAACAATTCTCTGGTGCTGGCTCTGGATGAAGACGGGAGAGAGACGATCCTTATGGGGAAGGGGATCGGTTTTCATAAGGCAGCCGGATATGAGTTTCAGAAGGAAGAGGTGGAGAAGGTTTTCGTGCTGAAAGACCGGTCCATCTCCAGAAGCATTATACGGCTGGCGGCCGAGACGGACAGTGTGTACTTTGAACTGGCAAAATCTGTGATTGATTATGCGATTGAGCGCTATGGCATGAGGCTTCTGGATCACATCTATCTTTCACTGACGGATCATCTGGCTTTTGCAGTGAAGCGGCAGCGGGAGCAGATCGAGGTTCCCAACTTTTATACCATGGAGATGAAAAAATTTAATCCGAATGAGTATCAGGTGGGGATTTATGCGCTGGAACAGGTAAAAAGAAAGCTGGATGTGGAACTGCCTTCCGATGAAGCGGGAAATATCGCGTTTCATTTTATCAATGCCCAGGTGGATCACCCCTATAATGATAAAAACAGGGTAATCAGCCGGGTGACGGAGAATGTGCTTGAGATTGTTCAGTATTATTTTAAACTGGTCTATGAGGAGGAAAGCACTTCTTATTCCAGGTATGTGACCCATGTGCGGCTCTTTGCCCAGAGGCTGGTCAGCGGTCAGCTTCTGCCGGAGGAGAGTTCCCGGCTTCTCTACGATCAGATCGCGGAGGCCTGTGTGGAGGAATTTGCCTGTGTAGATAAAATAGCAGTTTACGTTAAGGAGACCTTTGGCATCGCGCTGACCAATCAGGAAGCCATGTACCTGGCGCTTCATATTCACCGGGTTCTGGAAGAAGGCAGACATTAGGAGGAAAAGGGATGAACGTTTGTGTGATTGATGTGGGGACTTCCAGCATGCGGGGGATTCTCTACAATGAAAAAGCAGAGATTCTTTTTGTACATCAGATTCAGTATGAGGTACAGTATTTGAGTGAGACGGAAGCGGAGCAGGATCCGGCAGACTGGAAGCGTGCGCTTCTGGAGATTGGGAGGAAGACGGCAGAGTTTGCCGCGGAGAAAGGAATCGGGGTGGATGCCCTTTCCCTGACTTCCCAGCGCTCATCGGTGATTCCTGTGGACCGGGAGGGCACTCCTCTGCGCCCTGCCATTATGTGGCTGGATAAGAGAAATGCTTCTATCTGTGAGGAGTTAAAGGACAGGGAGGCGTGGATCGTATCGAAGACCGGTGCGAGAGTGAATGCGATCTTCTCCGGAAGTAAGATGACCTGGATCAGGAGAAGGGAACCGGAGATTTACGATAAGGCGTACAAACTGATTACAATTGCCGACTATCTGGCCTGGCTGATGACCGGAGAGTATAAGACAGATCACACCTACGGAAGCCGGTCCGGCCTTATGAATATCCGGACCAGGCAGTGGGATGAAGAACTTCTGGAGCTCTATGAGATCGACCGGGAGAAACTCTGTGATCTGATTGCTCCGGGGTCAGTTCTGGGATATACGAAGGAAGCTTTTGCCAGAGAAACGGGACTGGCGGAGGGAATACCTCTGGTGAGTGCGGGAGGAGACCAGCAGTGTGCAGCCCTGGGTATGGGAGTGATTGAAAAGGGAGATATGGAGCTGACAGCAGGGACGGGAGCCTTCCTTCTGGCTTACTGTGATCAGGTTCCGGAGGAATTAAAGGCGGAGATTATCTGCGGAGCGCATGCCGTTCCGGGAAAATATGTGCTGGAGTCCAGCATGTTGTCCTGCGCTTCTCTTTATGACTGGTTTAAGAAGCAGTTTTATGATCCGGGAGAGGGGTATGAGCGGATCAACCGGGAGGTGGAAAGCTCTCCGGCAGGGGCCGGAGGCTGTCTCGTACTCCCCTATTTTCAGGGGAGGGGAACACCGGATTTCAATATGAAGGCTTCGGGAAGTTTTCACAACCTTACTTTAAATACTACCCGGCAGGATATGGCGAGGGCAGTTCTGGAAGCGATTGCCTGCGAGGCCAGGAATAACATTGAAGTTCTGGAACAGTACACAGGGGAGGCACGGCAGCTCTTTATCAGCGGCGGCCTTACCAATTTTGAGTCCTTTGATCAGATCCAGGCAGATACGTATCAGAAAAAACTGGTGAAAAGCAGCAATCCGGAGCAGACTTCGCTGGGTGGACTTGTCAGCGCCCTGACGGCTCTTGGGACTTATGGGAGCTATGAGGAGGCGCTTCGGGCGGTGAAAGCAGGGGAGCAGGAGAAAAGCTATGAACCGGATCCCGGACAGGGCAGGATCTATGAGAAGAAACGCCGGCAGATGAAAGAGCTTTACAGAAAATTATATTGATGAAACAAAAGCGGACATGGTATACTTACCTCGTAAGAAAAGGAAGTATGCCATGTTTTTTTCTGCAGAAAAGGCAGGCGGATGAAGGAGAATGGGGTGGACTGTGGATTATAATATTGGAGAGGTGCTGCGGGCGGACGGGCAGAGATACAAGATCATAGGAAAAATCCAGTATAAAAATACAGAAGATAACTGCCGGTGGATGGAATACCGTCTGAAACACTGTGAAAATGGAAGAGAATACTGGTTGAGTGTGGATGATGTATACGATGAGTATTCCCTCTCCCAGGAGGCAAGGGAGGTTTCCCTGGAAGGTTTTTCCCGGGTAGATGGAGGAACGCAGGAGGTGATCGGCGTCTGGGGAAAGACAGATGTAGAGGTGGGAGAAAGAGCTTCATTCACCGAGTATGAAGACGCTTCCGGGGAGAAGATCATATCAGAAGAAGTGTGGGAAGATGGAAGGGAGGTCTCCGAAGGTTATTATCTGGATTGGAATGAAGTGACTGTGGAGCGGATGCAGCCTTCGCAGACAATGCAGAAAAGAAAGAAAAAAAATCTGGGGTTTGTGATCGGAATGGGACTTCTGGGCATTTTCCTGATGGTTTTTCTGTTCTCTTCCCTTTTTGGAAAGAAGACGCCGATTGCGGATTATCTGAAGGATTCGGCTTCGTATACGTATGTTACATCTATCACGGGGAGCGGAAAGGAGAAGGCGGATGTTTATCAATCGCCTATGACTGTGGATGGAACGGCACGGGATATTATCGACGGAATTGAAGGACAGACGGAAGAAGTACAGCAGAACACAGAAGATGGAGACGACAGTATCGCAATCCTGACGGAGGAGGAATACTGTCTGATCTATACCTCGGAAGAGCAGGAGGTTCTGGTGCAGATTTCGGATCGGGTATATGCTTACACGACAGATAAGACGCCTTACCGGGCGCGCAGAGCGACCCATCTGTACTATCGCGGGTTCTATTATTCCAGGGGTTACAGCAGGGACAGGAACAGCTTTGGATCGAAGAATTCGTCCTACAGCGATTATGATGGAGATACAGTAGATTATAACGGGGCGGATCCCTACAGCAGTTATTCATCCAGTGTGCGCCAGTCCAGTGTGGGAAGCAGGACTTCTTCCGGCGGCGGCCTGAGCAGCGGAAAGTAAAGAGGAGGAAGGAAGAAATGGAATTATTGATGGAAATCGTGAATGTGGGAGTATACTCTGTGCTTGGCATTGTGCTGATGATTCTCGGGAATTTTCTGATTGATCTGATTGTTCCCTGCCATTTCCCTACGGAGATTAAGAAGGGAAACCAGGCGGTGGGATGGCTGAGCGCCGGATCTTTTATCGGTATCGGAATGATTTTGAGAACGGCGATTATGTCTCCGGCGGTGCAGGCAGCAGAGGAAGATTTGATGTCCGGCATTTTGAACAGTGCTCTTTATTTTGTTCTGGGGATTGTCTTTTTTATGATCGGTTATGTGGTGGTTAATCTCTGGAACCGCCGTTTTAACCTGAATGAAGAAATTGGAAAGGGCAATACCGCTGCCGGAGTGATGGTGTTCGGCATTTTCATTGGCCTGGCGCTTGTGATCAGCGGAGTTATTTTCTGATGAAAAAGTACAGGCTGCTGATGCTTACGACTCTGATTATTTCAGGCTGCTCGATCTGTTATGAACTGATTATCAGCGCGGTAAGCTCTTATCTGATGGGGGACAGTGTGTGGCAGTATTCGGTCACCATCGGCCTTTATATGTCGGCTATGGGGCTGGGTTCCTATTTGTCCAAATATATTAAAAAGAATCTTTTTAACTGGTTTGCTTTTATTGAAATGGGAGTGGGGATTGCAGGGGGAGCCAGTACACTCATTCTGTTCTATGCAAATCTTTATCTGGAAACTTACCAGATCGTGATGTATTTGGAAATTATCCTGATCGGTACTTTTGTGGGCGTGGAGATTCCGCTTCTGACACGGATTGTGGAGGAGGACAATGAAAATCTCAGAGTGACGCTATCTTCTATTTTCAGCTTTGATTACATTGGAGGACTGGTGGGATCGATCGCCTTTCCACTGGTTCTTCTGCCCAGGCTTGGATATTTTGCCACTGCATTCTTCACAGGATGTATGAATGTGACTGCCGCTGCGCTTATTATCTTCCGGTATGCGAAGCGTCTTCACAGGCCAAAGATTTATAAGGCGGCAGTGAGCGGGATTCTGTTTCTGATGGTTCTGGGAATGCTTTTTTCCGATACAATTTCCGGTCAGGTGGAAGATGGACTTTACCGGGATCGGGTAATTCTGTCGGAGCACACGAAGTACCAGCACATCGTGATGACGAAGCACAAGGATGATCTGCGGCTCTATCTGGATGGAAATGTGCAGTTCTGTTCTCTGGATGAATACCGGTATCATGAGGCGCTGGTTCATATTCCCATGGCGCAGGCGCCTTCCCGGGATAAGGTTCTGGTTCTGGGCGGCGGGGATGGTCTGGCTCTGCGGGAGCTGTTAAAATATCCGGAGACGGAGATCACCCTGGTGGATCTGGATGAGCAGATGGTACAGCTTTGCACGGAAGATCCCCAGATTGCAGTGCTCAATGAAGGAGCACTGGAGAGTGACCGGGTGACGGTGATCTGTCGGGATGCCTATCAGTACCTGACAGAGACAGAGGAGAGGTATGATGTGATTCTGGTGGATCTTCCGGATCCGAATAATGAGTCATTAAATAAGCTGTACACGAACATTTTTTATCGTCTCTGTTTCCGGGCACTGACGGATGAGGGGATTATGTCAGTTCAGTCCACCAGTCCTTACTATGCAACGAAGGCTTACTGGTGCATCGGGGAAACTTTGAAGAGCGAGGGATTTTATGTAAAGCCTTATCATCTTCAGGTTCCTTCCTTTGGGGACTGGGGATTTCAGCTGGCCTCCAAACAGCCGCTGGAGGGAGCGCTGGAGATTTCGGTTCCGACCCGATATCTGACAGAAGAGAATGCGGACAATCTTTTTGTGTTTGGAAAAGATGAACTGCCGGAGGAGAAGCCGGAGATTAATGCGCTGTCAAAGCCGGTTCTGATGGAATATTATTCTGAGGCGGTAAGGAACTGGGAATAAAAAATAAGAAGCTGCCGGACAATGCTATGTTGCTTGCATTGTCCGGCAGCTTTCTGTGTCTGCGGCATCTGAGAAAAGCTCTGTATTTTACTTCTGCGTCCGCAGGCTGATTCCGCTCTCCCCCAGCACCATCTGTACGCCTTCATACTGAGCCGGAGTCAGAGCGCCCTGGCGGAGCAGGTCTTTGGCAGCGCAGGTCAGAGCATCGGCCACCTGGCTAAAATGGGCATCGCTGTGCAGATAGAGCAGGGAGCGGTACCAGAGCCGGGAGAGAACGGAAATATCAGTGATTCCGGTTTCTTCTGCAGTATAACCGCCGCCGCTGGTTCCCTTCCACATGAGATAAGCGCCGTAGCTTAAGATTCCCGCGTTACGGTAGCCATCATCGGCCTCTTCATCGAAATCGAGGGCGCTGGCAGTATAATGTTTTTTCTTGCTGTCCGGGATCAGGCTGGCGGTGGGATCTTTCATACTGTACTTGGAATGGCCGGCATCTTCTCCCAGATCCCAGTTTTCCAGAGAGTCAGGGTCACAGTAAGCTTCCGTCAGGTTTCCCAGAACATCCGCATATCCTTCCGAGATGGCATTTCCGTAAGCCGTGTCGGCGAAGAGGGAAGCGGTGGCATTTTCTGCGAACGTTCCCTGAGCGAACATGACACTGTGGGCAAATTCATGAGCCACCAGATCCAGGGCTGTTCCCGTTCCTGACGAGTAAGTTTCTCCCCCCGGCGTAAAGGCCAGGTATTCTCCGCCGTTAGAGCTGGCCTGATCAGAGGAGAAGGGCAGCAACAGGGCGGAGATCCGGCTTCCTTTTCCGTCCCAGGAATTGCGTTCCAGTATATTCCGATAGAAGTCGGAGGTGAGCTCCAGATTTTTCATGGTCAGCAGTGCGTCTTCTTCCGGGGACTGAACGCTGATCTCTTTTCTGCGCTCTTCCGAAGGGAACTGTGTCACAGCTTCCAGCTCGAGTACCTGGATGCCGCGGCTGTCATCGTAGAGGCGGTAGGTTCCCCCTGCTTCTTCGGAGACTTTTTCTGCAGTGATCTCAACCGGTCCATGTTCACTTTCCATACTTACGGGTTCTGAGAAATAGTCGTTCAGGTTTAAATCTACCAGGATTTTTCCATTTTTGGCAGAAAGAAAATGAGAACGGTTTACCAGGGAATTCTCTGTGCTGGTAACAGATACATGCCAGCACAGTTCCGCTTCCCCGGTATCTGTGGGAACCCAGACAAGTTCTGTGGGAACGCTTTTTACCATATCTTCAATATCATCGTTCTGAACCGCCTGGTTGGCAGCTTTCTGGGCGGCCCGTTCCTGATCCAGAAGACGGTCCGGAATGCTTCCGGTGAGAGCGGTGATATTTCCGGTGGCTGTTATGGGAGTTCCGGTACTGTCCACCGCGAGAACAGCGGAGCGTCCCAGAACAGGATAATCTTCATATTGCTGGGAAAAACGGTAAAAAGTGTCCCCGTCAGCCAGGTCAGTCCGGGCAGGGACAAGAGAAACGTCTGCGATGCCCTGGCTTTTCAGAATCTCTGACATGGCCTGCAAGGCTTCCTCTTCCCCGGAGATTGGTCCGGAAGGAAGATTTTCGCTTAGACAGAACCATTTTCCGGCGGCAGCTGCATTTTCTTTGGAACTGCTGTGACGCATCAGAAGGCTGCTGATGCCAAGCCCGGCCATGAGTGCCACGATAAGCCCTATAATTTTTATAGTGCGGGATTTGTCTTTCATGGTATTTTCCTCCAAAAAGTAAATATTTCCAAATTGAGAAGCATTATAGAAGACAGTATACTGCTTTTGGCGGCAAACTGCAATTAATAAAAGTGGATAAGTTGCCGGAAATGTGATAGAATGGCGGATACAGGAAGAAAACAGGAGATGATAAAAATGAGGGAACAGCTGACCAGGAAAGATGTGGAGCGCATCCAGGCGGAGATCGACCACCGCAAGCTGGTGGTGCGCAAAGAAGCGATCGAGGCTGTGAAGGAAGCCCGTGCGCAGGGGGATCTGAGCGAGAACTTTGAGTATTACGCGGCAAAGAAGGATAAAAATAAAAACGAAAGCAGAATCCGTTATCTGGAGCGTATGCTGAAAACGGCAAAAATTATTTCAGAGGATTCCAGAGCAGATGAAGTGGGACTGAATAATACGGTAGAACTTTATGTGGAGGAAGATGACGAGGTGGAGACCTACCGCCTTGTGACCAGTATCAGAGGGAATTCTCTGAAGGGAATGATCAGCATTGAGTCGCCGCTGGGAAAGGCCATCCGGGGACATAAAGAAGGTGACCGGGTGGAAGTAAAAGTCAGTGACAGTTACAGCTATTTCGTGAAGATTCAGAAAATTATTAAGACGGAAGATGACGGAAGTGATTCGATCCGGGGATTTTAGGGAGAGCGGGAGTATGGAGATTTATCAAATAGAAGAAGGAGAACCGGCTGACCTGGGGCAGCGGCTTCTGAAAGAACAGCGGACGTATCAGTTTCTGAGGGAACGGAACATTTCTTTCCTCAGGGCAGATCATGACGCGGCGGCGACGATTGAAGACTGCCGGCTGGTGGATGAGGCTCTGGGTGTAAAGATGTGCAAAAATCTGTTTCTGACGAATTCCCAGAGAACCCGTTTTTATCTGCTTATGCTTCCGGGAGAAAAAAAGTTTAAGGCGAAAGATCTCTCAAAACAGATTCAGTCTGCCCGCCTGTCTTTCGCGGAAGGGATGTATATGGAGAGATTTCTTGACATTTCTCCGGGGGCTGTCAGCGTGATGGGGCTGATGAATGACAGAGAGCAGCAGGTGCAGCTTCTGATCGACCGGGAAATCCTGCAGGAGGAAGATCTGGGATGTCATCCCTGTGTCAATACCTCCAGTCTGAAACTTAAGATGAAAGATATGCTGGAGATTTTTCTTCCGGCGACGGGACATGATTTTATAGAAGTAGTACTGTAAGGAAGAAAAGAGGAGAGGATACATGGCACAGAGAGGGCAGGGAAGCTGCGAATATTGCAGCAATTATGTTTATGATGAGGAGTATGAATATTACTGCTGTGATGTCAGCCTGGACGAGGATGAGATGGCCCGCTTTCTCCGGGGAAATACAAAGGGCTGTCCGTATTTTCAGATGGAGAACGAGTATAAGATTGTGCGGAAACAGATGTAAAACAGTCAAGACCACCGGCTTAGCCGGTGGCTTGTTCTGCCCCTATAAGGGGATTTTTCCTGCTTGCGCCCGAAAGGCGCACTGAAGGTCTGCCAGCTGCACCACACTCCCAGCTGCCCCTGAAGGGGCTTTTTCAGTGCTTCCTTTTTCCGGCGCGGCCCCAAAAGGGGCTTGCTGGTTTGCTTTGATTTCCTACTACCACTCCAAGTGGTTTACTTCTTGTTTTTCCTTACCGGCTCGCCCGTAAACGGGTCTATATACTCTACTAATGTCATCTGGTCGTATTCTAAATCTTCTTTCAGTTGATTTTGTATATATGCCTTGATTACTGCCGTATTCTTTCCTACTGTGTCTACATAATAACCTCGGCACCAGAAATGTCTGTTCCCATACTTATATTTTAAATTCGCATGCTTTTCAAATATCATCAGCGAGCTTTTTCCTTTTAAATACCCTACTATTTCTGATACCGAATATTTTGGTGGAATTTTTACCAGCATATGGATATGGTCACTACAACATTCCGCTTCGATAATTTCTATCCCTTTTCTCCTGCACAATGTTCCCAATATTTGTCCCACATCTGCTTTTATGTCTTTATAAATTATCTGGCGGCGATATTTCGGTGCAAAAAGTCGGGTAAGGAATAGGCATTACTACCCATTCCTCCCCTAAGAACGG
>OIZR01001227.1_pt1 | contig 12410 bp, 9 predicted proteins | sample 1588591 | NCBI WGS metagenome assembly OIZR01 (sample SAMN03283249) | human gut metagenome | biome: human-associated habitat; material: feces | host: Homo sapiens | place: USA | collected 2013 | reverse complement strand
TGAATCTGAATTTTAAAATAGTCACAGCTTGCGTTCTGTGGGCCAGCTGTCAGAGAAATCTTTCCGCTGTCCAAATGGCTTGTCACATGGGCGCCAAATACACGGGTGACCCCATCCAGCAATCCTGCCTGCACAAACTGTCTGGCACCCTGTCCGATTTCTTCTGCCTGCTGGAAGAATAAACGCACCTGACCGGAAAATTCATTTTCTTTTGCTTTCAGAATTTTCGCCGCTGTCAGCAATGTTGCTGTATGGGCATCATGTCCACAGGCATGGCAAACACCTGCGTTCTGGGAATGGTAAGGCACTTCTTTCAAGTCCTCCATGGCCAGTGCGTCAATATCCGCTCTCAGGGCAACGGTTACGCCGTCCCCTGCTTTCTTCCCATCAATCCAGCCGTAAACGCCTGTTTCTCCAATGCGTTTGTGAGGAATTCCCATACTGTCCAGTTCCCCTTCAATTTTCTTGCAGGTTTCATATTCCTGCAAACTTACTTCCGGGTGTGCGTGAAAATGCCGCCGCAAATCTATCAAATATGCTTTTTCAGCCAATACATAAGGTTTTACTGTCATATTTTTTCATCCTTTCCTGTCCTTCAAAGAAAACAGGTCGGGCATTCCGACCTGCTCTTGTGTTCTTTGGGATTATTCTGCACCTTCCCATGCGCATACAAATGCACCCTGGTATTCGTCTTCAATGGTTTTCTGTACTTCTGGTGTCTGGTATGCTTCTACGATTTTTTTGTATACTTCGTTGTCTTTATCTTCTGTACGAGCAACAATGACATTTACCAGATCAGGTACTGCTGCATTTGTTTCAGGGTTTACATCTTCTACAAAGATGGTATCTGCCACAGGGTTCAGACCTGCTGTGAAAGCATTGCCGCCGTTGATGATGGCTGCTGTGCAGTCAGGCAGCAGATTTGCCAGTGTTGCGGATTCTGCTTCCATGATTTCAATCTGTTTGTTGTATTTGGTGATGTCTGCTTTTGTAGGAACAACGCCTTTTGCAGGGTCACATTCGATGATTCCAGCTGCTTCCAGCAGTTTCAGCGCACGGCCGCCGTTTGTCAAGTCGCTGGGGATCGCGATAACGTCACCGTCTTTGATCTCTTCAATGGAAGAAATCTTGTCTTTGTTGTTGTAGATGCCCAGAGGTGCGATGATGGTATCGCCGATGTCTACAATGTCATAACCTTTCTGCTGAATGTCGTTTGCCAGGAATGCTTTATGCTGGAACGCGTTCAGGTCGATTTCACCGTCATTCAGGGCACGGTTGGGTGCTGCGTAGTCTGTGAATTTCACCAGTTCCACTTGAATGCCGTCATCTGCCAGCAGTTCGTTGATGGTATCCCACTGGGCGTTGTATTCCCCAACCACACCAACTTTTACAACAGTGGTTTCGCCGCTGTCTGCTGTTGCTTCCTGTGTGTCTGCACTGCCGCCGCAAGCGGTCAGAGATACTGTTGCTACTGTTGCCAAAGCTGCTGCAATCCATTTTTTCGCATTTTTCTTCATAGTTTTCTACTCCCTTTCTTTTCTCAAAATATTATTTATGTTCTATATCCTTAAAATAGTTTCCCATTTCAAAGCAACGATTAATGTGTGGTTCTCCGAATGATAAGATTGCCCACACCCTGAATCACACTGATGATAATCAGAATGATGATAACAGTTACCCAGATCATGTCACGATAACCCATCTGGTAGCCGTAACGGATGGCAAAGTCCCCCAGACCGCCGGCACCGATAGCACCAGCCATAGCTGTGATACCGATGAGGCTGACAAATGTAATCATGGTCACACGAGTGATACCGGGGATGCTTTCTTTCAGATATACACTGAAAATGATTTCCAGTGGAGAAAATCCCATGGAAGCGCTGGCTTCCACCAGGCCGTAGTCCACATCTGCCAGTACGGATTCAATCTGTCTGGCAAAGAATGGAACTGTTCCCGCAATCAGTGCCACATAAGAACCGGTAACGCCGGAACCTGTTCCCACCAGGGCACGGCTTACAGGAATCAGCAGCACCATCAGGATAATAAAGGGGATGGAACGAATCACGTCGATGATCTTATCCAGAATTTTATACAATACCGGGTTTGCCATGATGCCATCGCTTTTGGTAACGATGAGCAGTACCCCCAGAAATAAGCCCAATACAAAGGCAATGACACCAGAGATAATCAGCATCTGGAAGGTCTGCCCGATACATTTTACAAGTTCCGAACCCAGGGCTTCCAGATTCGGTGCGATTTGATATAAGATATTCATGCCTTAATGACCTCCAGTTCTACTTTTCTTTCTTCGATATATGCCAATGCTTTTTCCATGTTTTCCGGCTTTCCGCTGAGGGTCACCACCAATTTCCCGATGGTCTTGCCTTTGAGAATGTCAATGTTGCCGTAAATGATATTGGCTTTCACATCAAAGGCTTCTGCCAGATAAGAAATCACCGGCTCCCCTGCGTTATTGGCGGAATAGGTCATCATCACCATTTTTTCGCCTTCCTGCAGTTTTGTCAGGTCGTTGCCCTGTTCGATGAGTTCATAAATCTTATCCACATTGCCGGCGGTGCTGATGAAGTCTTTGGTAACTTTTTCTCTGGGATGAACGAATACATCCTCTGTTGCTCCTTCTTCCACCACACGTCCCAACTCCATGATGGCTACTCTGTCACAAATATCTTTGACCACTGCCATTTCATGGGTGATGACCACAATGGTGATGCCCAGTTTTTCATTAACCTGTTTCAACAGGTGCAAAATAGATTTTGTGGTCTGTGGGTCTAATGCGCTGGTAGCTTCGTCACACAGCAACACTTTTGGATCGTTCGCCAATGCTCTGGCAATGGCAACTCTCTGTTTTTGTCCACCGGAAAGCTGGGAAGGATAAGCATCCTTTTTATCAGACAGCCCAACCAGCTCCAGCAGGGATAATATTTTCTTGTGTTTTTCCTCTTTGGACAAATTGCTTTTCTTCAGGGGAAAAGCGATGTTATCGTATACGGTTCTGGAACGGAGCAGATTGAAATGCTGGAAGATCATACCGATCTTTCTGCGCACTTCCCGCAGCCGTTTTTCATCCAGCTTTGTCAGTTCCGTACCATCCACGGTCACAGTACCTTCTGTGGGGCGTTCCAACAGGTTAATGCATCGTACCAGTGTGGATTTTCCTGCACCGGAAAACCCGATGATACCAAAAATCTCGCCCTGTTCAATATTCAAACTTACCTCCCTTACGGCGTGGACTTCTCCGCTGCCGGTGCGGAAGGTTTTGCTTACCTTCTCCAACTTTATCATGTGTATTTTTCTCCTTTCGGCAATAAAAAAAGCTTCCGTCCTGCTGCATATTCATGCACATTAGGACGAAAGCGTAAATTCGTGGTACCACCTAAATTCATCTGCTCCTCACGAAGCAAACCTCAACAAGTACGGCCGTCAAATAACGGATTATACTCTGGCACTGTAACGGGTGCACCCGTTATGATCTAACTTCATCAGCTCGACCATACGACTCCAAGACCATCTTCATCAACATATCCCTGCTTCCTTCACACCAACCGGAAACTCTCTGAAAGGTATTCTGCCAACTACTCTTCTCTTCCACGTCTTTGTTCTTTTTGAAAAGTTGTTCCTATTGTAATGCCGTTTTTTTCTTTTGTCAATGGTTTTTTATTATTTTTTACATGTTTTTTTATTCATCCGAAGCAAGATTTCATTCACGCCTGTATTTCCGCCGTTTCCATGATTTTATACTCCGCATTGCCCAGCAGATCTCTTTTGCCATAATCAAAGAGCACTGCCTTTTGCTTCTCATCACCGAAAACTTCCAGATGGGTCTGACGGAGGGCTTCCTTGTTGCTCTTATAGTGGGGCAGACATTTCTGCCACAAATCAGGATTGCCGTAAAAAGCAAAAACCTTGTCATGCCACTGTTCTTCATTAGTGACAGTCAGCCATGCAGGCAGTTTTTTGGGCTTTTCATGGAGGGCAATATCAAACTTCATTTCCCACTTCAATTTCTGTTTTTCCACTTTCGGATTCTGTTCCACAAACCGCCATAACGCATCGAACAGCCCCATTTTGGACAACCCCAGATAATGGTAATTCTCCGCCACCCAGAACTGGGACAATGCCTCAAAAAAGGCAAAGGGACTTTCATAGAGCGGCACCAGATATGCAAGAGTATGCAAAAATCTTCCGCTGTTGTAATAAGTTTCCACCATTTCTTCCACATATTTCAGACACAAAGTATCCGCATAAGGCAATTCATGGGTAGTCAGCACTTCATAAGGTGCTGTGTCATGATAGACAATTTCAAACTCCTTCTGTTTCTGATGGAGCATGGAGCCTTTCAATACCTTCAAAAAGCCCAATTGCAGCTGTTCCGGATGGAGGGCATACACGTCATTGAAAGAACGCCCGAAAGAGTCATAATCCTCATAGGGCAGACCTGCAATCAAATCCAAATGCTGATGGATATTCCCGCCGTCTTTGATCTGCTGCACGATTTCCGACAGCGCCGCAAAATCCACATTACGGTTGATGGCACGGATGGTCTGGGGATTGGTGGACTGGACACCAATTTCAAACTGAAACAGCCCTTTCCGTACAGTTTTCAGGAAATCAATGGTTTCCTGATCGATCAAATCTGCTGTAATTTCAAAATGGAAATTGGTAACACCGTTGTCATGTTCATGGAGATATTTCCAGATTGCCATGCCATGACTTTTTTTGCAGTTAAAAGTGCGGTCGATGAATTTCACCTGTGGTACATTTTTATCCAAAAATTTCTGCAAATCCGGCAGCACCTTATCCAATGGTACAAACCGCACACCATTTTCCACGGAAGACAGACAGTATCCACAATGATAAGGACATCCTCTGGAAGATTCGTAATAAATGATCTGATTCTGCACATCGCTGAAATCTTCTTCATAAGGAAATGGCAGAAGTGCCAAATCCATAGGATGCATCTGAGGTGTAGAAAAAATCTCTTCTTCCTGCCAATAAGTCAGGCTTTCGATTTCCCCCAATGTTGCAGGATTTCCCGTATCCAGGTGTTCCAGATATTTTGTAAAAACAAGCTCCCCTTCCCCACGCATGACAAAATCCACCGCAGGATTTTCCCGGAGGAAGGTTTCGCTTTCGTAGCTGACTTCTGGGCCGCCGAAACCAATGACACAGTCCGGCATGATCTTTTTCAGAATGGGACAAAGCTGCCGCAGCATCTCCACATTCCAGATATAGCAGGAAAACAGCACCACATCAGGCTGTTTGCGGAACAGTTCCTCGGCAATGAAATCCAGCCGCTGGTTGATGGTAAATTCCATGGTTTCCACATGATGTTTCTGGTTATTATTTTGAAAACGGGACAGATAACGCAATGCCAGATTGGAATGGATGTATTTTGCGTTCAACGCCGCTAAAATGACTTTTTTCAAAAAAATTCCTCTTTTCTTTCCGATTTTCTTTCATTCTAAGCCAAAAGCAGTCAAATGGCAAATGAAAAGCTAGTTTCTTCTTTTACATAAGCAAATGTGCTCCACCAACCATAGAATCCTCTGCCTTGGGGCACCTGTCTCTATTCATTTGTCATACAAAATCCCCCCATATCATGCATCAATAATTATTTCTTATGACAAAATTTATTATTTTTATACAAAGATTGGAAAAATTTTTCCATTTTCTCTTTTCGCTTCCTCCATTATTTACCAAAACCTCCACGGTTTGTATGAAATACCATTTAGTGGTTTTCTATACACATTTTGTTTTTGTATTACCCTTTATACATACTTTGCATATTTTCACTCACTAAAATCTTTTTCACTTGTCCAAAATGCCTGTTTTTCAAATATCCTAGAAAAACCATAGTATTTTAGTTGTTTGTATGCTATACTGTCAACCAATGCATCCACTTTGTGAGAATCAGACGATGCAAAAAAAATTTTCGAGTAAATCAAAAAAGGAAGAAAGGTATTTTTTATGAAGAAAAATGCACTGCCCTGCCTTGTACTGGCAGCGGTCATGGCGAGCAGTTCCGTTCCCAGTGTTTATGCCGAAGAAACCGTAAACGATACAGTTTCTGCACAGGGACCAGAAGATGCAGCCGATACTGAAACACCGTCTGACGCACCTGAAACAGATGCCACAGAATCTGATGACAATGCTAACACAGAACCTTCCACACCGGAAGGCGACGGTGAACATAATCAGGAGCAGGAAAGCGGAAAAGAAGAAACACCAGAAAATCCTGCTGTGGAAACTCCAGAAGAAACACCCGTAGTTCCTCCTGTTGAAGGAGGCGAAGAAACTGCGGCTCCTTCCGAAGACGTAAAAGACGAGGAAGAAAAACAGGAAGAAGTAAAAGAAGAAGAAACCGAAGAAGAAAAGCCTGTGCTTTCCTTAACAGCCGTAGACAGCACCAGCACCATTTCCGTTCGTATCCATATGGATTATCCTCTGACAAAAGAAACCGTGGAAAAACAGAATATCCAGATGTCTGTTTCCAATTCTTATACAAGAGAAGAAGTGCCCGCATCCATTTCCTATACTTATCTGGATGAAACCGGTAATGAATGCGGCGATGATGATCTGGTAACAGCCATCGACATCGTTGCTTCCGATCTGCCCGCCGGCACTGCGGACAGCGTATACCGCATCGCAGTAACAGGTGACGGTTACCGCAAATGAACTTTCTCTGGAAGAATACGCAAAAATCATTACCATCGGTACCAAAGAAAGCACATTCACACTTGGGGATGTGAATGGCGACGGCAGCGTAAATCAGGAAGATCAGCAGCTGGTAGAAGCAGCTCTGGGCACTGATAACGACGCTTATGACCTGAACAAAGACGGCACTGTCAACATTGTGGATATTTCCTATGTAAACCGCGGCATGATGGTACAGGGCACCGGCAAATCCGTTGCACAGAATGGTGCTATGCTATCTCGCGCCATTGTGCAGAACATCGACGTTGACAAAACAGACCTGTCTGAAGCAGAAATTGCCGATGACAAAAACATTGCTGACCTGTTTACAGAAACAGAAGCCATTACATTCAGCAAAAAAGATTCCGGCGAAATTTCTCCCGAAGCACCTCTGGAAATCCCCATCGCCTTTAACGAAGGCGTTGCCATGAGCGAAGTACAAATTGCCACCCCCGCAAACGGCGGCATTGAATACTTCAATCTGGTTCTGGAAGTAGAAGAAGACGGCAAAGTTGTGACCGAAACCATTCCTTACGGCAAACTGACTGTTGCATCCCGTTCTGCCCGTGACGGCGAAAACGTACTGGTGGTAAATCTGGGTTCCAGAAAAGTCGTAAAGAAAATCACCATTCAGGTTACCAAAACAGAAGATAATGAAACTGCTGTCATCAAACAGGTTGCTTTTGTGGAAAGCACTCTGACAAAAGCACCGGAAGCAAAAGCGGCAAAACCTCAGAATGTTTCCGCAACTGCCGGCGCAAAGAACGTATCCCTTTCCTGGGATGCCATGGCAAACGTGACAGGCTATAAAGTTTACTATGGCACCACACAGAACAGCATGACACAGGTTCAGACCACAGAAAACAACCGCATCACCATCAGCGGTTTGGAAAAGCTGAAAAAATATTATTTTGTAGTCGTAGGTACCAGCGGTGAATGGGAAAGCGCAACTTCCGCAATCGTATCCGCAACACCCCTTCCCGACAGCAGACCTGTGGCACCTACCACTTTGCAGGTGACTTCCATGGATTCCGCTCTGCGTTTCAGCTGGGCAAAATCCGAAAATGCCATGGGCTATCTGGTTTACTATCGTGAAAAAGGCGCAGATCAGTGGATCTCCTCTGATGTAGGCGATAACAACTCCCTTACCGTAGGCAACCTGACAAGCGGCGTTACTTACGAATCCTGCGTAGAAGCATATAATCAGGCTGGTGTCAGCCCTCGCTCCGTTGTGGCAGAAGGCGCTCCTAAGGCACAGACCATCAATGGCCCTGCCCTGCCTACGGAAAACCGTATCTCCAACGAACTGATCACTGTTCGTTCTGACAGCGGCGCAGCAGGCAATGTGAACTGGAGTGAAACACCTAACTTCAATATCAAACATGTACTGGACGGCAACTATTCCACATTCTGGCAGTCCGGCGCATACTGGAAAGATCAGTCCTTCACATTTGATTTTGCGGAGCCTCAGAGCATGAACTATATGATCTACGTTCCCAGACAGGGAGACCTGAGCTATACCACAGGCATGCGTGATTACAGCGCAACCACTTACCGCAAAACAGCTGATGGCAAATACGAAAAGATCGCAACCATCAACGCAAATATCACTGCCAAAGTGACAAAAGACGGCACCGGTTATCTGGTACTGGAACCGCCTGAATCCAACGACATTTCCAGAGTCAGAGTCAACGTTGGTCAGTGGGAAGGCGCAAAAGCAGTTACACTGTCTGAAGCAGCCTTCTATCATCTGGATAACACACCTGCGGAAATCGCAGACCTGTTCTCCAACGGTACATTTACCGAACTGAAATACAGCAAGGAAGAAACCCTTGAAAAAGTAGAAACACTTCGCAGCAGAGTAGAAAATACAAACGTATTCTATCTGAATAAAGATATGATGCTTCGTGAACTGAACGATGCAAAAACACTGGAGAAGGCGGCAAACTGGCAACACAAACAGGCTTCCAGTCCCGCAGCACCGTAGCAGACAGCGCATATGGTCAGACCGCAAGCGTACTGCAGCCTCTGGGTATTGTAGCTTCTTCCGGCAGCGATGTGGTGATCTACGCCGATATTCCCGCTGGTGAAACCGTTACCATCGTGCCCACACAGTATTATGCTGATTACAACGCATGGAAAGGCAAAGGCATCCAGCTGCAGTCCGGCAGAAATGTCATTTCCGTGGAACAGATTGCTTCTGTTTCCACAGAAAAAGGCGGCGCACTGTATCTGACATACAGCGGTTCTCATGCAGACGAAATCTCCCTGCGTATCATCACCAACAACAATACCAGCGTAAAAACACCTATGTTGGAACTGTCTGACTGGTATGAACTGTCCGAATCCGCAAGAAAAGAAAAAATCTCTGCTTATGTGACAGAAGTAAACGCATATGTACAGGCAAACAGCAACCGTCTGGGTCAGACAAGCATCCGTAACCATACAGATATTGCAACTCCCAGTTTCCTGCTGTCCATTCCTGTAAAAGAAGCTGCAAATGGCTTAACAACAGAATCCCTTTACAATGCAATCCTGGCTTGGGAAGACGTTTCTTATGTGGTAAATACCACACAGGCATTGTAGACGGTGACAAAGATGCTTACCAGTATCCTATGGAAAGCCGTCAGAACATCCGTTACATGCGCATGTTCGGTTCCGCCTTCATGTATGCTGGCGGCGATCATATCGGTATCGGCTATGGTTCCGCTGGTGATCTGGTGAAAGGCACTCCCGTTTCTATACTGCCCAGCGAAGCAGATACAAACGGCCTTTACGGCTGGGGTATCGCTCACGAAATCGGTCATAACATGGATAAACTGGGCAGAACAGAAATCACCAACAACCTGTACTCCCTCATGGTGCAGAGCTATGACGGCGGCGATATGACTTCCCTGACCACTCGTCTGGAAAGCGAAGACAGATATTCCGCTATCTTCCAGAAAGTTGCGGAAGCACGCCCCGGCACAGCCAACAACGTATTCGTACAGCTTGGCATGTATTGGCAGCTGCATCTGGCTTATGACAACGCAGACGCTCCTATGGACTTCTACAACCAGTTCTTTAAACTGTGGAAATCCGGTGCTTATAGCGGAAATGACTATGACAACCGCCTTGCACTGATCGCATCTGAAGTTGCCCAGAAAGACCTGACAGAATTCTTCACTCGTTGGGGTATGGAACTGGCAGAAAGCACAAAGAGCAAACTGAAATCCTATGGCGAAGAAGAAAGAGCCATCTGGTATCTGAACGATAACTCCCGCCGCAACCGTCTGGAAGGCACAGGCGTTGCAAACGGCACACTGACACTGGATTCCGTTACAGCATCCAATTCCGTTGGCTCCAGTGGTCAGGATGTAACACTGACCTTCTCCCACACCGACGGAGAAAACATTCTGGGTTACGAAATCCTGAAAAACGGCAAATCCATTGCCTTTACAACAAGCAGCACATTCACCGAATATATCGGTACTGCAAACAATACTGTATTGACCTATGCCGTTCTTGCCGTAGACAAACAGGGCAATATTTCCGAAGCCACAGAAACACAGCAGGTACGTATTTCTTATGATAACGTACTGGATGCAGGCCTGTATGACCTTTCCCAGTCCGGCACAACTGCAACTGTGACCATGAAAAACGATAAAGCACAGTCTGTCAGCGGTATCAAACTGACTGGTGTTTCTGATGTGGAAAGCATCACTGCTGTTCTGACCACAAATGTGGATGGCGTATCCAAAGAAACCACATTGACACTGACACAAAATATGGCAAATGACGGCAGCACATTCAAAGCATACTTCACAAAACCCGGTGCAGGCGCAGAAGACAGCCGCATCTGGACTTATGATATCACCAAACTGGAACCGCAGAATGTTCCCGAAGGTGCATCCCTGCATCTCATTGGCGCAGTTAACGACGACGTGGCATTCCTGCAGGACGGCGCTGCCATTGGCAGACTCCGTGAAGCTTATCATTGGGGCGATACTTCTGAGGAAGTCATCCCTGCCGGCTCTCTGGTCGTCGTCGGCACATATGTAGGCAACCCCAGATATAACTATGTTCAGGTCAACGGCGAATTTACCGTTCGCGATCTGGCAACAGGTGCAGAAACAAAAGAAACAAGACCTATCAACGGGGAAACTTATCTTCTGGCGGAAGTTCCCGCCGATGGCGAAGTGAGCCTCATCAGCAATGGCATGTTCATCTATGTCATCAACGAAGAAGCAGAAGGCGATCTGCAGCATGACCATGTGGACTGCGATAACCCCAACTCCCTGCCCGACCGTATTCAGGCAGTTCTGTACCGCACAGACAACATTTCTGAAACAGATGGCCGCATCACTGCACAGACATTGTGGATTTCTTCTCCCGATGCTGACAGCATGCCTTCCATCTCTCTGGAACATCAATAATTAAGGAGGAACCTACCCATGAAAAAGAAATATACACTCTGGGCAGGCGCTTTGGTGGCATCATTACTGATGTCCACCACTGCTTTTGCCGTAGGCCCCAGTGTGATTATCCAGCGGGATAACGACAGCAATAACGCTCGTCTGTATCTGACAGGTGTTTCCGAAGACACCACCAGCGTGGAAATCTACTGAAATCCAAACAGAATCTGGAAAACGCTCATTTCCTTGGCTCTGAAGATCTGGCTTACAGCCATCACACAGAAAAAGACGGTGTTCTGACGATTTATACGGACTCCCTTTCTGTATTGGAAAGCCAGAATAACCAGATCTACCTTGGGAACCTGACACTGCCTGACGGCGTATCCTTTACAGGCGTATCCAAACTGATCACATTGAACAGCAAAGACGCTGCAACATCCTATACACAGGTATCTTTAGAAGATGATGGCAGTGATAACAGCGGCGATAACGGTACTGGCGGTGACAACGGTGATAACGGTACTGGCGGCGATAATGGCGATAACGGCAGCAACGGTGGCGGCAGCAATGGCGGCAGCAATGGCGGCGGCAGCAATGGTGGCGGCAGCTCCAGCGGAAGCAGCTCCAGCAGTTCCAGTTCCAGCAGCAACAGCACAACAACCGGACACCCTGTCATCAAAGGTGACCAGACCAACGGTATGATCATCGCGAACAATGACGGCAGCGTATCCATCCAGCCTCATGACGGTTATGAAGTACGTGACGTACTGGTGAACGGCGTTTCTCAGGGCCCCGTACAGCAAGCTGCTGCATCTGAAATCCACCGACGTGGTAGAAGTTATTTTTGCAGCTGTGCAGCAGCCTTCCACAGGTTCTACAAACTTCAGTGATGTACCTGCAAATCAGTGGTATGCACCTGCTGTTTCCTATGTCACACAGAGAGGTCTGTTCTCCGGTGTCAGCGAAACACAGTTCGCGCCCAGTCAGCCCATGACAAGAGGCATGCTGGTTTCTGTACTTCACCGCTTCAACGGTACTTCTCATACAGGCAGCAGCCCCTTTGCCGATGTTTCCAGTGATGCATGGTATGGCAATGCCGTTAGCTGGGCATATGCAAACAATCTGGTATCCGGCGTCAGCGATACCTCCTTTGCGCCCAACACACCTATCACAAGAGAACAGGCAGCAGTTATGCTGGCAAGATACCTGAAATTCTCAGGTGTTGCTCTGGAAAATGGCACACCTGATTTCCAGGATACCGCTTCCATCAGCGGATATGCGAAAGAAAGCGTAGGCGCTATG